>MDTG01305027.1_pt1 | contig 10533 bp, 10 predicted proteins | sample 811421 | NCBI WGS metagenome assembly MDTG01 (sample SAMN05326645, study PRJNA326480) | marine metagenome | isolation source: seawater | place: Pacific Ocean: South East | collected 2011
AAGGGTTTACCTTTTTTGATTTCATCCCAGTTGGTGCTCTCAAAAATTTTGCCTTCATTCACAAAATTAAGATCCAGCTTACCGGAACCCACCACTTGCTTGCCCATTTTTTTAATGGAGCCGGTTAAATAACCCGCATCCTTCAACCGATGGGTTAATGGCCGCACGCCTTCAGGGAGCCTAAAGCCATCATCCCGGTGATCAGGAAAGTGATGCAGGTTAACTGAGGTCTGATACATACCGGTCATGAAAGCAGAACGACTAGGTGCACAAACCGGGGCAGTAGCAAATACCCGGGTATAACGAACGCCTTCCACGGCCAATTGATCGAGGTGCGGAGTATGCACCCCTTGCCGGCCAAAACAGCCGAAGTCCAAGTTACAGTTATCGGTGATTAACCAGAGAATGTTGGGCTTATCCTTGGCTGAAATAATACAGGGCAAAAGAAAGGCAAAGAGGATGGGAACCAATCGTTTCATGGATGGCTTTGAGTGTGACTGATTACGCAGCTGAAGCCATTAAAAAAACAAACCCGGTTTTTAACCTTTCCCTGCACCAAAGCTTGCCCGAGGCTCCGGAACTCTATGAACCGTGATGAAGCTTTCACATTACTGAAAGAATACACCCAATCAGAATCCCTAATTGGCCATGCCCTCTCAGTGGAAGCAGCAATGCGACATTACGCAGAACGTCTCGAAGAAGATGTAGATCAATGGGGATTAACCGGCCTCTTACATGACTTTGACTATGAACGCTGGCCGAATGTCCCGGAGCACACCCAAGAGGGCGCGAAGATTTTACGTGAACGGAGCGTGGATGAAGAAATTATCGGCGCCATTCTCTCACACGCTGAATGGAATCAAACGGAATACCCACTAGACCGGCCTATCCGCAAGACGCTCTTTGCGGTGGACGAACTGTGCGGGTTTGTCACTGCAGTAGCCTATGTGCGTCCTGAAGGACTCAGTGGAATGAAAGCCAAGAGTGTACGCAAGAAACTCAAAGCCAAGAACTTTGCCGCTGCCGTCAGCCGTGAGGACATAGCTCAAGGAGCCGAACTCCTGAAGATGGACCTAAATGATCACATTAATGAAGTCATCGCTGCTCTACAGAAAATAGAGAACTAAGGGGTTATTTATAAATCTACCGAAAAAACCGCCTCTACTATTTGATAGAAAGCCGTAAATAGCAGTGAATTGAAGCGCGGAATAAACACAATCGCATATATTACATCTGTTAGATTTTCATATGATAATGTTATTCGCTTTAACTGAAACTTTGGGGTACAGTCTAAGTCAGTTTTCTGATGGGAATAGAAAAACCAATAATTAAACAAAGGAACAAGTAAAATGGCTGAGTATTATTTTATTGGAGGAGATGACAAAGAATACGGCCCTTATAGTTTGGAGAAGATGCGCGAGCTCTACTCCCAAAACCGCCTGAATAATAAATCCAAAGTAAAAAAAGATGAAGGTGAATTCCAGCCTGCGTCGAATCTGGAAGAACTTACCTCCTCATCGCCCCAAACTGCACCTTTACCCGACCCTGAAACTCCCCCTCTACCCTCTCCTCAAACACCAGTGAGCCCGTCAATAGCAATAGCTGAGTATTATTTTATCGGGGGAGATGACAAGGAATACGGCCCTTATAATTTAGAGCAAATGCAAAAGCTCTATTCGCAAAAACGCCTAAACGATAAATCTATGGTCAAAAAGGATGGAGGCGGCTTTCAACCGGCATCCAACTTAAAAGAGCTCATCTCCCCTTCACTTCAAACACCCATAAGCCCCGCAGCAAGCCAATCGCCGCAGGTAACGGCCACTCCGTATGCGACCGGACAAGCTCATGTCCCGCAACAAGCCCAAAAACCGGGCAAAGTGCAGGCGATATCCATCATGGTTTTAGTCATGGGAATATTCGCAACATTAGGCGGGCTAACTTTACTGTTAAGCACTGTTTGCATATATTTCGTTGCCATATACGGAATCGTCCACGGCATCATGGCCATCGTTAAAGGCAGCCAACTTTTGGGATCCGATCCCTGGGACGCCTATCAAGGCGTTAGAACAACTGCCATCATGGGCATCGTTAACATCATCAACTGCGACATTTGGGGTATGGTTTGCGGAATCGTCATTCTAGTATTTCTTGGCGAGCCAGAAGTGCGTGCCTACATGCGTTTACCTCAAAGATAATATCGCATCACTTTCTACCAGAACAACAGAGCTAAAACCTAGAACAGCGTTTTAATATTTTCGGGCGGACGCCCTATGACGGCCCGAGCGCCTTTTACCACAATCGGTCGTTCCAAAAGTACAGGATATTTAATGATAGCCGCAATGATTTCCTCCTCAGTGGAATCGACTGCAAGCTCAAGCTGAGAATACACCTCCTCCTTAGTGCGAACTATCTCGTGTGCTTTCTTGCCTAACTTTTTTAATAGATCATTTAATACTACCTCATCAAAAGGTGTCTTGAGATATTCAACTACCTCTATTTCACTTTCAGCTTCTTCACAAAGCTGAAGCGCCTCCCGACTCTTGGAGCAGTGTGGATTATGATAAATTTTCAAAGCCAATCAGCCTAACATAAAAACCCACATCATCAAAATTGATTAAAAGACCCCTCACAATGAAATAAGAGTAAACCAGCGCGCTAAGAATTGCCTACTGTAAAATCCAACAAATTTTATACTAGGCTGTTACGCGTAATTGGATACGTAAGGAAGTTTAGAGGCCACTTGCTTTACCCCTTTTAAATTTTCCAAAAGACCGGCACGAGCGTCCCACGAGCCATCCAAAAACTGACCCTGAGCCCCGGCTTGAATTTCAAGCTGAATTGTTTCCTCCCCGGCTTGGATCGCAGCTTCAGCAACATCAATTCTTAACTCTGATGCTGGTTCGCTCTCGATTATATCCTGCAGCCTCGCACAGGTATCGTGGTCAGCAGTAAAGCAAGGCATAGCCAGAGACACGCAGTTTCCATAAAAAATTTCTGAATAACTCTCGGCTACAATCGCCTCAACACCCCAACGCTTCAGTGATTGAGGCGCGTGCTCTCGACTGGAACCACACCCGAAATTTTTATTAGCCACCAAAATAGCCCCGTTGGCAAAGCGTTCATCAACAAAGGGATGAACCTCCCCTTTTTCAGCCAAACCCTTGATATCGTCTTCAAAGGCGTGCTCCCCAATACCATCAAAAGTCACGCATTTGAGAAAGCGGGCGGGAATAATCCGGTCTGTATCTATATCATTACCCCGAAGCGGAATGCCTGATCCGGTAATTGTACTTACTATTTCTCCTGCCATTACCTAATTCTCCAAATATTGGCGCACATCACTCACCTTACCCTCCAAAGCAGCTACTGCTGCCATCGCAGGACTCATAAGCAGTGTGCGGCCTGTAGGCGAACCCTGACGGCCTTTGAAATTTCGATTAGAAGTGCTGGCGCTGATTTCATTACCTGAGAGCTGGTCCGGATTCATGGCCAAACACATACTACAGCCTGCTTCGCGCCACTGAAAACCCGCATCATTAAAAACCTTATCAAGGCCTTCGTTCTTCGCCAATTGATCCACTTCCTGCGAGCCGGGCACAGCCAAAGCACGCACTCCATCAGCCACTTTTTTACCTTCTACAAACTTAGCTGCCTCACGCAAATCAGAAAGCCGTCCGTTAGTACAAGAGCCAATAAAGACAACATCAACAGGCGTCCCCACAATCGGCTTGGCTTCTACAAAACTCATATACTCATAAGCCTCTTTAACGACCAGCTGATCCGCTTCATCAAAAGAATTCACTTTGGGCAAATCCTGCCCCACCCCAACCGATTGAGCAGGAGTAATTCCCCAAGTTACAAAAGGTTCAATTTCCTCTCCCTTAATTTCAATGATGTCATCATACGTCGCGTCGGCATCTGAAGCAATGGATTGCCAATCGTCAACCGCCCTTTCCCAAGCCTCACCCTCAGGGCAGTAATCGCGACCTTTAAGGTAGTCAATAGTCGTTTGATCAGGATTCACATAACCGCAACGCGCACCACCCTCAATGGACATATTGCAAACGGTCATCCGCTCTTCCATCGACATATTATCGATGACCTCACCACCAAACTCATAAGCATAGCCCACACCACCGTTTACCCCCAGATGGTGGATATAAGCCAATGCCACATCCTTGGCATATACCCCCGGCTTAAGTTGGCCGGTAAAGTTGATGCGACGCACCTTGAGCTTGGCCATTGCCAGTGTTTGAGTAGCCAGCACGTCAGCCACCTGGCTGGTCCCAATGCCAAAGGCCAAGGTTCCGAAGGCCCCATGGGTAGAGGTATGTGAATCACCACAGGCAATCGTCATGCCAGGCTGGGTCAACCCACGCTCGGGGCCTACTACGTGAACCACCCCTTGCTCCCCTTTTTCAGGAGAGAAAAAATTAACACCATAGTCAGCAGTATTTTTTTCTATATGCTGCAACATCTCCTCAGCCAAAGGATCAATGAGAGGACGCTGACGTTGTTCTGATTCGGTAGGGATAATATGGTCTACAGTAGCAAAGGTCCGACCGGGAAAAGGGACCGGCAACTCCTGTTCGCGAATCATTGCAAAGGCTTGGGGTGAAGTAACCTCATGAATAAGGTGCAATCCAATAAAGAGCTGATATTGCCCGGAAGGCAACTGCGTCACACAATGCCGATCAAAAACTTTATGGTATAAATTCTGCCCCATGGAGTCAAAAAGGAGCGAGAATGTATCAATGAACGGGAAATTGAGCAATCCTATTTCCGTTTTGACACAGCCCGTTGGCTTTGGCAGCTTGTCCGGCCCTTAACCTGTAAATTTAAATAATGTCACAAACTTTAGTAGGAAATTTATTGGTCGCTCAGAGCGGCGGCCCCACTGCGGTCATCAACTCCAGTATCGCCGGTGTGATCAGTGAGGCCGGCCGGCATGAATGCATCGAGGAAATCTATGGAGGCATGAATGGAGTCTATGGCATTCTACAGGAAAACCTGATTGATATTGGTGAAGAAAACACCAAATCCATACAAGCTCTTAAACACACCCCCGGGGCCGCTCTGGGAACCTGCAGATATAAAATTAATTTCAAAAAGAATCCTGAGCAGGCAGAAAAGGATATGAACCGGCTTTTTGAAATCATTAAAGCCCACAACATTAGATACTTCTTTTATGCCGGCGGAAACGACAGTCAAGATACCACTAATAAGGTTCACCTGGAAGCCGCCAAAAGAGGTTACGATATCCGTGCCATTGGAGTCCCGAAGACCATTGATAACGATTTGCCTCATACCGATCACACCCCCGGTTACGGAAGCGTAATCAAGTACAACGCGACAACTGTGATGGAAGTTGGTGCAGACTTACGTGGCCAGGCAACTGATGAAGGCTCTTGCTGTATCATTGAAGTTATGGGCCGGGCAGCTGGCTGGATCGCAGCCGGCACGGTCCTTGCCAAAGAGCAAGAGGACGATCCGCCACACATAATTCTATTACCCGAGATTCCCTTCAACGAAACCAAGTTTCTTGTGAAGGCCATGGATACCGTTACCAAAAATGGATACTGCATCGTAGTAGTAGGCGAAGGACTTAAGGATACTGAAGGCAATGAAATTGGCGCAGATAAAACCAAGCTTGATGCATTCGGTCACCCGGTTCTTGCGGGTGCAGCCGAAAGATTGGCTGAAATTGTGGAACCAGCATTAAACCTCAAAACGCGTACCGTCAAACTCGGCTATGCCCAACGCGCAGCTGCTCATTATGCCAGTCAAACAGATGTTGATGAAGCATTTGCCTGCGGAGAGGCCGCAGTCCGCGCAGCCATTGAAGGTCAGAGTGGTTTTATGGTGAAGCTGGTAAGAGAAAGCGACAAACCATACAAGTGGACTACAGGACTCCAACCACTGGAAGACATTGCCAACCAAGAAGCCCTGATTCCCCGTGATTGGATTAATGAAGACGGCTGGTTGCCAAATGAAAAATTCGAAAAATATGCCAGGCCGCTTATCCAAGGCGAACTACACTTGCCAACTAGAGGCGGACTACCTGCATTTGCCCGCCTTAACAAGGTCGCCGTAGAAAAAGTTCTGCCTCCAATCGAACCCTGAACCAGTCTCAGTTGAGTTAATCAAGCTCTGTAAACACAGAGATTTTTTCTTTCCCAGAATCAGCTCATAGGGTTTGATCACTCCATGGGTCAGGACCAATGGCAGTTTGAAGGCGGTGCTTTTCATGATTCACTGCCTAGTGGTCGTTCTTCAGGCTCTTTGGAAGTCAGCCCAGTCAGTGTGAAATTTGTTTCTGATCACGGCCAAATAGAATTTCCGGTCAGCGGATTAAAGGTGGAACTGGGCGGTTCAGCGAATCGGATGCTGTTTCTCAAACATGATGATCAACCGGACTGGACCTTCTTTACCACCGATCAAGCAATCATGACCCATCCGGTGTTTGCCAGAGATGAACGTATGGCCGGAGCCCGGAAAAGTGTGCGACGCACAAAATGGCTAAGCCGTGCCTCTGCATTTACTTTTCTGGGGGCCACCGTCGCGATTGTACTGGGATTGTGGTGGTCTAAGGCTCCAATGGCAGCGGCTGTAGCCGCAAAAATACCGGTAGAAATGGAGGAGAAGATTGGGGACGCCGCCTTCTCTTCGCATGCGCCTTCCTCAAAACTGGTTACCGATGAGGAAATTCTTGCCGACTTTAAAAAACTCTCAGATCCACTCATCGAAGCAATTGACAGTCAGCGCTACACTTTTGAATTCCATATCTTGAAAGACTCCTCCCTGAATGCCTTCGCCCTGCCAGGAGGCAAAATGGCTATTCATACCGGGCTATTACTTAAAGCCGAATCTCCGGAGGAAATTTTAGGGGTCATGGCTCACGAACTAGCACATGTAGAAATGCAGCATAGCATGCGCAATTTAATGGAAATGGTTGGACTCTATGCAGTAATCAGCGCGGTTTTTGGTGATGTCAGTGGAATAGCAGCCATTCTAGTCAACAATGCTCCCTATCTTTTAAGGATGAAATTCTCACGTGACCACGAACGCGAAGCAGATGCTCAAGGCTTCGAATATTTGATGGAAGCCAAATTGGATCCTCGCGGTCTAATTGAATTTTTCGGGAAAATCCAGCAGGAGCAGGAAAAATCCGGCATGCCCAATATGGAGGGCGCCTTGAGCGTCCTCTCCACTCATCCGGCAACCGATGAACGCATAGAGAACTTGAATAAGCTCATTGAAGAAAAGGCTGGCCAAGGCCCCTACCGAAAAATTGACTTGGACTTCGACAAATTTCAGGAAAAACTACGCAATCATTTAACCCAATAACCCCATGCAAACATCCATTGAAGGCGGTTCAGCCTTCGCTTACATTAACGTTGATCTAGAGCCGGGCGAGACGGTCATCGCTGAAAGCGATGCCATGAGCAGTATGTCATCTGACTTGAGTATGGACGCCAAATTCAACGGCGGCTTTTTCAGCGGACTGGCCAAAGCTTTTCTTGGCGGTGAATCACTTTTTGTTAATCATTTCACAAATAACACCAGTAGTACCCGGCGCGTAACTCTGGTGCAAAGCACCCCCGGCAACACTCGAACTATTGAACTTAATGGCCAGGAATTCTGCCTACAGCCAGGCGCCTACATTGCCAGCACTCCGGGAGTGAGTCTGGGCATCAAGTGGGCCGGCCTGAAATCATGGTTTGCCCGCGAGGGACTTTTTAAGCTGACAGTCAGCGGACAAGGAACCGTTTGGTACGGTGCCTATGGAGGCCTGCTTGAGAAGGAAGTGGATGGTGAATACATCGTAGACACCTCCCATCTAGTTGCCTATGAACCACAAATGAAACTTAATATCCAGCTAGCCGGCGGACTCTTCAGCAGTTTTTTCGGCGGGGAAGGTTTTGTGACCCGTCTGGAGGGCAAAGGCAAGATCATCATTCAAACACGAAGTCTCAGCGGCTTGGCCGACTGGATTAACCCCCGACTCTGGTAGCCATGCAAATTGATATTACTCATCGTCCGGGAAACTCTGCGGCCAAGGTTAGCTTGGAATCCGGGGAATCCATTACTGCAGAAGGTGGAGCCATGATCGCCATGAGCGGACATGTGCAAGTGGAAACCACCACACATAAAAAAGATTCAGGCTCGATTCTCGGCGCCCTAAAACGGCTGGTGACTGGCGAGTCACTTTTCCTTAATCATTTCACACCAAACGGAGGACCAGGCGAAGTCTATTTTGGCACGGCACTTTCCGGGGACATGATGCAATACGATTTAAACGGCCCCGGAATAATGGTTCAAGGCGGTTCTTATGTGGCCTCTGCCCCCAGTGTAGACATGGACATTCAATGGCAAGGTCTGGGAAAAACCTTCTTTTCGGGTGAAAGTATGTTTCTCATCCGCCTATCCGGTCAGGGCCCGGTAGTCTTCAATTCATTCGGAGCCATCTATCCGATAGAAGTAAATGGAGACTACATTGTTGATACCGGTCACATTGTCGCTTTTGAGGAAACGTTGAATTACGAAATCACCAAGGCTGGTGGCAGCTGGCTTTCCTCAATCCTGGGCGGGGAGGGTCTGGTTTGTAAATTCAGAGGCCAAGGCACCGTATGGTGCCAGAGCCATAACGCAGGCAGCTTTGGAGCCGCATTAGGCCCAATGCTCAAAGCACGAGGTTAAACCATTTGTCAGAAATCATAATCGATGAAAATTACCATTAATCGTGAAGGACAGGAGTACGGACCTTATCCCCTGGAACAGGTAAGGGAACTTCTTGCGAATGGAACAATTCAGTCAAGTGATCTTGCTCATTGTGAAGGGGCTACAGAGTGGGTAAAAGTTGACCAGATTCCCGGCATTGAAACGGCAAACGACTCATTGCCTCCGGTTTTGGATCCAGCCCCAGCTACGACCTCGAGCACCGACACAGATGTTCCCGACACTTACACTCCCACTGGACAACATGAGCACGAGTTTATTATCGAGTGTAAACCAGACTTCAGCTTCCTGACCGTTCAGGTTCCGGGCAATCAAAGCCTGAAGGTCGAATCTTCGGCTATGGCTACCATGTCAACCAACATGGCCATGAAAACCAAAATGAAGGGAGGCTTTGGCAGACTACTCGGTGGCGAAAGCATCTTTATCAACGAATTTACTGCTGAAGGAGGACCGGCAGAAATCGCGATTGCTCCGGGTAGCCCCGGCGATATGGATCACGTTTACCTCAACGGATCCGAGGAGATTTTTCTCCAAAGCTCGGCTTATGTTGCCTCAAGTATGAATGTGGAGGTAGATTCCAAATGGCAGGGATTCAAGGGTTTCTTTTCCGGTGAAGGCCTGTTTCTCCTGCGCTGCGCAGGTCAGGGCGACCTGTGGTTTAATACCTATGGGGCAATGATCGAGATACCGGTGGATGGGAATTATGTGGTGGATACCAGCCACGTGGTTGCGTTCACCAGCGGCCTGCAATACAACGTGGAATCAGTCGGTGGACTCAAGAGTCTTTTTCTCTCCGGCGAAGGACTAGTGTGCCGTTTCCATGGGCAAGGCAAAGTTTGGATACAAACCCGGCATCCCATGGCCTTTGCCAATTGGACCTGGCCATTCCGGCCACAGAAAAATAACGGCTAAGAAGCTTTACCTGCGCTTTCGACCGGAGATTTTAGATCTGGAGCCCGAACTAATAACGGGCCATCTCATTTTCATAATGGCTGTGCTCTTTTTTGCCCCAGACAATTTAGTCTGAGAAACTTGGTTCTTCGGAGCAGGAGCCAACAGGATGAGCTTTTCATTCTGACGTAATACCCGTCGGGCTATCCCACCTTTATACTCACCGATAAACCCAGCTTTGTTGACAAATAAATTTTTAGCTGCCTTTTGGGACGCCGATTTTGCTATCAGGCGTTTTGCCCACTCAACGGGAGAAATGTATCCGGTAGTACTCGTCGTCCCACCGCCCTGTTGCTGGCCCGGAGGAGGCTTAGGGGGGTCCTTGGTGATTTTGTGAGGTCCACTTTGCACAATATCTATTGCAATGGATACGGACAGAGAAGTGGTACCAGACTGGCCGGTTAGTTGCATGTTTTGGGTTACAGGTTGCATAGCTGCCCAATCTGTAGCAGTGCCCGGCTCAATAGTTATAGACCCCTTTCCACCCGTAACAGCTTCACCTTTAAACTTAACCGTGAAAATAGTACTGGCCTCATATTTTTGGCTCCAAGTTTTGTTCCCTCCATGGTAACTGACCCCATCTGGTGCCCACGCAAAATTGTAGCCAGCTGGTAGAGCATTCCCATCCTGATCTAAGACCGTAAAAGGGACTGAAAGTGGAGTAATGGAACTAAGATCATTTTTGGCTTCATCAATGGAGATGGTTATCGTGTAAGTTGTATTGGTCCCGTGCAAACCTTCAAGTGTCATACCGGTCACAGCACCGCCACCGCCACCGCCACCGCCTTGTTGACCGCCACCGCCTTGTTGACCGCCACCGCCTTGTTGACCGCCACCGCCTTG
>MDTG01366930.1_pt1 | contig 10533 bp, 6 predicted proteins | sample 811421 | NCBI WGS metagenome assembly MDTG01 (sample SAMN05326645, study PRJNA326480) | marine metagenome | isolation source: seawater | place: Pacific Ocean: South East | collected 2011
CCTTGGTCTCTTCCACATGGCAGGCAGTACACGTTTGGGCGCTGGCATATCCCTCGGAGTGCTCGGCAAGCCCCGGCGCCTTGCCGGGCTCAGCATGAATGGCTTGCGTGAATAATGCACACAGCGCCCAACTCAGTGATATCAATCGAGCAGAAAACATCTCGGCATCCTTAAAATTTTTGCGTGACTGCTGGACACAGGTAGGCAGTCCCTGCCGTGCCATTTAAAACCACAATTATTAGCTGGGGACTAAATACAAAACCAGCCCTATTTGAGCTATCAAAGCGAGCTGCATTTGGCATAATACGCCAAACACTCGTCAAACTACGCCACCCAGCCCTGAGCCTGTAACACGCCTCTGCTATTCGAGTCCCGCCATGACCGACTTTGCCCGTGCATCCACACTATCAGGCTATCGTGAATTTGCTATCAGCCAAAAACTCAACCCGGCCGAGTTGCTCAAAGAGGTTGGCTTGCCCGCTGATGTACTTGAGCAGCCAGAAAGCCTGATCTCCTATCGCAAGTTTGCCAAACTGCTGGATATAAGCTCACAGAGGAGCGGCAACACGTTGTTTGGCTTGCAGTACGGCCTGTTTCAGGGCGTCAGTGTTTTCGGCCCTATTCTCTATCTGCTGCGCAACGCCAACAATGTTGGCGAAGCACTACAGGAACTGGGTCTGTACTTTCATCTGCATTCGGCCGCGGCTGAAGTTAAGCTTGAAGTCCAGGGCTCGCGCGTTCTGCTTATCTACAGCATTGAAGAACACAGTTTCCACGGCTTGCGCCACGCCGTTGAATTGGCCCTTGGAGTGGGTGCCGAGTTGATGCGCACCCTGATCGGCAATCGCTGGCAAGCGATCGGCGCGATGATGCAACACGCGCCAGCCAGTGACATGCAGGCCTACCGGCGCTTACTCGGCACTTCGCCGCAATTCAACAGCGTGCACAACGCTTGGGTCTTCGATCAGAGTTTGCTGCAGATACCATTGAGCAGCGCGGATGAAGCCCTGCATAGACTGATGCAGCAACATCTGGCCCACCTCGATCAGATGTCCATAAAAGAATTGCCCAGCTATGTGCGCCAACTATTGCGCAGCCTGCTCCCCGGCGGCCGGGTGACTATTGAGCAAATTGCTGACTACATGATGCTCAGCACGCGAACCTTGCAACGCTACTTGTCTGACGAGGGCACCTCATTCCAAACGTTGCTGGATGAGACCCGCCAAAGCATGGCCGAGCGTTACCTGCGTGACGCCACAGTGAACCTGACGCAGCTTGCGAACCTGCTCGGCTACTCAGACCTGAGCGCATTTTCAAGGGCTTTTCAACGTTGGTTCGGCCAGAGCCCGCGCGAATGGAAACGCCAGAATACCGATGCGTCCAAGCGCCCTCGCGTGCGCATCCGCAAACCCACAACTGAGCGCTGGCCAATCGCGTCTAAACCTGCAATCGCGACACCGCCTGCGCGAACCCGGTAGCGATTCCCCACGCGCCAATCCCTTCAATTTGCCTCATCCGGGAGCCTGGTGGCGTGCCTGCAACTGGAGTCGCAACCTGGCACAGGGCCATTCGTGCGCGGCCCAAACTCAGGCCGCACAGCTGCAACAATGAAATCTTTTGATGCAACAATATCCAGCCTCTAAAAAGCTTTAACTCCTTTCTGAGCCCGCGGTATATCCGCATTCCAGAGCCGTATCTGGCAATTTCCCCAAAAAACGTTTGGCGTAACTAGTCAAACCTATGGCGTAAATTATCAAGTAATTAAACAAACACACACCAATACTGTTCCGGCCGCACTACTGGGGAGCTTGTCCCCAATTCAACAAAACAGTTCAAGACCACGCACAGATCTATACCCCCCGACAACAATAACTAGGAGGGTGTTGCTTATGTCAGCACTTCGATACACGAATAAACAAGGTCCACAATGGCTGGCACGTGCAGCCTTATTAATTTCACCTCTCGCCTGCGCCATTTCCCTGCAAGCGCAAGCCAGCGAGTTCCAATGGGGAGAAGTAAGCGGACGCGCCAACGGCAGCATCAACGTTGGCGGTATCTGGAACGCCGAGGACCGCAACAAGAACTGGGCCTATCAGGGCAACGCTACCGCAGCCGGCGCTGGCAATGGCTGGAACCCATCTGGTGGGCGCAATAACGATGACGGTCGTTTGAACTTTCGCAAACGCGGCCTGGTTTCATCCCCCATTACCTTGCTCGGTGAAGCAGAGTTCAGCTACAAGAACTACGGCGCGTTCCTGCGCGGTAAAGCGTGGTACGACTACACGCTGGACAACAAGAACGTGGACTTCGGTCACTCCTCCAATGGTTACTCAGCCAACAGCAAACTGGACGACAGCCACTTCGACGAACTGGCCAAGTTTCAGGGGCTCGAACTGCTCGATGCCTATGTGTATGGAGACTTCGAGATTGCCGAGCATCCCTTGCATATCCGTCTCGGTAATCAGGTAGTCACCTGGGGAGAGGGCCTGTTTTTCCAGAACAGCATCAACTCAATCAACCCGATTGACGTAGCCGCGCTGCGCCGCCCCGGATCGCAGCTCAAGGAAGCGTTATTACCGGTGCCGTTGCTGTACGGCAATTTCGATGTCACCGACAACCTGAGCATGGAAGCCTTCTACCAACTGGAGTGGCGCCAGACTGTGCTTGAGGGTTGCGGCACCTACTTTTCAAACAACGACTTCATTACCGATGGCTGTTACGGCGTGCCACGTGGTGGCGCGAATGACTATGAGACGTACGCCAACGATCTGTATATTCAGCGCGCAGGCGACAATGAGCCTGATGACTCAGGCCAGTTTGGTGTGGCGTTCCGCTACTTCGCTGACGACATTGGCACCGAGTTCGGCGCTTATGCGATGAATATTCACTCGCGTACCCCCTACGCGAGCGTCATGACCGATAAATATGGCCCGACAGGTGCTGGCTGGCGCCCTGGCCAGCAGGACAAGAATCTCAGTTACCTTGCAGATTTCCCGGAAGATATCCGCATCTTTGGTCTTAGCTTTTCGACCAACGTATTCGGCACCTCGGTATTCGGTGAATACAGCTATCGACCGAACCAGCCCGTGCAGCTCGCAACGGCTGACCTGATTCCAGCCTTTGCCGGTAACCCGGCAGGCTTAGGTGCATTGATCGGCAATGATCTGACTCTCGGCCAGGATGCAATCAATGCAGCGCCCGGGAGTAAATACAACGGCTACGATCGGCTGGAAGTCTCTCAAGCCTCGATAGGCTTCATCAAGTCCATCCCGCAAATCATCGGCGCAGACAACCTCGCGATGGTAGGTGAAGTGGGCATGAAGTATATGCACGACCTGCCCAGCCTCTCCGAGCGCCGTTACAACAAGCGCGATCTGTACGGCAGCGACTTGGCTTCCGGCAGTGCAAAAGGCTGCGCCGTGGGCGTGCCGACTGCAAAGTACAAAAAGTATGCCTGTTCGAAAGATGGCTATACCACCGACTTCTCGTGGGGCTACCGTCTGCGCGCACAATTGAACTACCAAGGCCTTTTTGCAGGGGTCAACGTTTCACCGTATGTGGCCTTTGGCCAAGACGTTCAAGGCTGGTCTTACGACAGCAACTTTGTTGAGGACCGCCTGCTCGGGGCACTGGGTGTAAAAGCTGAATATATGCAGGATTACTCTGCAGAATTGGCGTGGGCAAGCACTGGCAACACCCCTTTCGCACCGACTGATTCTGATTTTGTCGCGTTCAGCGTGCGCATGGGTTTCTAAGCTAAGGAGTAGCAATAATGAAAATGGATTTACTATCTGCGGCCGTTGTCGGCGCAGCATTGAGCCTGACAAGTGCCGGCGCGCTTGCACAAGACGGCGCTCGCCTGGGCCAGGACCTGACGCCGGTTGGCGCTGAAAAAGCCGGCAATGCCAGCGGCACGATTCCGGCCTGGGACGGCGGATTGTCAACGCCTCCGGCAGGCTACACCGCCACTTCGGGTTACATCGACCCGTTTGCCGATGAAAAACCTCTCGACACCGTAACCGCTGCCAACATGGCCAAGTACTCGGACCTGCTGTCCGCTGGTTACAAGGCAATGCTCGCCAAGTATCCCGATTTCAAAATGCTGGTTTACCCAAGCCATCGCACTGCTGCACTGCCGCAGGCCGAATACGATGAGATTCTCAAGACTGCAGGCACCGTAAAGTTGGCCGACGGCGGTAACGGCATGGTCAATTACCAGCAAGCGTCGGTTCCATTCCCAGAGCCGAAACAAGCTGAAGAGGTCATCTTCAACCACCTCGTGCGCTATCGCGCGGGCGGCTACAGCTATCATCCGACTGAGATGGTGGTCCAGGCCAACGGCAACTTCACGCCGGTACGCCGCTCGGTCAGTATCGTCATGGCATCGTCCCTGGGTAACCCTGAAGAAAACCGCCTGCTCTACTACCTCAGCAAAGTCACTTCACCCGAAAGTGTTGCCGGCTTGCAGACGCTGGTCCATGAGCCCATCGACCAGACCAAAGAAACCCGCCTGGCCTGGCAGTACAATCCAGGCCAGCGCCGCGTATTGCGCGCGCCAGAAGTCTCATACGACTCGCCTGTTAACACGTCGGACGGCTTGCGCACCAACGATTCTGTAGACATGTACAACGGTGCGTTGGACAAGTACGACTGGAAGCTGGTCGGCAAAAAAGAAATGTTGGTGCCGTACAACACCTACAAGCTTGCTGATCGCACGCTCAAGTATGACGACATCATCAAGCCCAACCACCTCAATCAGGACCTGCTCCGCTACGAGCAACATCGTGTTTGGGTCGTTGAAGCCACACTCAAGCCGGGTCAGCGACACATCTACGCAAAGCGCGTGTTCTATATCGACGAAGACAGCTGGGGCATTCTGGCGACAGACCTGTATGACGGCCGTGGCGAATTGTGGCGCATGCAGGAAGCTCACACCGTGCAGCGTTACGACGTCAATTCAAGCATCGCCATCAGTGACCTTGCCTATGACCTGCAAGCACGTCGCTACATCGTTTATGGCCTGGAAAACGAAGAGAAGATCTCCAAGTTCGGCATCAAGGCCAAGCTGAAGGACTTCAGCACCGCCGCCTTGCGTCGCAGCGGCCGCTAAGCAAAACAGCTCCATGGTTTGGGGTGGCAGGCGACCGTCTGCCACCCCCATTTTCAGTTCAGAGACATAGACCCCATGAAGACTTTTTCCCGATCTGCACTCACCCTGCTGATCAGCCTGAGTGTGGGCCTTGCGGCGGCTCAGATAAACGCCGCACCCTTGACCGATCGGGTAGATCGCCCCTCGCACCTGACCGCCAACGCGGCACAATTTCCCCTGATTGACATTCAGTCGATCAACGATCGCCAAGTGATGGTTGGCGAGAGCGGGCACATATTGCTCGGGACCGCCGACGGTAAAATCAAACAGGTCGATGTTCCGGTCGATCTGCTGCTCACTGCAGTGCATTTCGTCGACCCGCAAAATGGCTGGGTGGTTGGCCACGATGGAGTCGTGTTGCACAGCACCGATGGTGGGCAACACTGGATCAAGCAGATCGATGGCCGCGATATAAGCAAGACCATGCAGGTCTGGGCTGAGTCCGCCCTCGCCGACGCTGAGAAAGCCAGCGAGGCCGCGCCCGATGACGAGGATCTTGAGATTGCTTTGGATAACGCCTACTTCGCGCTGGACGATGTTGAGGCCGGCAGCGAGGCGGGCCCGTCACGTCCCCTGCTCGATGTCTGGTTCCGTGATGTCAATGAAGGCTGGGCAGTCGGCGCCTACGGTATGTTCATCCACACAACCGATGGTGGCAGCACCTGGAATTACGTAGCAGCGCTGCCCAATCCGGATCGCATGCACCTCAATACCGTGCTCGGCTTAACCGATCGCACCCTGCTGGTGGGCGGCGAAGGCGGTCGCATGTATCGCTCGCAAGACAATGGCCAAAGCTGGACCGCTAGCCGTAATCCCAGCCAGGCCTCTATCTACAAGATCCTCGAACTCAAGGACGGCAGCCTGCTGGCCCTTGGCTTTGGTGGCGAGTTGCTCAACAGCCAGGATCAGGGCGCCAGCTGGACTGAACTGCAATCACAGACGCGCGTGAGTCTCTATAACGGCACCCAACTGGCTGACGGCAGCGTTCTGCTGGCAGGCCAAAGAGGCACCCTTTTATATAGCCGCGACGGCAAGCACTTCAACGTATGGAAATCCAAGTCCAGCGCTTCATGGTTGGGTGTTGCCGAGAGTTCCCCGCAGATGCTGATGTTGATCGGCAGCAAAGGCTTGCAGCGCCTTTCGCTGAGTGAGCTCAAGGAGCAATTACAATAATGAGCACCCAGACACCCAAACAACCCGAGCGCCCAGAATACAATCCAACCAGCATGCAGCGCGTGGTCGGCTACCTTGAGCGCGCCCTGTTCCACAACCGAATTGCGGTGCTGATTTTCTTTCTCGTCGCGTCAGTGATTCTGGGCTACGCCGCCTTGTCATTGCGACCGGATGCCAGCTTTACCCGGATGATTCCGACTGGCCACCCGTTCATCGCCAACTACCTCAAGTTCGAGGACGTACTGCGCCCGCAAAGCAACGTCTTGCGTGTATTGGTCGAAAACCCCAACGGTGAAATTTTCGACAAGCAGTTCATGGAGACCTTGCGCGAGGTCAACGACCGGGTTTTTTATATTCCGGGCGTCGACCGCGGCAACCTGAAATCCCTGTGGACCCCGAACGCACTGTGGACTGAAGTCACCACCGATGGCATGCGTTCCGGGCGCGTTATTCCGGACGACTACAACGGTGACGAGCAGTCGCTTGCGCAGGTAAAACAGAATATCCAGCGCGCCAACATGATTGGCAGCTATGTGGCCAATGACTTCAAGTCGACCATAATTCGTGTGCCCCTGCTTGAGCGCGACCCAGAGACGGGCAAGCTTCTGGATTACGGCGCCTTCACCCAGGAACTGGAAAAGCAGGTACGCGATCACTTCGACGCCAAAGGGGTGAAGATTCGCGTCATCGGCTTTGCCCAGATCATTGGCGACTTGCTCGCCGCCGCTACTGATATCGCGATCTACTTTGCCATTACCGTCGGCCTGATTACGGTTCTGCTGTACCTCTATTGCCGCTGCTGGCGCAGCACCGCCGTCACGGTATTAACCTGTTTGCTGACGGTCGTCTGCCAGCTTGGTCTGCTCAGCCTGCTCGGCTATGGCCTCGACCCATACTCGATTCTGGTACCGTTTCTAATATTCGCCATCGGCATCAGTCACGCGGTCCAGAACATCAACTTGATGATGAGCGAGATGGGTCAAGGCGCAACGCCACTGGAAGCCTCACGGCGGACATTCCGCGCGTTGTTCATTCCGGGTTCTACGGCGTTGCTGGCGGATGCTGTCGGTTTCATGACCTTGCTGGTGATTGATATCGGGGTGATTCAGCAGCTCGCAATCACCGCCAGTATCGGCGTATTCGTGGCCATCTTCACCAAGATGTTCCTGCTGCCAGTGCTTATGTCATACGTGGGCGTAAGCCCCAAAGGCATGGCGCAACAGCACAAGCGTGCGAACTCCTCCTGGCCGATCTTCCGCCGCGTTGCCCGCGTGGTTGAGCCGCGCTACGCCCTGCCGCTAATCGCATTCAGCCTGGTGTTATTGGGCTATGGCTACTACGCCCGGGAAGACCTGAAGATCGGTGACCTTGATAAAGGTGCGCCAGAATTCCGCGCCGACTCACGTTACAACGTCGACAACGCGTACCTGCTCGACCACTACACCACCAGTACCGATGTTTTTGTGGTGATCTTCAAAACCCCACAAGAGCAATGTGCACGCTTCAACGCAGCAGACCTCGCCAACCAGATGGAGCTCAACCTGCTGGAAGTTGAAGGGGTCGAGTCGATCCAGTCACTTTACAAAACCATGCGTTTCAAGATCCTGGCACACAACGAAGGCAACCCGAAGTGGGCTGAACTCTCGCGTGACCAGTATGTAATGAACACCGCACGCGTGGGCGCGCCCTCCGAACTGGTAGACCCGAACTGCAGCGTCGCACCAATCAGTCTGTACCTGGCCGATCACAAGGCCGAAACGCTGACACGTGTAGTCAACGCGGTCGAGGCCTTCAGCACGCGCTATGATCTTGGCGACTTCGAGATTCTGCAGGCGGCTGGGAATGCCGGCATCGAGGCAGCGACCAACATCGTCATTGAGCACTCTGAAAAGCTCATGTTGTTGCTGGTATTCGTGATCATCTCGGCGGTTGTGTTGTGGGAGTTCCGCTCGATCAAAGTGACAATCGCGCTGATGCTGCCGTTGTACATCTCAACCGTGCTCTGCGAAGCCTTTATGGCGAAGATGGGCCTCGGGGTGAAGATTGCCACATTGCCGGTGATTGCACTGGGCGTGGGCATCGGCGTGGACTACGGCATCTATCTGTATAGCCGCCTGGAAGGCTTCCTGAATCAGGGCATGAAGTTTGGTGACGCCTACTTCGAAGCCCTGAAAACCACAGGTACTTCAGTGGCCTTTACCGGCATCACATTAGCAATGGGTGTCGCAACATGGTCGTTCTCAGCATTGAAGTTCCAGGCTGACATGGGCTTGCTGCTGGTTTTGCTGTTCATCTGGAACATGGTCGGCGCACTGCTGTTACTGCCCGCCATTGCCTCGATGCTGATGCGCAACAAGTATCCGCACGACTAACCTGCAAAGCCGTACAGATCAGCGCCCAACTGGGCGCTGATTTTGTTTCACGCCTTAAAATCCTCCCCAACACCCCACGCTTTCGGATGCGTAATGCACCCGACCACAGCAGCTATGCCATCACCAACACGCTCTGCAATGCTGACACACGTATTGGCAGCACACGCCAGCAGGCGATATGGGTGAACGTGTTCGGCGCCAACGCGCGCTGTAGGCTGCATTGGTTCTTCTTCAAGACACAAAAAACCCAACGCACCAACCTCAACTCGCAGATGCAGGCTTCAATGATGCTGCCGATCAACGTGTTAGTGACGCACGCCCCTCAGCGGGTAATAACAGTCCACAACGCCAAGGTTTTTACCGATCGCGATGCAAGTTGCAAAGGCGGCTACGCAGGTCATCACATCCCAGACAATACACCCGTCAGAAACGCAAAAGCCCCGAACAAGTCGGGGCTTTTGCGTTTATTCATTGGGTTCACATCGCGTGAGCCCAATGCACTGTCGGTACTGCTTAGAAGCGCTCGATGTCAGCTTTGGCTTCCAGCTGCTTGCGGAAGGCAGCGAAGTCTTCCTGACCCGCACGTGAGCCGAGGAATCGGGCGTATGCAGCCTTCTCTTCAGCTGTCAGCGGCTCGGACGGTGAAAGCCACGCCGTTGAGGCGAATCACCACATAATCACCGTTATCGAGGCTAACACCAGCGTAGTTAGGCTTGTTCGAGTCGGCAGGTTTAGGCATGCGGAACACAGACTGCACAACAACCGGCTCTACGCCTTCCTGATTGCGGGTAGCGGCTTCAACAACTTTCCAGCCGCCCTCACCTGCCTGCTCAACCGGGGTTTTACCCTCGGTCATCGCCGCGATCAGTTCATCGCCCTGAGCTTTAGCAGCGTCGGTAGCACGGACATGCGCAAGCTGCACACGGATGCTGTCGGCGACTTGCTCAAGTGTCAGTTGCTGCGACTTCTTGTGCTCTTTCAGGTGCACAACCACAACGGTGTTGGGATCGAGTTCGATCACGCTGCTGTTACGGCCATCTTCCAGAATCTCCGGGCTGAATGCAGCCTGCAGAACCTGACGATTAGCTGTGATGCCTTCGGCACCGCCTTCACGACCGAATGCTTCGGTGGTCTGTACTTTCAAGCCAAGTTCTTCAGCTGGCTGAGCCAGATCAGAGGCTTCAAAAGCCGAGTCTTCAAGTTGCTTGCTGACTTCAACGAAGCGGCGCTCCACTTGCTGCGACTTGAGGTCGTGCACGAGCTTGTCTTTGAGGCTGTCGAAGCTTGGGATAGTCGGCGACTGAACACCCAGCAGCTTGATCAGGTGCCAACCGAACTCACTGCGAACCGGTGCAGAGACTTCACCTTCTTTCAAAGCGTACAGAGACTTTTCAAACGCAGGGTCGTAAACGCCAGTACCGGCGTAACCCAACTCGCCACCTTCGTTGGCAGAGCCCGGGTCTTGCGAGACTTCCTTGGCCAGCGCGGCGAAATCTTCACCTGCCTGCAGACGCTTCTGCACGGCTTCGATCTTCGCCTTGGCTTCAGCATCGCTGGTGTCGTCGTTCACTTCGACAAGGATATGCGCTGCATTACGCTGCTCGGCAAGGTTCGCAATCTCGGCCTGGTAGGCGTCTTGCAGGTCCTTGTCATCCAGCTTTACCTGATCGAAGAACGAATCCTTGCTCAGTTCGACGTAGCTCAGAACGACCTGTTCCGGGCTCATGAACTGGCTCTTCTGCGCTTCGTAGTAAGCTTTGACATCGTCATCGCTCAACGTCACGGCAGCATCATCCGCCTTGATCGTCATGGTCGCGAAATCACGCGTCTGACGTTCGA
>MDTG01428010.1_pt1 | contig 10533 bp, 11 predicted proteins | sample 811421 | NCBI WGS metagenome assembly MDTG01 (sample SAMN05326645, study PRJNA326480) | marine metagenome | isolation source: seawater | place: Pacific Ocean: South East | collected 2011
AATGCAATTAATCGCCTACTACACTGCGTTACTCAAAGGCACAGATGTAGATAAGCCTCGTAACCTGGCGAAAAGTGTGACGGTGGAGTAAGGCAAACCGAATTACCTTTTAAAACTGGCATTCTGCGGCTATTTTAAAAACCAATCTAAATAAATCCCGGTAAGAAATACCCTAAAATTTTCACCTATTTTTTCGTGTTAGAGGAAGTCATAAAGGGTTGATATGACATGTTGCGGTCCTTTATTTGTATCAATAGGACATTTATGAGGAGTTATGGCAGAATATTTCTATGAAAAAATTAACTTCATTAATTCTTTTATTTCTAATATCTTCTTGTGGTTATAGCTCATACGAAGAATGTTTATATAAAGAAATAAAAGACGGCAACCCAAAAACAGATAAAGCAGCCATAATTAATAAATATGCAGCTGAATCTTTTTGTAGAGGCAAGTTCCCTAAACCACCTAAACCACAAATAGTTTTTGAAAAAGGTGTTGATTATAAGATTAATTGGACTTGAGAAGGTGATAATGTAGTTATGAAAATTACCAATTACTCTGATAAGACAATTCATAAATTTAAATTTGCTAAGTGCAATAAAACAAATCCTGGCGATATAGAATGGGATAAAAAAAGCAACCTAATAGCTGGAACTATGATTTTTTCAGGACAAAGCAAAGAAATAGAGATGTCCGATCCTGATAGATTAACAGAACAATCTTGCTTTGCGTACCACGCAACAGATTAATCTAATGGATAAAGAATTAGCATTCGCAATATTTCTTCTCATAATGTATTTATCGTATCGAAGTTTATATGAAGAAACTTCTGAAATAGAGCAAAAATTATTTTTGAATCTTTGAATATGTTAAAGAAAGATAAAATTGTAATTATAGTTACGCATGATAAAGAGCTATCGAAAATGTGCGATAGACTAATTACGCTATAAAAAAAAATTTATAGCTACTCTTGTGGTTAAAAAACTCTATCTTTTCAAAATTAGAATTTTTAGCAAATATTTATTAAAACATAATAAAATAAACAAATGATTTCTTCAGAAAAAGTTTGCAAAGAATTTTCACTAAGACTTCAAGGCAGTGAATTAAAGATTGATTCAATTACAACATTAGATCAGCCAAAAAAAATTCTGTTTTTTTTGTAAAAATTCAATCTGAAAAATCAAAAAAACTTTTGGCTGAACACAAAAAATCTTTTGTTCTCCTACCTGAAAATTATGATACAAAGTCTCTAGAGAATTCTGACCTATGTTTTGCAGTATGTGAAAATCCAAGAAATACTTTCTTTGAAATCGCTGAAAAATATTTTAATGAAAAGAATTTACCAAGGATCCATGAGACGGCAAATATTGATGCACAAGCTGAAATTGGAATGAATGCCAATATTGAAAATAATGTACAAATAATTGGTAAATGTTTTATAGGAAATAATGTAAAGATTGGGTCAAATTCACTAATAATTGGACCATGTTTTATTGAAGATGATTGCACATTTTCTTCAGGTGTGATCATAGGTGAAGAATCATTAAGCATAAGGAAGGAAAATAATATAAATTATCAAAACCCTCAAATGGGCGGTATAAAAATAGGAAAAGGATGTAGAATTGGAGTTTTTTCAACTATAAGCAGGGGTTCTATTGGCGATACAATATTAGAAGATAATGTATTTATGGGTGAATACTCACATGTCGGACATAACTCGTACATTGCTTCAAAGTCTGTGCTCACCATAAGATCATCAATATGTGGTTCAGTAAGAGTCTTAGATGAATCTTGGTTTGGTCCACATTCGCTAGTTCTTAATGGAGTTTCAATATCGGCGAAAATAAAATTAGGCAGTGGTTCAGTTTTACAAAGTAATGCAAAAAGAGAAGGAACTTACTTCGGCAACCCTGCTAAATTATTGAATTTTAGATAGAAAAAACACATAATACTGCTAATGAAAATAAGCAGAGAGTCAATAGATCTGAATTTCATGAAGTCAATTTTCCAAGAAAGTCTCGAGATAGATGTATCAAATCTTGAGTTGGATTCAGAATTTGAAAGTGTCGAACATTGGGATTCTTTGGGCCATGTTAGAATAGTCTCTGAACTTGAGGAGAAGCTTAATCTTGAGTTCGATATTGAAGAAATTATTGGCAGGGATACAATTCAAAAGCTAATTGATATGGTCCTTAAAAAGCTCCCTGAATGATTCTAAGTGACACAGCTCTACATAATTTTAAAATAAACCCAAAGAAGATCTATTTCTATAACTTAGAAGATTCCTATAGTGGAGAAAAGTGTTTAGAAATTATTGAAGAGCTAAGAAATAAACTCTTAGGTTTTGGTACTAATAAGGTAGCAATTTGTGCTCCAAATTCTGTTGAATGGGCGTTATGGTATATATTACTTGATTCATTAGCTGAAAATATTTTTCTAATAAGTTCTGATTTTGATGAAAATTTGGTAAAAGAAATATGCAAAAAATATCAGATTGGTACTCTAATTTTACAAAAAGAAGAAAATGAAAAGTTTGAAATCTTAGAAATGTTTAAAGGATTTAATGAATTAAATGAATTAGAAGAACATAATCGAAAAGATGTCATTTTTACATCGGGAACAACTGGAATACCCAAAGCAGCAATTATTTCACAAAATTCCTATATCCATGTTGCTAGGGAATTGATAAAAATCACTTCACAAAATGATGCTGATCTTGAGCTACTATCAATGCCACTTGATAGGTCTTTTGGTCTCGTTAGGTTAAGAACTTGCATTCTCTCCGATGCTAGAGCGCTTATTGTAAACGGATTAAGAAAATTTCCTAGTGTTTATAAGTTTTCACAAACTAATTCGATCACAGGCTTATCCCTTGTTCCTGCTGCACTGCAAGTTATAGCAGTGCAATTAAGGAATAAAGCAAAAGATTTTACAAAAAATTTAAAATATATTGAATTGGGAAGTAGTAGCCTTTTAGAGAACCAGTTAGATTGGATAAAAGAAAACTGTGAAAACTCAACTGTTATCCATCATTATGGAATGACTGAATGTTCAAGGGCTTTCATAAGATCACTTCATATGGTAACTAATGAAAACTATAACTGGATAGGAAAACCTCTTGCAGGTGTTACCTATAAGGTTCAATCTTCAAATGATAATACTGAAATTGGTGAACTATTACTCAAAGGCTCAAATTTATTTTATGGATATTTAGAAGAAGAAGATAATCGTGCAAGAATAAAAGATAGTTGGTTTTTAACTGGTGATATATGTGAGAAAAAAAACGGAGAATTATTCTTAATTGGTAGAAAAGATAACCAGTTAAATATTGCAGGTGCTAAAGTTCAGGCTGAGAGAATTGAAGCAATAATTGAAAATCACCCTTTTGTAAATGAGTGTTTATGCTTTGAGTATCCAGACAAACTTTTGGGTAATATGATAGCGGCATTAATAGTCTTAAAAGAAGATGCTGAAGATGATTTAAAAGAATTAATAGACGATGTTTTTGAAAATCAGCCTAGTTATTACAAACCGCAAAAGTTAAAAAATGTTTCAGCCTTGCCCAAGACATTTAATGGCAAGAAAGAGAGAGATAAATATAAACTTACAGAAAAAATATAATGGTTATTCAAGAATTCGTTCCAAAATTAGCATTTGATAGGAAAGGTTACTCGGTTTTAAAAAAATCAGAGATAAAATCACTAATTATTTCTGGTAAAAGTTTAGAAAAATTACATATTCAAGAAATCCTTAAAAATAAAATTGAAAATTTTGATCACCTTATAATTGGAGATGAGAGAAGATCAGTTTCCGAAATAAATAAGCTAATTAAGAATTACAAAAAAAATACATATTCAAGTGTAATTGCTTTTGGGGGCGGATCAGTTATTGATATTGCAAAACTTTTTGTGGCAAAGTTTAAAGAAATAAATAATGAAACAAGTTTCTATGTAATTCCAACTTTAATTGGCTCTGGAGCTGAATCATCTAAAACATCAATACAAAACTCTGAAAATGGAAAAATAATTTCTTCAGATATTTTTTATTTGCCTGAAGCCGTAATATACGATACTGAAATCTTATCCACAATTCCTAAAAAAGAAATATTATTTGGGGGAATTGATGCTATATCTCACTGCATCGAATCTAAATTCACTATTTTAACTAACCCTTATATTAAATTTTTATCAGATTACACGCTTAAATACTTTTTCGATAATGTTTGTATAAGTGATCTGCATAAAAATGAAACTTTAACGAAAGAAGAATTAGTAGCTTTTTGCATTACTTCATATAACGGTGGTCTCGCTCAAAGTAATTCGGGAGCAGGCTTATGTCATGCATTTGCTCATGCTTCCGAGAAAATTCTAAGCTGTTCGCATAATCGATCCATAGCATATTTCTTAAAAGCTACGATGATTTTTTTAAACCAAGAAAATAAAAGTCTAATAGATAGTAAAAATTCATATTTATTCGATCTTATTTATGAATATTTATCTGAATTAAAAAAATACGAAGATGAATTTATACTACTGGAGCAAGCCTCTTCTGATGTAAAAATAAAGTCAGAATTAATAAGAAATGCTAAGATTGATCCTTGCTGGAGACTTTCAAAATTAAAAGGAAACAAAGAAGCAATACTGGATAACTATTTATAGAAAAATGAATTTATCAGATGAAATTGATAATTATCTTAAGAACCAACCATTTGGATTAAATGCTAATGAAAAAGAAGCAAAATTGCTTTCTATTCTTAAGTTCCAAATCAGACATCACTTAAATAATTGCACAGAATACAAAAACTGGTACGAATCAAATAATTTTATAGATCCTGACTTAATTACAAGAATTGACGAGGTGCCATTTATTCCTAGCTCTGTCTTCAAACATCTTAACCTTACAAGCTCATCTAAAAAATCAAAAAAAATAACATCAAGTGGAACTAGCTCTCAATTGAAAAGTAGTATTTATATTGATAGCAAAACATCACTCAACCAAACTAAAGCATTGTCAAAAATACTTTCACATTTCTTGGGGTCATCAAGGAAATCTTTTTTTGTAGTAGATTATGCGCCTGATAAAAAAAATAACAATATGGAAATGTCAGCAAGATTTGCCGGTATGTCGGGATATTTGATTGCTTCAAAAAAGACTAAATATTTATTAGATCAAGATTATTCAAATGAATATTCAGTTACTCCTTCAATGGAAGTCTTAAAAAATAACTCATCCGAAGAACCTATCGTTATTATTGGCTACACTTATATGCTATGGGAGTTTATAAGAAAATTAAATAATGCAGGTCAAAAAATTGAATTGCCTAAAAATTCAAAAATTATACATTTTGGTGGTTGGAAAAAACTTGCTAATCAAAGCATCTCTAAAGCAGCTTTAAATGAGATGATTTCACGAACATTTAATGTTCAGCATGATCAAATTCTTGATATATATGGTTTTACTGAACAATTAGGAACAATTTATGTCTCACAAGGAAATAAAGGATGTATTGTAAGTGACTATTCTAGTGTATTAATCAGAAATACAGACACTTTAGAAGTTTTAGAAGATGGCAAAAAAGGATTTTTGCAATTTATATCTGTTTTACCAGAAAGTTATCCAGGCTTTTCGATATTAAATGATGATATTGGCTATATTTCAAACAGATATTTAAATGAAAATGGAAGCGAAGTTATAGAATTTTTAGTTGAGTCTAGACTAAAAAAAGCTGAGGCAAGAGGTTGTGGTGATACATTGCCAGAAAATTACTTTTTATAATATGGAAATACTATTTAATTCTAAGCCGAATGATACAGAGCAGGGTCTTGAAGAATTAAATAGTTTTTTTAATAGAGAAAATTCTTTAAAAGATCTTAAAGTAGATGAAATTGTCGATATATTTGATCATATTTCAAAATTTTTAACCTCTAAGCAATGCGATGTTAAAGATTTGATAATAGAGAATGATCTTGGCTTTATAATTCTGTGGCTTAAAAAAAAGAGTATAACCAAAAACCTAAAACTTAATTTTGAGAATTATACAGTGCTTGATAATCCTCAAGCATTAGACAATGAAAATTTAATCTATGCAAGACCACTTGGTTGTGCAGTACATTGGATTGCTGGAAATGTTCCTGTGCTTGGTGTTATATCATTATTTCAAACTTTACTAACTAAGAATAAAGGTGTTGTAAAAGTTCCAGCAGTTTTTAAAGAAATTTTGCCAAAAATACTTAATAGCATTAAACAAACAAGTTATTTTAATGAAAATATTTCAAAAAAAATAAATTATATGCTTGATGCAATTATTGTTATTTACATTACAAAAGATAATAAAGAAATGCAGACTTATATATCACAAAATGCAGATATAAGAATAGCTTGGGGAGGTTTAGAGGCTATGGAGGAAATATCTAGCTTACCTAAAAAAATAAATACCAGAGATATTATATTTGGTCCAAAATTATCGCTTTCCTATATAACCAAAAAAGCAATTAATCCAATTGAACTAAATGAGATAGCAAAAGGTATAGCAGATGATGTTTTTGCATTTAACCAGGCTGGATGCAACGCGCCACATAACATAGTAATAAAAAATAAAATTGATTTCCCTTTAAATGATTTTTGCCATTCTTTAACTGAGGAATTTTCTAAAAAAGCAAAAACATCGCCTATTAAAAATGACGAAATTACAAATTTTAATATCTTAACTAAAAAATTTATTCATCAGTCTCAAGAAGCACTCGATTTATTACAGGGACCAGATAACCAGTGGAACATTTTCATGAATAATAAAGAACTTAAACAATTAGAACCGCCCTTATATTCAAGGAATATTTTCATCTCATTCATTGATTCAACACTTGATTTAGGAAAAATTCTGCCCTCAAATGTCCAATCAGTTGGATTGCTAACTGATGAAGTAGAAAAGTTAGAAACCATAAAAATATTATCAAATTTTGGTGTTGATAGATTTCCTTCCATAGGAAAAATGTCTCTTTATCAAAATCCATGGGATGGATACCTCCCATTACATCAAACAGTCAAATGGATCTCAACAAATTGAATTATTTGAAAGAATTAGAAATGCATCATGTCGGTTATGTTTGCAAAGATATTAATTTATATAAAAATTATTTTCTTCATTTTTCTAAGTTAAACGAATTTAAATTTGTATATGAAGATGCCAATCAAAACGTCAGAGCTGGATTTATAGAATTAATATCTGGGCTCTATATAGAGCTTCTTGAAATTTTAGATGCAGAGAATCCAAGCCCCATATTAAATTTTATAAATAAAAATACGTCTGGATTCCACCATATTTGCTATCAATCAAATAACTTAGAAGATGTTTTAAGCTATATGAAAGCTCATAAATTTAGACTTATATCAGATACCAGTAATGGATTTGAAGGGAGAGATATAAAATTTTTTATACCAAAAAAAAATCCTGATGGACCACTTATTGAAGTAGTCTCAGCACCAAAAAAATCACAGGCATAGAAATGATTAAGAAAATGCTTGTTATTTTATATGATATTGCACTTACAAAAATTTGTTACGACTTAATTCAAGTTTAAAAATGAAATCTATCCTTATATTGCATCAATATTTCTTAAAACCAACTGAGGATGGTTCCCATAGAATATTTTCACATGCGAATAATCTTTCCAAAAGTGGTTATAAAGTTACCGTGATAACTTCTCAAAGGTCAAATGAACAAAAAGAGCTTTGGTCAAAGGAAATAATCAATGAAAATTTAATTGTTTTTAGATTAAGAAATAATGGATATTTTCACGGCAGTAGCAAATCAAGCACTTTAGAAAGAATAAAATCATTCTTGTTTTTTTCTTTTCACAGCACAATAAAATCATTTTTTATGAAAAAAGACCTTGTCTATGCAACCAGCACACCACTAACTATTTCTATTCCAGCGATATTTCTTAAATTGGTGTTATGGAAAAAATTTATATTTGAAGTTCGTGATATGTGGCCAGATGTTCCAATAAAGATGGGGTTTTTAAAAAACAAAATCTTAATTGCACTAGCTTACCTTTTAGAATTTATTGCATATAAGCTTGCATCAAAAATAATAGTTTTATCTCCTGGTATGAAAGATGAAATCATCAATAAGCACATAAATGAAAATAAAATTGTTACTATTGAAAACGGATGTGATAATTTTGCTGAGTATTATGATAAAAGCAATCTATTCTCTTTACCGTCAGAAATTCAAGATAAAAAAATAATTTTATACGCTGGTTCTTTGTCACCATTATATGAGATTGATTTTATAGTTGATCTCTCGAAATCGATATTAGAGAGAACAAACGATATTGTTGTAGTTGTTGCAGGTCGTGGGGTCAAGTCTGACGAAATGGTGCAAAAAGCAAAAGATTTGGAGGTATTTAATAAAAGTTTTTTTTATTTAGGTGCTATTTCTAAAATACAGGTCCAGAAATTATTTGAATATTCATCAATTAGTTTGAATTTAGGAGCAGGGCATCATGAGGCTGAAAAATTTGCACTTAATAATAAATTTTTTGATTCAATATCTAGCGGCACACCTATCTGTACAAATTTTCATAGCTATCAAACAGATATTGCTCTTAAAAATAATTTTGGTTTTTTGATCAATCACAAACAATTGAATGAGTCCACTCAATCGATTATAAAACACATAAATGATAATGATTGGCTTGATAAAGCCTCTAAATCTGCTATCAATTTAGCTACAACAAAATATAATAGGAAAGAGCAAACAAAAAAAATTATAAAACTTATCGATGGAATATAAAGAAGACTTTGACGGTATTGATATAAAATACTTATTCTTATCTCTAACTACCTCTTCTCCACTCAATAATTGATCAAAAATATAGATTTGCTTATCTATCCCATTAATAACTGATTCCCTTCTATCAACAATCACATTTCTCCCAACCATTCTTTTATTGGGTGTTAAATTAAGTTCTTTCAATAAATTCATAATTACTCCTCACTTATTACATAACCTTCCTATCAATCCCTTATCAAGACAACGATTTCTGTTAAAATAATCGTAAAAGTGGTATGTGGGTGTGAGGAAATAAGGTTTACGATTATATGAGTAGTTTTAATTGTGATTTAAAAGGGAAAGGAATATTCTAATGGCTTACACTGTTGCTAAAAATTTTATATTTCAGATTGTTATAAAGTGATGTTGAAATTAAATTTTACTCAGTTTCAAACATTTCTTGCATCTGCCTCGTTTTTGATACTTTTTCCAGGTTTCTTTTTTTATCATTATGGAGTTGCAGCAGAGTTTTTCCCGCCATACTTATCAGGTTATTTTGGAATCATTTCTATTTTTTTAATTGTTCCCTTATTTTTAATGAATATTAAAATGGTTATAAATAATTTCTATTTTCCAGTAGCTTTATTTTTTATTATTATGCTCTACACTTTAAGTGTAACAATTATCCAGTACTCTAAGGCCAATCCATTAAATGCTTCTCAAGAAATGTTTGAATGGGGCATTGCTGGAATAGTTTTTAATATAGTCTGTTTCTGTTTAGCTTCTCGGTTGAGCATTCAAAAGATTGCAACCATTGGATATTGGACTGTTTATGTAATGGTTTTAATTGTTTTATTTAATATTGACACTAACTATAGGTTCTTTTATTTGAAAGCACAAGCTGGTGAACTATCAGATGTAGTGGCAGGTTATCAGCAAATTGCGCGCTCAATTGTCGTGATACTTTTAATAGGATCAGCCTACTTTTATCAGAGAAGTTTTCGATTATATTCGCTTGTCATTTTAGGAGTTATAGCATTATTTTTTAATGGAGCTAGATCTGAGTTTGTTCTATTTATCGCATCTTTTTTATTTTTAATTTTTACACATTCAATCAAATCAACAAAAACATTAGTGTTTATGTTTTTTATATTTCTAATGGCTATTTTTTTTCTTATGAATTTATTTTCTGTACTACCACAAACAAGAATGACAACACTTTTAACTCTAACTGATGCATCAACTCTTCTAAGAATTAGTCAAATAGAATTTGCTATTAATCAAATTTCCCAATTTCCTTTTCTGGGAAATTATGCAAGCTATGTCGATGAGTTTGGTGGTACTGGTTCTGTCCCTCACAATATTTTGTCTGCTTGGTTGAACCTGGGGTTATTAGGTTTTGTTCTGTATATTTTTATGTTTATTGCACTTTGGGGAAGTGCTTTAAGAGGTTTTTTAAATAATGAAAAAGATATCTATTTCAATTTATTTTTGATTTTTTTAGTTTTTACAACCGCAGCATTAGTAGTCACAAAAGTATATAGCTATATGTTTGTTGGCCTTTTGCTCGGTTTTTACATTCAATATAGAAATAAACTAGACTTTGCAAAAAAAAATTAAAATGATCAATTATCAACTGGCTGGCTTAGCTTTTCTAAATCAATATTTTGTTCATAATGTGGGTAAAAAGTGAGGAAAGTTGGGGGTCGGGTTTATTCTACTCTGTTACTGTCGAGTAAGTTCAAACAGAGAATAAAAAA
>MDTG01094650.1_pt1 | contig 10532 bp, 10 predicted proteins | sample 811421 | NCBI WGS metagenome assembly MDTG01 (sample SAMN05326645, study PRJNA326480) | marine metagenome | isolation source: seawater | place: Pacific Ocean: South East | collected 2011
AGATAAAATAAAAGCTGGAGTAAGTAATTCTTATATAAGATTATCTATAGGAATTGAGCACATTGATGATATTATTAATGATATCAATTATGCCTTAAATGAAACAAATGAATATATTAAAGCTGCTTAATAAATTATAATATAGTCTGATTAATTTCTTATCAGGCTATATTATTAAATAGGATCATCTTCTAATTCTTCATCATCTTTTGGTTCATCAGGCATAGGAAGATTCATAAATCTAATTTTTGAACCATTATGAACTGGTATTTCTGTATTATTTATTATCCCATCAAACTTACCAGACCTAATTAAAGCATCAGTAATTCTCCAAGTATGACTGTCTGGCATTTTAGGCCTAGCTAATAGAAGCATATCACCAAAATCATATACTAAATTCATATTTACAGGAGAAAAATCACTGAATACTCCATTGCCATATAGCAGAGATATAGCAACGTCCTTAGATAAAACAACTAAAGGCATTTGATCAGTTGAAAGTAAATTATATACTCTTCTAAACCCTCTTGCTCTTGCTGGTCTTGCTCTAGCTTCAGGTAAAGACTCTTCAAGTGAATTTATTATTATTTTAGAAAAAGGGTAGCTTTTTTCGTCCTCAATAACGCTTAATATAAGCATATGTCTCATACGATAAACTTGCCATTGTCCCCAAGGGGCGTGGCCCATTGAAAAAAATGATAAAGATAGAATTAATGATTTAAAAAAAAGACGCCTATTTAACATAAAGTAAATTTAGTATATATGAGAAGTTCTAACAATGAACTTCTCATATATATCAGTATTTAGTTTCGATATTTATCGAAAACATCTAAGTTTAATACCGCAGTAACAACAAAATTAGGTACATCAACTACCTGACCCACCCTTAAATCAACTGCAACTGAACATAATATATAAGCTTGCTCTCTAGTTAAACCATGCTCTCTTACTATATAGTCAATCATTTGAATCAAAGCATGACGAGCTGCAGCGGTTAAATCTTCAGATAAATTTTCTAAATTAGTTATTTTTTCTGAATTTAAATATCCATGAGATGGAAGTTTCTCACCTTTGCCTTTTAAAGGTATACCAACAGTTTGATAGTAACGAGTAGGCTCCATATCTCTTATTTGATCATTACCTACAGTAACTGGCATATCCATATTTTTTGCACCACCTTTAATTATTCTTGTTCTGAGAACATTTATTGCTCCCATCTCAATAGCAGTACCTGAAACTTCTCCGTCTCCTTGCGCATAATGAACATCACCTGTAAACAATCCACAGCCATCAATGAAACATGGGAATATAATTTTTGTACCAATTTGCATTTGTTGTACATCCATATTTCCACCATTCTCTCGAGGAGGAATAGTTCTAAGACAATCATCTGCATGACTACCACCTTCTCCACATACCGCAGCAGGAAGTGCTCCTCCTGTAGATGGACCAAGCACAACACCGCCAGCAGCAGCTAAATCAGCCTCTCTGGCTTTCCATGCTTTTACTTCTGGCAAACCTGGTAGAACACCAATTGATCCAGGAAATGCTTCAAATGGAACTGTAATTCCAGGCATACCATCGGAAACTGCTCCTACTCTAGTTAATTTCCAATTTACTATATAAGGGTCTGGAAATAAATCTCTTAAAAACCCAAAGCCTGGTGCTATAACGGTATATCCATATTCGTCTGGAATAATATCCACTACTTCAACTTCCAATGCATCTCCCCTTTTTGCACCGTTAATATGAACTGGGCCCATCATTGGGTGAACTAAACCTAAATCCACTGTTGATAAATCATCAGCAATAGAGTCTAGTCTAAACTGACTATCTAGTGCATCTCTAGAATGAATAATAATTATATCTCCTGGATTAGCTTTTGCAGCAGCTGGTATTGCTGGGTGATAACGATTAAAGCAATTTTTATCATCGATACAGTGATCACCTTCTTTAGTAATTTCAACTTTATTCATCCATTTTTGATCAGTTGTATCTGCAAATGCAGACAATACAAAAAAAGATGAAGCAAGTATTGTCGTTAATATTTTCATTTTTTGTTTCTCCAATTAAAATATAAGATATTTAAGCTACTACTATTATTAAATTATGCAAATATTTATTATTAAAAATTACATATAATTTTAATTTATAAAGTTTTTTTATTTTTTGTAATTGCTTTTTGATTTTCAAATATAGAACCTTGGCTTAATGCGGCCGGCAAAGGCATTCTGACAGGAACATTAGCTAATCTTGGCATATTTACTGCATCTCCTGATATTATTTTATTATTAAAATCTTCATAATTATTTATTCCCATTAATGGCCAAGCATCATTAGCTGCAAATTCCCATAATAAAAATCTTCTATTTAATTTAGACATATTAGGCTTTGATGCATGTAATAGTCTAGCGTGATGAATAGTAATAGTCCCTGCTTTACCAACTATTTCCCTAGCATTTCTTGTATCTATTTTATTTTTTTCTATGTCTATAGCTCCAGCAAAATAGCCATTATAATGATGATCATAAACTTCTCCTTTATGAGACTCTGGAATGAATAGAACAGTTCCATTATCTAATGTCATATCATCCAACATTATACCTACTGCTAATACATCATCATTTGAATGTGGATAAAACGCCCAATCCTGATGCCAATCTACTAAATCCCCCGCAGATGGTGACTTTAAATTCATTTTACCATTATGCAATCTAAAGTTTTTTCCAATAAGAGATATTACTTTTTCAATAATACTAGGATAAAATAATAACTTTTCAAAAACTTCATTATGGTTTTGCGGTTGCTTAATTCTTCTTACACTTGGGTTTGATTTTGAATGATTTGGTCCTAAATCAAATTGATCATTAGATTTTGATATTGATTTTGCATCATTGATCATTGTATCGGTTGCTAAATTTAATTCTTTTAAAAAGTTTTGATCAATTACATCTTCAATTATTAAATAACCATTCTTATTGTATTCTCTTATTTGCTCTTTATGTAAACTATATGACATTTTTAATCCTATTAATTTAACGATTTCTTAATCAATTCAGCTGCTTTTTCACCTACCATTATACAAGCGGCATTTGTATTTCCTGAGGGAATTGTAGGAAATATAGATGCATCTGCAACTCTTAAACCTTTTATACCGTGTACCTTTAGATCATCATCTACTACGGCATTAGAACCAGGGCCCATTCTACATGTTCCTGAAGGATGAAAACCTGTTTCTGCATTTTCTCTAATGTATTGCTCAATTTCATTATCATTTGAGATTGATGCCCCAGGAGAATGCTCAAAATCTCTAATTAAGTCCATTGGCTTTGCCTCTACAATATTTCGCATAATTTTTACTGCATCTATTAATACTTGCTTATCTAAATCATTAGATAAAAAATTAAATTTTATACTTGGATGTTTATATGGATCAGGTGAATTTATATGAATAGAACCCATACTATTAGGTCTTAATTGATAACAAGCTGCAGCCATACCTGGAAAATCATGAAATACTCTCTTTTTTAGACTTCCAACTGAAAAAGGAATGTATTGTATTTGTATATCAGGAGTATCTATATACTTGTTAGTTTTAAGAAATGCAATTATTGAGGCAGCAGGCATACTAAATAGCCCCCTTTTACTTAAAATATATTTTATAATTTCCCCATATTTATTAAAACCTCTACCTAGATGATTATAAGATGCATTTTTTAATTTTAATTTCCATTGAAGCCTAGCCATAAAATGGTCCTGAAAATGTTCTCCTACAGCTGGCAAATTATGTTGAACCTTTATTCCATTTTTACTTAATATATCCTCATTACCAATTCCTGATAGTTCTAAAATTTGAGGGGACGAAATAGCACCAGCAGAAAGGATTATTTCTTTTCTACATAAGACTCTAATTAATTTATTGTTTTTTTTATATATTAAACCGATACATACTTTATTTTCAATTATTAGTTGTTCAGTCATAGCTTCAGTTATTACTGTTAGATTTTTTCTTTTTAAGGCCGGTTTGAGATAGCAATAATTAGTACTCATTCTCCTTCCACTTGAAATTGTTGCTTGTATTCTAGAAATTCCCTCCTGATCTGGACCATTATAATCATTATTAAATGGATATCCTAAGGATTGAGCAGATTCAATTAAAGCATCATAGAGAGGGTTTTTATCTTTAATTTTAGATATTCCCAATAAACCGCTACTTCCTCTATAATCACCTATATTATCTTGATAATTTTCAATTTTTTTAAAAATTTTTGAGACATCACTCCACCCCCAACCTTTATTTCCATGTTGTGCCCATGTATCATAATCTAATGATTGCCCTCTAACATAAACCATGCCATTTATAGAACTTGACCCACCTGTCATTCTACCTCTTGGTATTGGAATATTTCGATTAGCCGTACCAATTTCAGCTTCAGATCTATACCTCCAGTTTACTCCTGGCTTATTTATAAAAAGCCCAAAACTCATTGGCATTTGGGAAAAAAAATGTTCCTTCTTACCTGCTTCTAGTAGCAAAACATTAATATTTGAATATTCAGATAGCCTACTTGCAATAGTTGCTCCCGATGAACCAGCGCCTATTACAACATAATCAAATTGTTTGGACTCATTAATTGTCATAGTTAAGGTTTTCTATTATCTATCATATTCTTTAATTCTTCAGACAAACTTAATTTATTTTTCCAATTTGTATCTCTTTTTATTTCTGTATTATCTATTATAAGGGATGTAGAAATTTTATCTACTAATTTAGCTTTGCCCATTGGCCATAATAATATTTTTAATAATTTAGAAGGTAATGTTATTAAAAATAACTTCTTATTCATTGAGCTCGCAATCTTTTTATATAATTCTTCGACACTTATAGGTTTATCATCAGCAATTAAGTACGTTTTATTATTAATTTGATTATCTAATCCAATAATAATTAAAGCGTCTACTAAATTAGTAAGAGATACTAAAGACCTTAAGTTTTTAGTTCTAACAATAGGCATAGGTATATTCTTATCTATAAAATTCATTAACGAGGATAGATTCCCTTTTACCCCTGCACCATATACTAGAGGTGGCCTAAAGATAACAAAATTTATTTTATTAGTTTTACAAAATTTTTTTAGTAAAATTTCGGCCTCTAATTTCGATTTACCATAAAAATCTAAGGGATTTTCCTTACTATTATGGGAGTAGACTTTATCATTATTAAGAAATCCCTCACCATTAACTTTTATTGAAGATAGCATTATTATTTTATTTATTTTTAATTTGCTTATAGAACCTAAAATATTTTTTAAACCTTCTACATTAACCCTGTAATACTCATCTCTATTATTAGTTCTATCATGAGTTTTTGCAGCTAAATGATAGAAATAATCAATATTTATATTTTTATTAAAATTAATTTTTTTAGTAATATCTTCTAATAAAATATTCGTGTAACTTTCATCATTGAAGCGATTTATATTCTTTCTAACAAGACCATACACATTATGGCCTTTAGATAATAATTCTTCAATTAACATCATTCCAATAAACCCTGATGCTCCTGATATTAGAATGTTATATTTTTTTTTAATCAAAATTATTAATCCATAATTTTTATGCTAATGTGTAATTAATAAGTAACATAAAATTTATATTATGTGGAATAGAATGAGCTGTAATAGTAAAATAAAAATTAGTGCATTAATAGTAGCAAGAAATGAAGAACTTAATATTACAGATTGTCTAGAGAGTCTTAAGACAATGGATGAAATTGTACTTTTATTAGATAGAAGTACTGATAATACTATCAATTTAGCAAAAAAGTTTAATTGCACTATCTATGAAGGTAGTTGGCCTTCAGAAGGAAACCGAAGGAATGAAGGAATTAATAAATGCTCTAATAACTGGATACTTGAACTTGATGCAGATGAAAGAGCAAGTGAGCAATTAATAACAGAAGCTAAAAGTAGAATCCTTCAGTTAAATGATATAAATAAAGGGTATTTTTTAATTCCATTTGATAACTATATTGGTAGCAGAAGAGTTAGATATGGATGGGGAGCATCATGGGGAGTATCATCTAAACCATGTCTTTTTAATAAAAACTCTAAAGTATGGGGCAATGAATCTATTCACCCAAGCCTCAAATTAAATAATAAACAAGGTTTTTTAATTAATAGAATAGATCATTATGTAGATAGAAATATTTCAGATATGATTCAAAGATTAGATAGATATACAAGCGCAAAGGCTAAAGACTTAAGAGCATCTCCAGATAAATTACCTCCGCTATGGATTACTGTAAGAAGATCACTTACTAGATTTTATAAATGCTATATAACTAGAAAAGGGTATAAAGAAAAAGGTTGGGGTTTTTTGAATGCAACTTTTGCTGCACTTTTTGTACTAATTAGTTATTTAAAAGCTAAATTAGAAAATAATGATGAAATTCCTAATAATTAATTAATTTTATATATTGTTCTGCTATATTATCCCATTTTAAATTTCTTTGAAGTTTTAAAGAATTTTTTCTATATTCAAACCATAAATCGTCGTTTTTCAGAATATCTATTGCACTCTCACAAAATTCCTTGTCTGTTCGAGCAATTACACCTGTAACTTTATCAACTACCCTTTCGGCTAAACATCCAATTGGTTTAATTACGCATGGAACACCCAAAGCCTGTGCTTCTGCTATAGATAAGCAAAATGTTTCTCCATTATCTCCCTGGTATAGCATGGCCCTAGATTTTAAAATTTTTTTAAATAATAAATTCTTAGGTATAGGCTCAAATAATTTAATACTATTATTATTTAAGTCTTTGACTTTATTAAGAATATTTAAAATTTTATCTCTATTCCTACCTCCGTAAGTCTTGTGGCCAGCAAAAATATGTAACTGAGCATTTGGAACAGATTTTATTATATGTTTCACCCAAAGTTCAGATAACCAAACCAATCCTCTTTCGGGGTTTGAAGTAAAAATAACAATTGGATCAGGAATCTTATCATTAACTATTTCTTGGGATAATACATCATTTGATAAGCCCAGAGGGATAACTGTTGTCCGCTTTTTTAGCCAAAATGGAACTGAATTAAAATGAAACTCTCCAGAACATACAACCTTAATATTTTTTAAAAGTAACCATCTTAAATTTCTAAATTTATTTAAATAGCTAGCTGGGTTGTGTAACCATAGAATAGTCTGTTTATTTTTAGGAGCTCTCCCTAGTAGACTTGGCGCTCTATTAATAATGTAAAGATCACAACTATTAATTTTTGTATTTAAAGGCTTCCATTCGACTCCATTATAAATAATAGATTCAGGGGTTTTAGTAAGAGCTATTACTTTATGGCCTAATTTAGAAAAAGATTCCGCCAATAATACAAAAGCTGTTTCTGTACCTCCTAGTGGTTTATCTCTATATGACCTTCCATTAAAATCTGAATCTTGGTCTATCATTACTATTAACAATATAAAAACCCAATTTAGTTATTATTAAAAAAATCTACCATATTTGGAAGTATACTAGCATCATAACCACTATTATCTATACATCTCATGCATTCCTGTATATCTTCTCCTAAATATAAAACTGATGCTAACCCCCAAATAATTGAAGAACGCGCTCCTGATCTACAATAAAAAAGTGCTTTCTTATCACTGTTTTTTATTAAATTACTAAAATCTATTATCTTTTGCTTACTGAGAGTACCTGAAGCAAAAGGTATATCAATAAATTTAACTCCTAAATACTCAGCTTTTTCTCTTAAAATTTTTGAACTTACTTGATTTACTTCTTCATTATCTGGCCTATTGTTAATTATTAATTTAATTCCATAATTAAATAATTCTTCAATATCAGTTACTGCTATTTGGCCAGATATATAATGATTGTCTTTAATACATTTAATTTTATCAATTTTCATATCTTATATTATACCCCGTAAATAGTTAATTTTATATTTAGTATTTATGATTCCTACAGCAAAAAACTTGGTGTAACCAATAGAATTTAAAATAATGATAAATTTAATTAAAAAATAGGTTGCTTTAAGTTAAATTAAAATCAACAATAAATTTTGTTTTTATTTTGTTATTACGAATAAATTATGGGGAAATTAGTAAATGAAAAATATTTTAATTCATACTTTGATTGCTTTAGTAGCAACAACTTTTTTAATATCATGCGATAATTCAAATGATACTAATAATACGGATTCATCTTCTAATACTCAAACTGTTAGATGGAAAATGGCGAGTACTTTTCCAGGAAATCTTAATATTATAGGTGAAGGAGGTATTAACTTCACAAAAAGACTAGAAACAGTTTCAGGTGGAAATATTAAAGTTAAATTTTTTGAGCCAGGAGCACTAGTTCCTCCTCTAGAAATATTTGATGCTGTTTCATCTGGTGCAGTTGATGCAGGATGGTCTACTGCAGGATACTGGGCGGGAAAAATACCTGCCGTACAATTTTTCTCTGCGGTACCATTTGGCCCAAATGCAAGTGAATTCTTAGCATGGTACCATGAAGGTGGTGGAAAAGAATTATGGGAAGAAATTTATGCTAGGCATAACCTTCACCCAGTACAATGTGAGATAATTTCACCTGAGGCATCGGGCTGGTTTAGAAAAGAAATAACTAGCATAGATGATATTAAGGGACTTAAAATGAGGTTCTTTGGTTTAGGGGCTAAAGTTATGGATAAACTAGGAGCTTCCACGCAGCTATTAGCAGGAGGAGATATTTATCCAGCTTTAGAATTAGGAACAATTGATGCAACTGAATTTGCTATGCCTTCAATTGATTTAGATTTGGGTTTTTATCAAATTGCTAAACACTACTACTTTCCAGGTTGGCATCAACCAGCATCAGCTTTAGAACTAATGGTTAATTTAGATAAGTGGAATGCGTTATCTGATAGTCAAAGAGCTCAAATAGAAGCAACTTGCACTGAAAGTGTTGTAAAGAGTTTAGCTATGGCAGAATCCAGACAACCTAAGGCATTAGAAGAACTTCAAGCAAAAGGTGTTACTCTTCATAGATGGTCAGATGAAATCCTAAAAACACTTGAAGATGCTTGGCTTGAAGTCGTTAATGAAGAATCTGCAAAAGATGAAGACTTTGCAAAAGTTTGGGCTTCTTTAAGTGAATTTAGAAAAAGCTATAAAACATGGAAAGACTTAGGTTTTGTAGATTAATAAATTATAGTTATTGCCATATCTATTTTAACTTTTTGATATGGCAATAATTTTTATTTTATAGGATTAAATGAAAAACATAGGCGATAAAAATACTATTACTAGCCTAAAAAAAATGTTTTTGGGCTATCCGCAATCGACCTTAGGTATAGACGAAGTATTATTTTTGAATACCATTGATGGTGTTGCATCAGCAAAATATATAGCTAGAAAAGAAATGTGCCATTCTGGAGGCATAGTTCAGGGAGGTTTTATTACAGGTTGGATTGATGCCATAATGGCATTAGCGTGCATGGCTAAATGTGGTCCTGATGTATTAGTTCTAACTTTAGAAATTAAAATAAGCTTCTTAAATTCTGCTAAAGTTGGAGAAATTATATCTACAGCTAAAGTAATTAAAAATACAAAATCAATCGCTTTTATGGAAGGTAAGCTTGAAGATTTAAATGGATCTTTAATTGCTACCGGGACTTGTACAGCAAAATTAAAGCATAATTTTTATAATACATAATTATCTATTTAATATAACCCAGATCATGCCATATTGCATAATTTTCTCTAAATTCTTTAATAGAGTTCCAAACATTTTTAAATTGTTTATTTTTGGATGCCTCTTCTTCTACAACAATGTCCCAATTTAACCTATACAGTTCCATCATTTCAGGCGACCATTTGTGTATTTTTACTCCTAAACTTTTCAATTTATTTATAGCCTGAACTTGGACAGCTTCACTATGAGCTAAACTATCTAAAAACATTTCTGCACATGTCATTTCAATTTGAGTTTGCTGAGCTAAACTCATAGTATTCCATAAATCTAAATTAATAATTAGATCTCCTAAACTCGCAGGTTGATGCCATCCAGGAAAATAATAGTTATCAGCAATAGTATGAAAACCTAGTTCTAAGTCCATAGCTGGCATTCCATATTCTGTGGCATCAATTGTTCCCAATTCAAGAGCAGGATATATATCCCCTCCAGCCATTAATTGGGTAGACACTCCTAACTTTTCCATTACTTTTGCTCCCAAACCTAAAAATCTCATTTTTAGCCCTTTAAGGTCTTCTACACTATTAATTTCTTCCCTAAACCATCCTGATCCCTCTGGTGAGATTGCCATACAATGAATAGAATGAATATTATGTGACCTATATATTTCTCTAAAAATTTCATTTCCACCTCCGTATCTTAGCCATGCAATATATTCACTTGGGTCAGGCCCAAATGGAAAAGTAGTAAAGAACTGTAATGCAGGCACTTTTCCTGCCCAAAATGCTGGTGAAGCCCATCCCGCATCAACTCCTCCACTCGATACAGCATCAA
>MDTG01156261.1_pt1 | contig 10532 bp, 8 predicted proteins | sample 811421 | NCBI WGS metagenome assembly MDTG01 (sample SAMN05326645, study PRJNA326480) | marine metagenome | isolation source: seawater | place: Pacific Ocean: South East | collected 2011
GAGCATGAATCCACCTCCACCAAGATTTCCAGCTCTGGGCAAAGTAATGGCTAAAGAAAATCCAACTGCTACAGCAGCATCGACTGCATTTCCACCTTTGTTTAAAATTTCAATTCCAATATCTGAAGAAAGATTATTTTGAGATACAACCATGCCTGATTTTCCAACTACAGGATGATAAGGTGATACATAGTCTATGTAACTCTGTTGTGCAAAAGCGCTAAATGAAATAAAAATTAATAAACTAACAATCTTCATTTAAAAAACCATAGGTGCTAAATAATAAGAAAATAAAGTAACAACTAATATACCAACTATATTTAAGAAAAATCCTGCTTTCATCATTGTAGCAATAGTAAATTTACCAGAGCCATAAACAATTGCATTTGGAGGTGTAGCAACTGGAAGCATAAATGCGCAACTTGCAGCTAAACAAACTGGAATAGTTAAAGAAACTGGCACTACACCGATTGCAATAGCCAAGGCTCCAATAACTGGCAAGAAGGTACTTGTTGTTGCGACATTGCTTGTCATTTCAGTTAAAAAAATTATCATTGTTGCTATTGCTAAAACGAGAATGATTGGATGCACAAGTTTTAGTACTGTTAGCCCTTGGCCTATCCATATTCCTAAACCAGTATTCGATACTTGTGCAGCTAAGGATAGTCCTCCGCCAAAAAGTATTAGAAGGCCCCACGGAAGTTTAGTTGTATTATTCCATTGCATTAAATCTGATTTTTTGTTGATTGATGAAGGAATCATAAATAATAATATCGCAACTATAATTGCTACTCCAGCATCTTCTATACCAACTCCAAAGTTATCTCTTATTAATCTACTTGTCATCCAAGCCAGAACTGCAAAACCAAAAATTATAGCTATTTTAATTTCATCTTTATTTAATGGTCCAAGATCTGAAAGCATCTGATTTAACTTAAATTTTGTTTCTGATGTAGCTACAAAATTAGTTGGGAAGACAAATTTAGTAAGAATTAGCCATGCGGAGATTAACATCACAAATGCTACAGGCACACCAAGCTTCATCCAACTCAAAAAATCAATTTCAATCCCATATTGTTCACTCATGAATGTTACAAAAACTAAATTTGGTGCTGTTCCTATTATTGTTGACATGCCACCAATAGTTGCTGCATATGCAATACCTATCATAAGAGCAGTATCAAAATATTTTCTTTGTTGATCAGTAATATTTGGAATTGTTGAAGCAATAACGGTACAAACTGCAAGACCAATAGGTAATAACATTAAAGTAGTTGAGGTATTCATAACAAACATACTTACCAATGCCGCTACTAGCATAAATCCACCGATTAGTTTTGCACCACTTGACCCTATTCCAATTATCATTCGAAGAGCCATTCTCTTATGAAGACCAGAATTTTCGATGCCTAGCGCCAAAATAAAACCACCAAGAAATAAATAAATATTTTTATTTGCATATGGGTTAGCAGCAGATTGAAAATTGACTACATTTAACAAAGGAAATAAAGCTAATGGAAGCAAGGAAGTTACTGCAACAGGCAATGCCTCAGTTGCCCACCAAATTGCCATCAATACGAGCACTGCAAATACAAACCATGCCGATTGACTATTTATAGTCTGTGTACCTTTATTGGTTTCAAATAATTCACCATCGAGCGCTCTTAAACTAGACGGTATGAAATCATAAGCTCCGCATATAACTATTAACATAAAAGCTAACAAACCTAAAAAGAAACCTTTATTTTTATATGCTGGCATGTCTTATACTAATATTTTTTCATAAAAAAAGGGAGTAATTAACTCCCTTTATTATTTTTGGTTTAATTAAAACTTAACCTTTATATCAAGATAAAAGTTTCTACCATAGTCTTGATGAGCATCTGCAAAGAAGCCATAGAATCTATCTGCTAGAGGTGCTCTCTCGTCTTCTAAGTTTTTCACTGCAAACTTCACTCTTGCTTTTTGATCGCCAATATCGAACCAGTAATAAACTGAAGCGTTAATGGTAGTCATGCTTGGAATAACATATCTTGTTCCATCAGATCTAGTTTCACTACTCTGATAGAAATCACCTTTTCTAAGGCTAGATAATTGAACTCCTAAATCGCCAACTCTGTAATTAAACTTAACACTTGTCTTTTCAACATAGTTTCCGTCTAAGCCAGCTAAATTTCCAAAGCCTGCAAAAGTAATATCAAAAGGAATAACTCCTGACGCTTGAGCATCAACTAACGCTTGATATGCATTTGTTGGCTGCTGAGTAAACTCAGTAGTCTCAGAATGATTAATTGTAATATTGAAGTCACCTACCTCAGTTGAAATATCATAATAAATTCCAATATCTTGACCAGCAATAGATCTTGTAGCTGCATTAGTATATTCATCATAGATACTTAATGCTTCACCAGCAGGACAAATTCCTGCAGCTGTAAATTTAGCAATTTCTGCTGCAGAATAACCTGGATTGGCATCTCTTATAATTGCTGGATTACTAAATCCATCACAATTTTCTGCGCCGTAGTTAATTCTAGCAACAAGATCAGCAACCATTGCATTGGTTCTACCAAATAAAACAATTGTATTATCTTTTTCGATTCTCCAATCATCCCATGTGATAGTAAGACCATCTACATTGCTTGGTGTCCATACAACACCCCAAGAAGTATTATCAGACTCTTCAGGAAGCAAGTTTGGATTACCAATTCTAAAACTCTGGATTTGATATCTATCATCTAAAGGATCATTTGCACCAACATACTCACCAACAGCGTCGTCAACATTACCACTTCTAGTAACATAAAGTTGATTAGCCTGAATAAGGTTTGGAACTCTAAATGAAGTTGATTTGGAGCCTCTTAGTAAAACATTATCTGTAAGTTCCCAACCCAAGGCTGCTTTCCACACAGTAGAAGATTTAGTGTCATCTGGATCTTCATGTCTCATAGCAACTTGTGCTTCCATTTTACTTGTTAATGGCATTATCATTTCAGCAAAAACCGAGTTTGTTGATCTTTTTGCTGAAGTATCTACGGTTGGACTTGAGCCTAGGACATCTCCAACAAATGGGAATCCTAATCCTGTCTCTGTTGAAGTGAACTGAATAGTTCCATCAAGTCTAGGATCTCTATCATCTGTATAAGATTCTGAACGGTATTCAAAACCAAATAACATGCCAACAGGACCAGCAGGCATATTAAATACCTCTGAATTAGTCATTTTAAAATCAAATGAATTTAACTCACTAGTATCATTTCTTGATACATCAACAATCGCTTGTGATAAAGCTGTCTTAACATCAGCTGAGAAAATATTAATTGCGTTTGGTGTTGAATCATTTAAACCAGCTTGCAATAAAGAATTAGATAATCTGTTTTCAGTTAAATCCTCTGAAATAGCTTTGGAACTTAAAACAGCTGTTTCCCAATCCCATCCTGAACTAGTAGTTCCTCTAAAACCAAATAAATATCTATATGTTTCTTTTTCAACATGTATTATTCTTGGTCCAATGTCTGGTCTCCAGTTGTCAATTCTAACTTGTTTGTTAGATGATGAGTTGTCAGCAGTCATGCCGATTTGATTCATCCAATAATTATTAGGACCTACACTCAATAGAGCTGTACTAAAATCACCTGCGGGCTCTTTGTGACGCATATAGTCTGAATTATATGAACCAATTTCAGCAAAAAATTCTGAACCACCATCTAATTCATGATTCACGAAAACAAATAAATTACTTCTTTCTAGCTCTCCTCTAAAGTCTCTGAATTGACCAGGATTGATATAGTATTCACCATTAGCCATTGAAGTTGTGTCGACTGCTAAACATGTTCCATATCCGGTATCTTTAGAGTCAGATCTTGCGCATCTAGGGTCAGCAATTGGGATAATTTGAATCTCACCAGCACTATCTGAATAACCAGTTCTTCCCCGCATATCTAATTGTGCCCATTTACCTGAATATAAATTTCTGAATGATGTATCTCCCGCCCATAAAGAATCTGCAGGAATCCATTTTCTATGATCTGAATCTCCCCATCTTGGGTCTTCAGCAGCAGCAATACCATCTCTATCATAAAAATCATACATGACTGATACATTAGTTTTGCCACCATTAAGGTCTTTACCCCATTTGAGCGTTAATCTATCATCAACTGCACTAAAATTATCATAACCTTGATTTCTTAAAGCTATTTCAAACCCATCAAAGTCTGTCTTTAAAACATTATTTACAACACCGGCAACAGCATCAGCACCATATATAGCCGAAGCTCCATCTTTTAAAACCTCAACTCGATCTAAGCCGTTTGTTGGTATTAAGTTTGAGTTAACACTCATTGTAGGAACATAGTCTCCACCAAGTAGTTCAGTTTGATAACCTGCGTTATTGACTAGCCTTCTTCCATTTAAAAGAATCAAGGTATTACCAACACCCATATTTCTAATGTTGTAAGCACCAACATCACCCCTAGCTGAATTAACACCACCTGAGTCTGATTCAGCCTCTGAAAAGTAGTTAAGGCCTTGTTCAGTCATATTTTCTAATAACTCAGTACCATCTTCGACACCTAAAATATCAATGTCTTCAGATGAAATAACAGTAACAGGAAGTGCTCCAGTAATAGAGGCACCTTTAATCTGAGAACCTACTACTACAACTTCTTCAACGTTTTCTTCTGATGCATCAGCACTTTCTTGAGCAAATATTGCTAAAGGAGCTAAAAGCATTGTTAATAATAAATAGTTTATTTTTTTCATTAGTATCCCCCAAATGAAATGTATGGTTAATTATAGGCGTTAAAATAAGAGAATGTCTACTTTTTAAAGATTGAAAATATTACAAAAAATCCTTAAAGAAAGATGATTTAAACAGATAACTTGTCTTTTAAAAGTTGAATTCTTTCTAATGAGGTTTTTTTACCAAATATCTCCAAGGTAAGCCCAAGAGATGGGGACTTGGTTGAACCTGTTAAGGCTATCCTAATGGGTTGATTAACTTTTGGAATTGGTAAATCTTTATCTTTTTGATAATTTTTTAATGCAGTATCTAAAAAGTTTTCAGTCCAATCATCAATATCCATAAGTGTATTTTTTAGATCATCAAGAATACTTAAACTGCCAGACAAAAATTTCTCTATTGCCTTGTCATCATAAGTTATATTTTCTGTGTAATAAGGTTCTAAAGATTTAGCTATTCCTGATAGTGTATTTTCTGAAGATCGCATAGCGCTCATCATTAAATCAACGTTATGATGATCTTCAATGCTTATGTTAATTTCTGACAAGAATGGTTCTAGATGAGCTTTAAAATCTATTAGAGAAAGATTTGCTAAATGTTGAGAATTTAGCCAGTCAAGTTTTGTAATATCAAAAATTGCTCCAGCTTTTTGAATCTCATTTATATTAAAATCTTTGATTAAATCTTTTAGATAAAAAACTTCTTTGTCCCCTTTTGACCATCCGAGTCTAGCAAGAGTGTTTAGGATTGCAGAATCTAAATACCCTCTATCTCTATATTCTTCGAGACTTGTTGCTGCGTGTCTTTTAGAAAGTCGTTTTTTATCAGGGCCCAAAACTAATGGCAGATGTGCGTATTCTAATTCAGGATATCCTAAGGCATTTTGAATATGAATTTGCCTAGGAGTATTGCTTATATGATCTTCGCCCCTAATTACAGTTGTTACATTCTGCTCATAATCATCCACCACGTTACACAAGTGGTAAGTAGGAGAGTTATTACTTCTAAGTATAATTAAGTCATCTAATTCTGAATTGTTAAAAATTATTTCGCCTCTTACAAAATCTTTTAGAATAACTTTACCTTCTAATGGTGTTTTTAAACGCAACACTGTCTCATCAGATCTTGGTAAGTTTAAATCTCTACACTTTCCATCATATTGCGGTTTTTTATCATTCTTTTGTTGTTCAGCTCTTAATTTATCAAGTCTATCAATGGAGCAATTACAGTAATATGCTTTACCTGATTTAATAAGTTTATCTGCTGCATCTAAATATATTTGATTTCTTTCAGACTGATTAATAGGTTTTTCATCAGGATTAAGGCCAATAGAAGAAAGATTATTTAAAATATTTTCTTCATACTCTTTGGTTGAACGCTCTCTATCGGTATCCTCTATCCTAATTAAGAACAGGCCATCATTTTGTTTTGAATAAACATAATTAAAAAGAGCGGTTCTCACACCACCTATATGTAAAGTTCCAGTTGGACTTGGAGCAAATCTTGTAATAATCTTCTTCATTGAAATTTTCTCCATATAGGCTTTTTAAGATGCTTTTTCTCCATTGCAGAAAGTTTTGATTCTTCATTTTCTAATTCTTCTTTGGTCATCGATTTAACTTTAACTAAATCTTTAATGAGATTTTTATCAAAATCTAATGAGGATGATTTATTGTTAGAAAATGAATTACCATTTGTTATAAACTCAAACTTACTTTGACCTCCAGTTAATTGCATAAACACGTCTGCTAAAATATTTGCATCCAGTAAAGCTCCATGAAATGTTCGATCATAACCGGAAACTTCGAATCGATTTGCGAGAGCATCTAGTGAATTCTTTTGGCCTGGATATTTATCACGAGCAATAACTAATGAATCTTCTACTTCACATATGTCTTCAATTTTTGGAAAACTAGTTGAAGCTATTTGAAGTTCATTATTTAGGAAACCTAGATCAAATGGTGCATTATGAATTACTAGAGTTGATCCTTCTATAAATTCAATGAAAGCTTCAGCTATTTCATCAAAACTTGGCATGCCCTCTAAGTCAGAATTTACAATTCCATGAACTTTTGTAGCTTCTTCATCAATTGCTCTTGAAGGGTTTAGATATGAATGAAAGTGATCTTCTGATTTTTTTCTATCGTTTACGAGTACTGCTCCTATCTCAATTACTCTATGTCCTTGTTTTACTTCAAGCCCAGTTGTTTCTGTATCTAAGACAATATATTTTTTAGCCATATTAAATGTTATCTATTCCTTTATTTGCTAAAAAGTCTGCAATTTCGTTTTGTGTATGCCCGGAATGACCCTTTACCCAATGCCATTGTACATTGTGCTTAGAAACATATTTATCTAGTTCAATCCATAACTCTTTATTTTTTACATCTTTTTTTGCTGAATTCTTCCAATTATTCTTTTTCCAATTATCTATCCATAAAGTTATGCCTTGCATTACATATTTTGAGTCAGTTGTTAGGTGAACCATACAAGGCTCTTTAAGAGCTTTTAAACCTTCAATAGCAGCTTTTAATTCCATCTTATTGTTTGTAGTATTTGTCTGCCCACCAAAATACTCCTTTGAGATATTTTCATACTCAATAAGAACACCCCATCCTCCATTACCAGGATTTCCTCGACAAGCTCCATCTGTGTAAATATTTACTGTTTTCATAAAATTAAATTAGAATTCGTATATGTTAAGCGTTGAACCAATAAAAGCATTTCAAGACAATTATATTTGGTTAGTCACAACTAATGAAGGGTCAATAGTAATTGATCCTGGTGAATCACAAAAAATTATTACTCTTATTGATAATAATCAAATAGATTTAAAGGGTGTTTTAATCACACATCATCATTTTGATCACACATCTGGAATAGCTGATTTAATACAAAGAAAGAAAGTTGATATCTATGGACCAAGAAATAATATTTCTGAAATAAATAATATCGTTAAAAATTCAGATAGCATTAATGTAATAGGGATAACCTTCGAGGTTATTGAAATACCTGGTCACACATTAGATCATATTGCTTTTTATTCTTTTAATAACAATAACCCTATTCTTTTTTGTGGTGATACTCTTTTTTCTGGTGGTTGTGGGCGAGTATTTGAGGGCACATTTGAACAAATGTTTAATAGCATTAAAAAAATCTCAGAATTACCTCCGCATACCAAAATTTATTGCGGCCATGAATATACCCTATCAAATTTAAAATTTGCTCTTGAGGCTGATTCTCAAAATGAATATCTAAAAAAGGAATATAAAAGAGTTTCTAAATTAGTGGGTTTAAATCTTCCATCACTTCCATCTGATTTAGAGAAAGAGTTTAAATTTAATCCTTTTTTAAGATGTGATAATAAGCTGATTAAAGATAAAATAAATCATAAATTTAATATTTCTGGAAATGAGCTTGAGGTCTTTACTGCATTAAGAAAATGGAAAGACAACTTTTAATATCATTTTTTATTTTTATACTTCTGGCTGGTTGCCAGCAAATAGAGATTGCAGAACAAATTACAGAAACATCTGTATCTATACCGCCCAGTGATAACCATTCATCTGAAGAACTATTTGTTGATCCTTACGAAAATATATGGGAATACATCCTCGACAATAATTCAATGCCTAATGATAAGTATATAAATGAGCAGGTTCTTTTTTATATGAATAAACATATTCAAGATATTGATAAATTTAATGAATATCTCAATGATTCATATTATTTTATATATTTCGTCATTGACGAGCTTGAAAAAGAACAACTTCCCTTGGAATTATCTTTAATTCCATACATTGAAAGCAATTATGATCCGTTTTCAATATCTTCATCTGGAGCCGTAGGTATGTGGCAATTTATGCCTAGAACAGGCAGACTTTTCGAGCTGAATAAAACTTGGTGGAATGAGGATAGGCACGATCCATTCAGATCTACTGAAGCTGCTGTCAGTTATTTAAAGTATTTATATGAGAGATTTGATGAGGATGTATATCTCACATTAGCTGCATACAATGCAGGACCTACTCTTTTAGATAGAAGAATTAATCAAAATAAAAGACGTGGTTTAGAAACAGATTTTTGGTCTCTTAATTTACCGAGTCAAACCAAAGAGTATGTGCCAAAATATATTGCACTGAGAGAGCTGGTTTTTAATCATGAAAAATATGACATTAAACTCCCAAAAATACCATATAAACCTGTTGTTAAAAAAGTTTCTATTCCGGGTCAAGTAGAAGTCCTTACTTTAAGTGAATTTTTAGATATAAAACCTGAGCTCTTATATAAATTGAATGCGGGATATACTAAATGGGCGTCTGCTCCAAAAGATCAAAGTATTTTTTACATCCCAATTGAAAAGAGTTATTTGTTCGAATCTATTGAGAATCCTTTTAATGATGCAAATCAAATAAACTGGATTTCGCATATTGTAGAATCTGGGGATAGTCTTTGGGCCTTAGCTACAAAATATGATACGGAAGTAAAAATTATTAAAGAAATTAACTACTTAAACACAGACGTCTTATCAATTAACTCAACTCTTTTAATTCCATTAAGTAAAACTGAGTCAAATAATTTTATACCTTATGAAATGCATATTGTTTCTGAGGGTGATACTTTGTGGGGCATTGCTGAAACATATAATCTTGATGTGGAAGACCTTGCTAGAATGAATTCAATAAAAAAAGACTCTTATTTGCAATTAGGACAACAGTTAACAATTGGAAATAAAAATATTCATAGGAATATTGAATCAAAAAAAAGAACAATTTTATATTCTGTTAAACAAGGTGATAATTTATATAAAATTTCAGATCTATTTGACGTAACTATAAGAAGTATCAAAGAAATTAATGAATTTGAAAATGAAACTTTGATGCCAGGTCAAATAATAAAAATAGCTATTAGAGCTTTTTAATTGTCAGTAGTTTTTGGATCAAGAGCATCTCTTAATCCATCTCCAAAAAAGTTCAATGCAAATAAAGTTATCGTAAAAGTTAACCCAGGATATATTAACAACCAACTATATTCCTCCATTGATTCTACTCCATCTTTTATCAATGTTCCCCAGCTGCTCATAGGTGGTTGTATACCAAGGCCTAAGAAGCTTAGAAAGCCCTCTAAAAGCATGACTTGTGGAATTGTTAAAGTTGCATAAACTGCTATTGGTCCCAAAATATTTGGTAATAGATGTCTTCTAAACATTGATAAATTAGAAACTCCCATAGCTTTTGCTGCCATCACAAACTCTTGATTCTTTAGTCCTATAACTTGCCCTCGTACAATCCTCGCCATTGTTAGCCATTCAACAGCCCCTATTGCTCCAAATAACAACCATAGATTTCTTCCAAAAATAACCATTAATAAAATAATAAAAATAATAAAAGGAAGGCCATAGAGAACATCTACAATCCTCATCATTATTGAATCTACCTTTCCACCTGCATAACCTGCAATGATTCCCCAAGAAACACCAATAACCAATGCAACTCCTGTTGCAACAAAGCCAACTAATAATGAAATTCTTGCACCATATAAAATTCTACTTAACAAATCTCTGCCTAAAACATCAGTACCTAATAGATGATCTGCAGATGGAGGACTTGCTCCAAGATTTAAATCTTGATATGAATATGAATATGGCGCAATCCATGGAGCAAGAGCTGCTAAAGTGATAAGTAAAATAAGAATACATGCGCCAAGCATGGCGGCTTTGTTTCTAGTAAGTCTATAGATTGCATCTGACCATAAAGAATTATTCATGACGCGTCCCTAGATCTTGGATTTAACC
>MDTG01224778.1_pt1 | contig 10532 bp, 13 predicted proteins | sample 811421 | NCBI WGS metagenome assembly MDTG01 (sample SAMN05326645, study PRJNA326480) | marine metagenome | isolation source: seawater | place: Pacific Ocean: South East | collected 2011
GCATATTATGATGCTATGATTGCTAATTGGTTTAATAGGAAACTTGATATTAAATTCCCTGAGAGAAAAACAATTTTTGGAAGAAAATTAAATAATCTTAGATATGGTGAAAATCCACATCAAGAAAGTTCGATTTATGTAAGCGATTACGATGATAAAAAACTTGGGTTTAAACAATTACACGGTAAAGAATTGAGCTACAATAACTTTAATGATTTATTTGCTGGATTAGAAATTTTACAATCTCTAAAGGGAAAGCCAACTACAGTAGTTATAAAACACGCAAACCCATGTGGAATAGCGGTACACAAAAATCCTCATACTAGTTTTAAAAGCGCTTATGAATGTGATCCAGTTAGTGCATTTGGCGGTGTTATTGTTTGTAATTATAGGATGAATAAAAAGGTAGCTAAAGAAATAACAAAAAATTTTCTTGAAGTGATCTTGTCCAATGGCTTTGCTAAAGAGTCTCTAAAAATTTTAAAAAGAAAGAAAAATTTAAGGATTATCGATATATCAAAGTTCAAATATAAAGATCAAATGTCTATAAAACCCTTAAATGGCTCTTTTCTAGTTCAAAATAAAAATAATTTAATTGTAAAAAAGAGTGACTTTAAATGTGTAACAAAATTAAAACCTAGTAAAAAAGAACTTACCGAAATTGAATTTGCATTTAATATAAGCAAATATGTAAAATCAAATGCTATTATATTATGTAATAATTTTTCCACTATAGGTATCGGCGGCGGACAACCAAGTAGGATAGATAGTTGTAAGATTGCAATTCAAAAAGCTAGAAAATTTCAGCCAACAAAAATTTCTAATGCAATAGCAGCTTCAGATGCTTTTTTTCCTTTTACAGATGGATTAGAATTATTGATAAAAGCTGGGGTGAAAATTGTGATACAGCCTGGTGGATCTATAAGAGACAAGGAAATAATTAATTATGCCAACAAAGCAAAAATAAAAATGTTATTCACTGGTATACGACATTTCTACCATTAATCAGATTTGATCTATTTTTGCTGCTAAAATAAAATCACTTTCCGCTAAACCTTTTATTGCGTGAGTGAAAATCTTTATGCTGCAATAACCCCAACCAAAAGAAATATCAGGATGATGATTCTCTCTCTCAGCTATTTCACCAACTTTGTTAATAAAGTTTTGACTTTCAACAAAATTTTTAAATTTGAAATCCTTTGTTAAATAAAAACTATTATCATCATTACTTTTCACGTCCCAACCGTCTACTTTTTTTAAATATTTATGTATTTCGCTCTTATCAAATGGAGGAATGTCCCCTTCACATGGAATACATTTTTTTTTTGCCAGATCGCTCATTTTAAGGTTTTGCGTAACAGTTGTTTCCTCTCTAACTCCAATTTTTCATAAAATAATAGTCTATTTTGGAGCGGGCAAAGGGACTTGAACCCTCGACCTTCTCGTTGGCAACGAGACGCTCTACCACTGAGCTATGCCCGCATTGGTAAAATTATAATATATTGTGTCTAGAGCGGTCAACCTAAATAAAATGTCGCTATCGGTGAAATGAATTTTTTATTATAATAATGCCATGAAAACATTTCCTAATACCATTCCAGTTTTCCCATTAAGTGGGGTGATTTATTTTCCAAAAACAAATCTTCCTCTAAATATCTTTGAGCAAAGATATATAGATCTTGTTAACGATACTTATAATAAAGATAAGCTTATGGGCATGATTCAATCACAAAAAAATGGAAGTGAAGTTTATAAAGTTGGATGCTTAGGTAAAATCAGTGATTTACAAAAGAGTCAGGATGGTAGGATTCTAATAAACCTTACAGGTATAACGCGATTTAATATTATAAAAGAAGTCCAAAACAATAAACTATATAGAGAGTTTAACGTAGACTATAAAAATTTTGACTTAGATTTAAAAAGTTTATCAGAGGATCACAGTGTTGATGATCTTATGAGTAAAGCAAAAGTTTTTTTAAAAAAAAATGGATTATTATTAAATTGGAAGGAATTCGATAAATTAGACAAGGTTCAAAAGATTAATACATTATCTATGATTTCACCTGTAACAAATGAAGAAAAGCAAAAGCTATTAGAAGCTCTAACCATAAAGGATAAAATACAAACTCTGGAAGATATAATAAGTTTTTATTTACACGACGTAAGTTTTAATAACCAGACAATCCAATAAATTAGTTTGCTGACTTGTTCATCGAATCAAAAAAGTCTGAATTATTTTTTGTATTCTTTAATTTAGATATTAGAAACTCAATTCCATCCATGGTACCCATTGGGCTTATAATTCTTCTTAGAACATTCATCTTTGATAATTCATCTTTCTCAAATAATAATTCTTCTCTTCTTGTTCCAGACCTTGTTATATCGAGGGCTGGGTAAATTCGTTTATCTGCAACTTTTCGGTCTAAAATTAATTCTGAGTTTCCGGTTCCTTTAAATTCTTCAAAAATAACTTCATCCATTCTACTTCCAGTGTCTATTAATGCTGTTGAAATAATAGTTAATGAACCGCCTTCCTCAACATTTCTAGCGGCTCCAAAAAATCTTTTTGGTCTTTGGAGGGCATTAGCATCTACGCCTCCAGTGAGAACTTTTCCTGAACTAGGTATTACTGCGTTATATGCTCTTCCTAGTCTGGTAATGGAGTCTAATAAAATAACAACATCTTTTTTATGCTCCACTAATCTTTTTGCTTTCTCAATTACCATCTCAGCTACAGCGACATGCCTTGATGCAGGCTCATCAAATGTTGAGGCAACAACTTCACCTTTAACTGATCTTTGCATATCAGTAACTTCTTCTGGTCTTTCATCAATTAACAAAACCATTAAATAGCACTCAGGATGGTTAGCTGTGATTGATTGAGCAATGTTTTGCAGAATAATTGTCTTACCAGCTCTTGGGGGAGAGACAATCAATGATCTTTGCCCCTTTCCAATAGGACTTACTAAATCTATAAGTCTAGCCGTGTTATCCGGTTTTTTTTCAATCTTTGTTGTTTCAACCTCGAGCTTTATTCTCTCGTTTGGATAAAGCGGAGTTAAATTATCAAAAGCAATTTTATTTTTTCCTTTTTCAGGATCATCAAAGTTAATTTTATTAACTTTTAGTAAAGCAAAATACCTCTCAGCATCTTTTGGACCTCTTATTTCCCCTTCAACAGAGTCTCCTGTTCTTAAGCCGAATCTTCTGATTTGGCTCGGGCTTACATAAATATCATCTGGCCCTGGAAGATAATTAGACTCTATCGCCCTTAAAAAACCGAAACCATCTTGTAAAACCTCGAGAACACCAGTAGCTGTAATTTGCTCATTTTTCTCAGCAAGTTTTTTAAGTATCGCAAAAAGTATCTCTTGTTTTCTTAAAGTACTTGGATTCTCTATGCCTAGCTTTTCAGCTTCACTTATAAGTTCCGCAGGGTTTTTTTGCTTAAGTTCTTGTAAATTCATGTGATTGATATTGATTTAAGGAATGTAAGGAAAATATAATTGTTTTTTTAAAAAATTCAACCCTTAATTAAACTGGCTTAAATATTGCAACAAATATAACAACAATTAGTATAATTGTCGGTATTTCGTTGTATATTCTAAAAAATTTAGACGATTTCTGATTATTATCTATTGCAAAATCATTTAAATATTTTCCTAGCGTAAAATGATAGTAAGTTAAGAGTATTACTGCAACGATCTTAATTTGCATCCAAAGTTCAGAGAATATTGAAAAGCCTAAACTATGTATCAATAATAGACCAAAAAGCCAGGAAAGCAACATTGCAGGCATCATTATAAAATTATAAAGCTTTCTTTCCATAATTTTGAAAACCTTTCTTTGTGATTCATGATCAGCCTCACTGTGGTAAACAAATATTCTAGGTAAATATAATAATCCAGCCATCCACGAAATAACTACTATTAAATGGAGTGATTTATAAAATAAGTAAAAATTCATTTTATAGATACTTGCTAATCAACTTCTCAAATAATTTAATGTGGTCAGAATTATCATTTAAACAAGGAATTAGATCAAAGTTCTCACCTCCTTTTTCAATGAAAGTTTCTCTGCCCTGAATGTTAATCTCCTCTAAAGTTTCAACACAGTCAGAAGCAAAACCTGGGCAGATCACCAATAAGTTTTTAACACCTTTATCAGGCAAAGTTTCTAAAGTTTTGTCTGTGTAAGGAGTAAGCCATTCTTGGGGTCCAAATCTTGATTGGAACGTTGTCTGAATTTCTATTTTATTAAACTTTTCTTTAATTAGTCTTGTAGTTTTATGACAATAACAATGATAAGGATCACCCTTATCAAAATAGGATTTAGGTATTCCATGATAAGATGAAATAATTAGATCTGGCTTCCAACTTATTTCTTTAACTTTACTTTCGATGCTATTCACTAGCGCGTCAATATACAAAGGTTCACTCTCATAATGAGGAATAATTTGCAAGCTTGGTTGCCACCTCATTCTCATCAATGATTTGTAAACTTCATCACAAACTGTAGCAGTTGTTGCTGCAGCGTACTGTGGGTATAGAGGTAAAATGATTATATTTTCGCATCCGCTTTCTTTGAGATGATTTAACTTTAATTTTATACTTGGGTTCCCATACCTCATAGCGTAGTCAACAATAATTTTATCATTTTCTATTCTACTTCTAAGTTCATCAGCTTGACGTTTTGTAAAGTATAATAATGGTGACTCGTTAGACTCTTTTCTCCAAATTTGCTTATAAGCGTGAGCTGTTTTTGACGGCCTAAAAGTTAAAATGAACAAATTTAGTATTATTTGCCAAATTATTGGGTTGACTTCTATAACTCTCCTATCTGATAGGAATTCTTTTAAATACTTTCTAATATCCCACCAATTTGTTGAATCCGGAGTTCCAAGATTAATTATAAGTACACCAGTTTTACCAAATTTTACTTTTGGATGATCTTCATTCATTATAATTCCTATAAAAATTAACTAACATTTTTACTTTATCAGGATCTGTTTCTGGAAGTAAACCATGTCCAAGATTGAAAACATATGGAATATCTTTGAAAGTTTTTATGTATTTCGTCGCTGCCTTAATAATATCTTCTTTAGATTTGAAAAATATCTTGGGGTCAAGGCCGCCTTGTAAAACAACGCCTTTAAGTCTATTTCTAGCCCACAGAGGATCTAAATCAGAGTCTAAATTAATACCGTCTGGTTTAACAAAATCATTAAATGTTTCGTAACTTTTTTTCAAACCTCTGGGAAAGCAAATAGTTACAATTTTTTTGCTTTTACAAAAATCAACTATTCTTTTATTTGGAATATAACAAAAATCCTTAATGTCTTTTTCTGGTATCATACCAGCCCAAGAGTCAAATATTTGAACCACATCCGCTCCGGCATTTATCTGATTTGTTATGTGAACACATAAATAATCGTTTAGCTGAATAAGTATTTGATCAATTAGTGCTTTAAACTTATTATATTTATTTAAATCTAACTTATTGTCATCTTTTTTTAATCCAAGCATGTAAATCAAAAGAGTCCATGGCGCCCCTACGAAGCAAATTAATGATTTATCTTTTTTTAATTTTTTTCTTGTCATTTCAATGGCTCTGTAAACTGGATTTAATTTTTGAGAAAATTCATCTTTGTTGTTTTTCATTAAATTTTTTATACTAAATCTGCTCAACATGGGTCCTTCATCTTTTATAAAAGTTATATTTTGTCCTAAAGCGTATGGTGTCATTAAAATATCAGAAAAAATTATTGCTGAATCTAAGTTGAATCTATTAATTGGTTGTAATGTAATTTCTGAGCTTAGGTCACTGTCTAAACAAAGTTTAATGAAATCTTTATTTCTTAATCTTATTTTTCTAAATTCTGGAAGATAACGACCTGCTTGTCTCATAAACCAAATTGATTTACAAGAAATTTTATTAACTAATATATTTCTTAAGCTAGTCATTTCTAAATAATAGTTTTTTTAAAACTTTGTTTTTGTACTAGGCCCTGTTTAATGTTCTTATAACTTTTTATACATATTTTATACATGCACTAATTATCATTTTTTCTTAAAAAAACCTTTGTTTGTTGACTTAATTAATCTTATAAACATTAGTAAAACAACATTATTAACAACGAATAAGTTGTTTAAATGGTGTGAATTAATGTTAGCTTTTTAATCAATATTTTCGCAAGAAGTGAAAAAAGGTTATTTATTAAAAATTAATTAACAACTTTATGAACGAAAAATACAATGTATATCTTGTGTCTGACTCAACAGGTGAAACTCTTGATAGAATATTTTTGTCGCTAAAATCGCAGTTTAAAAACTTCGAATATGAAAAAAAAGAGTTTGCTTTTGTTAGAACAGAACATCAGATAAATAAAATTATTAAAGAGTGCAATGAAGAAAAAAATTCCTTGATTTTATATACAATAGTCGAAACAAAGTTAGCTAAATACATCTCAAATCAAAGCCAAGAATATGATGTACCCTGTTTTGGTATTTTAGGAAATTTAATTTTAAGCTTTTCAAAATTGTTAAATCAGAAAGCCATTCATAAGCCAAGCGCACAACATGTTCTAGATGACGATTACTATAGAAGAATTGAGGCAATTCAATTTACAATGTCTCATGATGACGGTAAAAAAGTTGACGATATTCATAATGCAGATGTTATCTTGTTAGGTGTGAGTAGAACTAGCAAAACACCTACGTCTATTTATCTCGCAAATAGAGGTTATAAAACAATTAACATTCCTTTGGTATTGGATCAGAAAGTACCAGAAGGACTGATGAAGAACAAATCAGCATGTATCATAGGGTTAGTGGCTGATCCAAGAAGATTGGCTGATATTAGGCGAAATAGAGTAGCTATAATGAAAGATACTAAATTAAAAGATTATACTAATTTGGATTTTATCAAAAAAGAAGTTGATGATTCAATAATTTTATTTAAAAAAAATAATTGGCCAACTATAGACGTTACAAGAAGATCGGTAGAAGAAACAGCAGCCTCTATATTGAAAATAATAGAAATTAAAAAAAATAAATGAGAATTATTTTAGCCTCTAAAAGCGGAGTTCGAAAAAAGATATTAGATAAATATAAAATAGATTGTGAGGTAATAGTTTCAAATGTAGACGAGGATGAAGTTAAGAACTCTTTGCTTAATGAAGGGGCGGATCCTTCATCAATATCTAAAAATTTAGCTGAAATAAAATCAATCAAAGTAAGCAGCAGGAATCCTAATATGTTAGTCTTGGGAGCTGACAGCGTTATTTCGCTTAATAATGAATTAATAAATAAACCAAAATCTAGAGATGAAGCATTACAAATATTAAAAAAATTAAATAATTCAAAACATTTTTTAATAAGCTCAGTCTGTATCTCTAAAAATGGTGCGATGATTTGGAATCATACTGATGTATCCGAGTTAAAAATGAAAAAATTTACCGACAACAATCTTAATGAATATCTTGATAAAATAAGCACAGAAACTTTACTTGCTTATGGCGTTTATCAAATTGAGGCAAACGGATTGGAATTATTTGAATATATTAAAGGAGACCGTGACTCAATTATGGGTTTGCCTATAAAAGATATTATAAACTATATTAATCAGTATAAAAATAAATGACAAAAAAATTTGGAATTATAGGTAATCCTATCAAACATTCTTTATCACCAGTTCTCCATAATTATTGGTTTAAAAAATATAATATCGATGCAAATTATTCTTTAATTAATATAGAAAATGAGAGTAAACTGCTTAAAATAATTGAACAGATTAGAAGTAAAGAAATAAGCGGTATAAATGTAACTTTACCTTATAAACAAAAAATAGTTTCATACGTTGACACAATTATTAATGATGCAGAAATAACAAGCTCGGTGAACACAATTTATCTTGATAACCAGGAAATTATCATTGGTGAGAATACTGATGTTTTTGGTTTACAAGCAGCATATTTAAAAGAAATAGATAATGCATCAAATAAAAGAGCCCTAGTAATTGGTGCTGGGGGTGTTTCGCCTTCCGTAATTCTATCTCTCCAGAAGTCCGGTGTTCAAGAAATATCAATTACCAATAGAACTAAAGAAAAATGCATCTTCTTAAAAAATAAATTTAATAATTTAAAGATTGTTGAATGGGAAAATTTACAAAAGAAAATTAAAAATTTTGATATAATAATTAATGCAACTAGCTTAGGTTTGAAAGGTAGTAATGATTTTGATTTCAATTTTGATCAAATTAAGAGTAATTTAATTTATATAGATACAATTTATAATCCATTAGAGACTAGAATTCTTAAATATCTTAAAAAGAAGGACATAAAAGTTTTCAACGGTTTAAATATGTTCATCCATCAAGGGCAAAAAGCATTTTATTTGTGGAACAAAATTAATCCAGAAATTGATGAGGAATTAATTGAGTTACTGGTTACAAACTTAACATGAAAAGAATAGGAATCACGGGGTCTTTAGCCTCTGGTAAATCAACAGCTATTAAGATTTTGGGGAAAAAAGGGCCTGTATTTAGCGCTGATAACATAGTCAAGAAATTTTATCTACAAAAAAAATTCAGAAAATATATTACGAAAAAATTAAAAATCAAGAATAGTTATAATTTAAAAAATTTAATTAAGAAGAAAATTTTAAAAGAAAAATATTTTTTTAGAAAACTTGAGAAAGTTGTTCACCCATTAGTAAGAAAAGAAATGTCAAAGTTTAGCAAAAAATATGTAAATAAAAAATTCGTTTTTTTTGAAATACCATTATTGGTAGAAAGCCATTTAATGAAAAATTTCGATATAATTATTTTTATAAAGGCAAAACGTAGCTTGAGATTGAAACGATTTAAACAAAAGGGGGGCGATAAAACTTTCTTTAATATTCTAAATAGAAAACAATTCAGTGATAAAAATAAAGCTAAACATTGTGATCATGTAGTTGTTAATGAAAAAAATTTAAATGTTTTAAAAAAGAATCTATTAGATATACTTAATGAATATGAATGAAATTTTCCTAGACACAGAAACTACTGGGCTATCGTTTAAAGACGGGCATAAGATCGTTGAAATTGCCTGTATCGAGACAAAAGATCTTGTTGCTACAGGAAAAGTATTTCATAAATTGTTAAATCCTAAAAGGACTGTTCCAGAGGATGCACAAAAGATTCATGGCTACTCACAGGAATTTTTAAGTGATAAAGAAACCTTTGATAAAGTGGTAGATGATTTTTTAAATTTCGTTAAAGATAAAAAAATAATAATTCACAACGCACCTTTTGATATAGGATTTCTCAACGGTGAATTAAGTTCTATAAAAAAAGAATTAATCAAAAAAGAATTAGTAATTGACTCACTTGACGTTGCAAGAAATAAATTTCCTGGAATGTCAAATTCTCTAGATGCGTTATGTAAAAGATTTAATATAGATCTCTCTAGAAGAACAAAGCACAATGCTTTACTTGATTGCGAATTATTAAGGGAAGTTTATATAAATCTTTTAGACGCTAAAGAGCCTAAATTCAATCTTTTAGCTAAAAACGTTGAGCAAAATATTATTAAAAAAGAGAATTATAATAAAAATATATTAAAGATTTCAGAGAAGGAAATCGTAGATCATAGAAGTTTTATAAAAAAAGAACTTAAAAAAAATTTTTATTGAGTTTTTCTCGTTTGATATAGTTTTTCAAAATCAACACTCTTATTTATTTTCACATCTTTAAATCCAGAATTTTCAAATAAGTAAATAAATATATTTCTAAGTTCATGATATATTTTAGTTGGAACATCTATAAGTATAATTTTCTCCATTTCATTTTTTTTTAATTTATCACTCGAAAGTTCAATAATAGTAGAGAAAACAATTTTTGTATCTATTTTATCAAAATCGTCTTTAGTTGGTGATAAATTTAAGGAAGTCAGTACTTCAATAATATTTCGTTTTACTTGGTTACTTTTTATCTCAATGTTAATCTTATAGTTCGCAATATCTTTTGAGAGTAAAAAAAAAGTCTTTGGATTGGGAATGTCAAATTTTAAATACTTAATGTATTTTCCAATAATTTTATAATTCATCTTTTTCCTTTTTTACTATTTCTCCATCAATAGTTTCAATCTTCTTTTTTTGTTGATCCATCATAGTTTTATTTTTAAATATCACTCTAAACAAAATTTTTCTTGTAAAAGGAATCAATAAAACAAATCCAATTAGGTCAGTAAAAAATCCTGGGATAATTAAAAGTAATGCCGCGAAAGCTATGGATGCGCCTGATAAAATTTCATAAACAGGAATTTTATTTTGATATAAATTTATTACTCCAGATTTTAAAGTCTGCATACCCTGAACTCGTGCAAAAAACACACCAAGAATAGCAGTGAGAAAGATTAGAGCTAATGTGCTTAAAGCTCCTATTTCAGCCCCAATTTTGATCATAAAAAATATCTCTAAAGCTGGCAAAACTATAAATATTAAGAAAAATGTGTTCATTTGTCTGATACAAAAATATATTATTCATGTATA
>MDTG01044751.1_pt1 | contig 10531 bp, 9 predicted proteins | sample 811421 | NCBI WGS metagenome assembly MDTG01 (sample SAMN05326645, study PRJNA326480) | marine metagenome | isolation source: seawater | place: Pacific Ocean: South East | collected 2011
ATAATTGACAGTGTACCAAAGAGGTTTTTGCGGGAAACGGCGTTCGCTATCGCTGCGGTCATGAAGGGGCGATGCTCTATGACCCATAAGGGATTTCCGACTCAAACCATGCGAAGCATGGTTGAGAATTGGTAAATTTTGTAGTGCGAACGTTGATGGACAATAACCTTCGAGAACTATGTGAGAACATGAGTGAACTGTGGGTTGAACGTCACCGGCCAAAGTCCGTATCTGATATGCGGGGACAACGTGCGGTAGTAGACCGATTAGCCGGATATAGTGAACGTAAAACCTTCCCACATCTACTGTTTGCGGGCCCACCTGGAACTGGAAAAACTACTGCGGCATTAGCGCTTGCTCGAGATGTTTTCCAAGAAACAGTCCGACAGAATCTCTTAGAAATGAATGCATCTGACGAGCGTGGACTTGAGTCGATTCGTAATAAAGTCAAACAATTTGCCAGAACGGCTCCATTAGGAGGAGCTACTTTCAAGGTAATTTTTCTCGATGAAGCAGATGCCTTAACCAACGATGCTCAAGGAGCATTACGTCGCATCATGGAGCAATACGCTGAAACATGCAGATTCATACTTTCCTGCAATTATTCCTCAAAAATTATCGAGCCAATTCAAAGCAGATGTGCTGTTTTTCGATTCCGCCCACTAGAAGATGAGCAAATGAGGTTGCAAATCAACCAGGTTGCAAACTCTGAAGACCTTGAATTGGAAGAGGAGGCAACAGACGCAATTATTCACATCAGTTTAGGAGATCTCAGAAAAGCAATCACTGCGCTTCAAGTGGCAGCAGGAATGAGTGAAAAGGTAACACGAGCATTGGTTTACGAGACCAGTGCTACCGCTCCTCCTGAAGTACTTCAAGGATATCTCTTGGCATGTAAAGAGGATGGTTTCCAACCGGCAAGAAGACGACTTAGACAAATATTAGACGAATTCGGACTTGCCGGTACAGACCTCGTAAATCAACTACATCGAGAACTCGGTGCTACCTCTTTTCTCACTGAAAAAGTCAAGCTAGAACTAACAGAATGGATGGCCGAAATTGATCATAGATTAGTACAAGGCGGAGGAGAACACCTTCAACTTGATGCAATGACTGCTAGAATTTGCTCTTTGTTAAATCAAAATTAATCATTGATTACTTTAATTGTGTACTGAGCACTAGTTCCCGAGAGGTGCCATGGGTCCCCTGGCTGACTAATAGAATAGGAAAGCGAGTATGTGCCTGATTCCAAGGCCCCAATTTCGATCGCCACACCCACGTCTTCATTCCTGATGGGTAATTTATCCGATACAATAGACATAACTGAGGAGTTTAACGATTGAACAGAAAAGAAATCTGTTGAAGCGTTTGAATTAACTGCATTGAAAGTTGTTTCAAGTAGAATCTCTTCTGATCTCACCATTGAGACGTTAATCACGCATGATTCGACATCAATGTTATCTCTCACTCCCAAAATGAGCCACATATCTCCTTCTGTTACTGAACCATCTATCGTGATCTCAATAGTAGTTCCAGACCTCAGGAAATTATTACTCAAATTATTAGCCTCTGTACCATCGTCAAACAATATAGATGCGTCCGTAATTTCAGGCGGACTAATATCTCCTAACGGAGGATTTACTAACAATATACTGAGTGATAACCAGGTAAATATCCAAAGCATTCCGGATCTAAACCAGTTCCCTCCGGTATACAAATCGGAAAATTTTGAGGGAATTATCAATCGGTGTAAACTCGGTAATGTGAATACAAAACTCAATGGAAGAAGCCAAAGAATAGGGCTGGGGCCTTCTGTGTTGGGCATAACGAAGTATCTCATTATTACAGCTAACATAACTGACCCGGTAATTACCAGCCACATGGAGTAGGTATCCGCTACTTCTTTTGTCTTAAACTCGGAAGGATCGAATGGTTCCAAACCAACCGAACCCCCTGCACGACGCGGTTTTGAGTCATTTGATTGCCGTTTTGCCTTACGCCCATCCATAGCCGCGGAACGAAGGGCGGTGTCGATATCTACCATGGGACCACCCTAAACGGGGGCTAGACCCCACATGAAGGTTGGGAGGCAAGTGAAACGCTCATATCATACTCTTTAGTGGACTGAGGTATCGCCGGGGTGGCTTAGTTGGTAGAGCGTCGGACTCATAGGGTAGGTGGACTGGAAAGTCTGCGCAAACGATGAGGCGCATCTGAGAAATCCGAAGGTCGCGGGTTCAAGTCCCGCTCCCGGCACCATTAATCTTCAAAGATGGGCTTCTGCAATCATTTTCATCCGTTCAGTTGATGGCCTTTCTTACGACCACGGCTACTATGGACGTACCACAAAGCGGGTCCAAAGTTCGAGTTGCCCTCGAATCCAGAACGGGTAAACAAGTTCACGAAGGAGTAGTTCTTAGCCCTGCAGGAGATGGGTTACTAACAATTAAACTCCAAAATGGATACAATCTTTCTCACCCTATAGACAAAATTGAATCATTGGAGATAATTGACACTTCAACAGAAATAATCGATACAAAATCGCAGATTGGGAGATACGACGGAGATCCAAATCTTCCTCTAGTAGTAGTCTTGCACACAGGAGGCACAATTGCCAGCAAAGTAGATTATGAAACAGGAGCAGTAGTCGCACGATTTGAACCCGATGAAATTTTAGATTCTGTACCGGAATTGAAACCAATTGCAAGAATTGAGGCCGTTTTGATTGGCAATATGTTCTCAGATGATATCCGTCCAAGACATTGGAATCAGATGATTCGGGAGACTGAAAACGCTTTTCAGAGAGGAGCAAATGGAGTTGTAATCACACATGGCACTGACACCATGGGAATTAGTTCCGCTGCTCTTGCATTTTCATGGTCTGGAGATGGAGGAAGACCACCCGGACCAATCGTATTCACGGGCTCACAGCGATCTTCTGACAGAGGTTCTTCAGATGCCAAAGAGAACCTGATAGCAGCAGTCTATGTGGCCGGTCACGGGCCGAAACCCTCCGGGAATGGCGACTCAACCATGATTGTGATGCATGAAAGTTCTTCTGATGGAATACTGAGTATACTACCTGGAATATCGACGAGAAAAATGCATTCTTCCACCCGTGCTGCGTTTCAATCCATTGATATTAGACAGTTAGGGAGAGTTTATGTTGAAGGGAGCAAATGCTCAATTGAGATGTTTCGAGATACTGGTGTGCAACGGGACATTGGAAAACCAATTCTATTCAATGAAAATACTAACATTGCTGAAATAATAGCTGGACCCCATCTACGTCCTGAACATATCGACGCATTGGCTTCAACAAATCCCGATGCTCTGCATATTCACGGAACAGGACTTGGACATCTCCCAATTGCAGATCCGAATAGAGATAGCCCCGAAAATCCAGCAATTCAACAAAGTCTCACCTCATTCATAGAAAACGGTGGTATCGTAGTGATGTCTACGCAGGCGATTAATGGGCCAGTTCATCTGGATGTATACTCCAAGGGACGGGAACAACGAGAAATGGGAATAATTGGACATGGTTCTGTAGGACCACCTGAATCATCATTAGTAAAACTCCATTACTTACTTTCAAAATTAGGGCCAAACCATTCTGAAATTAATTCAGCATGGTCAAACAGCCTATGTGGAGAAATCGTAGATATCAAATAATCCAATTGGAAAATTGATTTTTCAATTGGAAATTCTCGTTCCAGCGAATAGTTTGGATGATGAACTGTCGATTTATTTAGGCAAATAATGGCCTCGAGGATTGACCCGATAGAAGACCTAGCAAGTCTTCGAGAAGAATCCAAAAGAGGAGGTGGGCAGTCGAGAATCGATGCCCTGAGAAAATCGGGTAGGAAAACTGCACGAGAAAGAATCGATGCCCTAGTAGACGAGGGTAGTTTTGTAGAAATTGACGCATTTGTGAAAAGTAGAGAAACAGAACATGGAATGGATCGTAATTCCATTCTCGGTGATGGCGTAATGGCAGGTAGTGCAATGCTTGAAGGAAGGAGAATACTATGTTTCTCTCAGGATTTCTCAGTTTTTGGAGGTTCCATGGGCGAAATGCATGCACAAAAAATCGTAAAAATTGTGGAAATGGCATTGAAATCCCGCTTACCCCTAGTCGGAATCTGGGACGGTGGAGGGCAAAGAGCCCATGAAGGAGTCACTGCACTGGGATCTACAGGGGAGCTAATGGATAGATTGATTGCATGTTCAGGTAGAATTCCTATGATTTCACTAGTGTTGGGTCCCGTAGTGGGTGCATCCGCACTAGCGGCTGCAATCGCTGATTTCGTAATAATTGGAGAAGAACATGGTGAATTTTTCCTTTCCAGCCCTCTTGAAACACCAGAATTTGCAGAACAAAAAATGAGTTCTAGAGACCTTGGAGGCGCTGAAATGCATGCAAGTCGCTCGGGGATCGCTAGCCTAGTTGCTGCAGATGAGGATGATGCGATGGATATCGTCGCAGAGATTTTGTCATTTTTCCCCGATCACTGTGATGCTCTTGCTCCTATCCTTGAAACATCCGATTCAGAAGAGAGGATCTGTGATGCATTGACAGATATTGTTCCAGATGATTCAAATCGCCCTTATGACATGAAAAAAATAATCGAAATCATTGTGGACGACAACCAATTTCTAGAATTGCAACCTCAATATGCAGAGAATATAGTAATTGGTTTCGCCCGACTCGGAGGGAGGTCTATCGGAATAATTGCCAATCAACCTAAAGTCTTAGCTGGATGTCTTGACATCGATGCATCGGTTAAAGCAGCCCGTTTTATCCGAACATGTGATTGTTTCAACATACCTTTAGTATCCTTTGTTGATGTCCCGGGTTTTCTTCCAGGAACAGTGCAAGAGTGGGGAGGCATTATCCGCCATGGTGCTAAGTTGCTATACGCTTATGCTGAGGCAACTGTTCCTCAACTTACCATAGTTACAAGAAAGGCATATGGAGGTGCTTATTTGGCAATGTCATGCAAACATCTTGAATCAGATTATAATGTTGCATGGCCTTCAGGAGAACTTGCTGTGATGGGGGCAGAAGGTGCGGTGAATATAATTCATCGAAGAGAACTGAAAGAGGCTTCAGATCCTGTGTCAAAACACGCGGACTTAGTCGGAGAATACCGAAGAAAGTTTGGAGATCCATATGTTGCAGCAAGAAATGGGTGGTTAGATGATGTCATTGAACCTGAGGAAACACGAGTTAAATTAATTCGAGCATTGAAACCATTAGTATCCAAAAGAGTGTGGCAACCACCAAGAAAACATGGCAACATACCACTATGATTCATCCATTGAATAGTTATTTTCAAAATCATTTAACCGATAAAGAAGCAGTGGTAGACTTGGGAGTTCTTGTCTTCTGGAAGGCTCAATAAACATTGACCAAGCAATCAAATGTTGAGCTGCTAACATCCATCTTCCATCGAGATGAAGTGTGCCTGTTGATTTTTGAGTTGGACTTATTGTTCCTGAAGAATTGTATGAAGGTGTGAGCTGAATATCTACTCGGAAAGGAAGAACATCATCGTTTTTACCATCGGATTTAGAATCGAAATCAACATATAATGATCTAGAAAGGCCTCTGTCCTTAATGGTCGAGATCAGTGAAGGCGCCCATGGTCCTCTTTCGTCCAAAGGACGTCGTCCGATTACGGGAAATATCTTACCTCCTGCTTTAGCCCATGCCTCAGCTACAGAACGAGCTGCTGCACCCCCACCTCGTAGAATCAACAAAGGTGGACTAGAATGTGAAAAAAGACCGAACGACCGTGCTACTAAAACCACTCCCAACCCATCTGTACTGCCTGTAACCAGGTGATGACCATCCCAACGCAGTTGATTCGTAGATGCTATCTGAAGACTATTGTCAGACGAAATTACTCCTGATCGCGTTGATAACCCATGTTTCAGAGGAGTAGTCAAAGATACCCAAACCAATGGAGAATCTCCAAATGGAGATTCTACATCTACCTCTCCTTTAATCTCAACAGCATTGACGCCCCACCCTTCAGGAAATTCTAGAATTTCATTTGTGGCAGTTTGAACCAAATGCAAAATTTCAGATGACGGCTCCTCAGAGCCTAGATTTCCGCCTAAGACAATCTGCCCCAACAACTCTGAAAGATCTTGTGTTTCATACTGAGATGTCCCTATTATTGACCTTGAACCATCTGGATTTAAATGAAAATCCACTAAAAGAGATAGTATAGGTGTCATTGAATGAGAAATCGGAGAACCAGCCACGACACAATGTACCTTTCGGCGCGACCCCATGTGCCCCCCAAAGAGGTCAAACGTATGGTGATGACGCTCAACCTTCAAATCCACGAAGAATGGGCGGGGAGGGATGGAGTCCGATTTAGACATAGCTCGTTCGGTAGAACTAGCACCAATCGAAGAGATAGCATGGAAGATGGGTATTGGAGTGGAAGAATTAATCCCATTTGGACGCCATATGGCAAAAATCACATGGCCAGCGATACGAAATAGATTGAATAGACCCAGAGGATCCTTAGTCCTAGTGACTAGCGTAAATCCAACTAGGTATGGGGAAGGAAAAACGGTCACTACTATTGGATTAAGTATGGGCCTAAATAGGATTGGAAAAAATTCCGCATGCGTAATTAGAGAGCCTTCAATGGGGCCAGTTTTTGGAATAAAAGGAGGTGCTGCAGGAGGAGGGCATGTGCAAGTTCTTCCGATGGAAGATATCAATTTACATTTCACTGGGGACTTGCATGCAGTAACTTCCGCCCATAACCTATGTAGTGCGATATTAGACAATCATCTACACCACGGAAATAATTTGGACATCGATACATCAAGACTTCTTTGGCCGAGGGTTATCGATATGAACGATAGAACATTGAGAGGGGCCGCAATAGGACTCGGAGGACCGGGGAACGGGATTACTCGAGAAGAGCGATTCGACATAACTGCAGCAAGTGAAGTTATGGCAATACTTGCGTTATCGACTGACTACGAAGATCTTAGAAAAAGACTTGGAAATATCGTTGTAGGGTCTACATCAGAGGGTAAGCCCGTGAAGGCTGAAGATATAGGATCAGCAGGGACTATGGCATTACTTCTGCGGACGGCTTTTCTCCCTAATTTGGTTCAAACTACAGAAGGAACTCCGGCATTTATCCACGCAGGTCCATTCGCTAACATTGCCCATGGAAATTCTAGTATCATTGCAGATAGGCTTGCATTATCAATACACGATATTGTAGTTACAGAAGCCGGATTTGGGGCAGATTTGGGTGCCGAAAAAGCCCTTCACATCAAATCAAACGCATCGGGTTTAGCACCAGATTGTATAGTGGTAAATGTAACCGTTAGAAGTATGAAAATGCATGGATTGGGCATGATTGGACTTCCTAATGGAAAGGAAGCACTCGATGAAGAAAATGTAGAAATGGTCAGACATGGTGCATCAGCAAACCTATCTAGACACATACAAAATATGGCTCGATTTGGCCCAGATGTTGTAGTTTCAATCAATAAGTTCCCCACTGATTCTGATGCTGAAATTTCAGCTCTCATGGAAATAGCCAAAGAGTCAGGAGCAGCAGACGTAGCACTGTATGAAGGACACTCTAAAGGTGGCGAGGGTGCTGAAAAATTAGCAAAAGCTGTATCAAAGGCTGTCCAGAGACATATGGCTGCTGGGAGGCCGTTCAATCCACTTTTCAAATCAAATGCTCCGATCATTGAAAAAATAGAAAAAATTGCAAAAACAATGTATGGAGCTTCGGGAGTATCAATCAAACCGCGAGCAAAAAAACAACTGGATAAAATAAACCAGTGGGGTTATGGGGAGTTACCTATTTGTATGGCAAAAACCCAGTATTCGTTCAGCCATGACCCTACACAATATGGCGCACCAAAAGGTTTCACTCTTCCTGTGAGAGAATTTCGACTCAATGCAGGAGCAGGCTTTATCGTAGCAGTCTGCGGAGATATGATGACAATGCCAGGATTGCCAAAAATCCCTGCAGCAGAGGGAATGGATATGGATAAAGATGGTAATCTAACCGGGATATTTAGTTAGGAGATGTCATGAAAATTCTACAAATTTCTGATTCTAGTTGTAGAATTAGAGTAGATGATCAAGATGACCTATGGGTTTTAGCCCAAGTATGTCGCAAAGGAATACAAATTGGAATGTTAAGTCATCGAAGAGATTCAACCACTGTGAACAAAGACGGAAGGGCCAAGGAGACTGAGAGAAAAACTATGTGGATAGTTCTTCAAATCGACCAGTGTGAATACCATTCATTCAGTGAATCTTTGAGAACTACTGGAATCATTATCGAAGCCCCCATCGACCAAGGAAAACATCATACTCATTCTATCGAAATACATTCTGAAATACAACTCAATTGGAAAGAATTTATTCCCACGGAAGACCGAGAATTATTGAAAAAATCGGCAGATGCAGGTGCGAAAATTAAGGTTCTACTTATTGTAGTAGAGGCCGATGAAATTCAACTTTTTGAAGTTACACCAAATGGACTCAAGGATGGATCTCAATTTAATCTAAGGGGCGGTGGGAAACGAGAAGGAGATAGTGCCTACACCAGAGATTCATTCTTCGAACAAACTGCAAAAGAAACTCTGTTAGTAGTTAGACCAGGAATGCCATTACTACTCTGTGGGCCCGGCAGTGCAAGAGAAAGATTTGCAAAATCTTTGAAAACTGCAGGTTGTACCGAAACTATTCGAAGTGTTTCCACAAGTATGGGTGGGCGTGCTGCAGCGAATGAAGTACTCAGAGAGGGTTTAGCAGACGATATTCTAGGGGAGCATACTATAGTAAGGCAAACAAGATTAATCGAAGATGCACTATCTAGAGTCGGAACAGATGGAGCTGTAGCGTATGGAGGATTGGAAATACTTGAAGCCTCAAAACAAGGAGCTGTAGAGACTTTAATCATTCTAGCAGACCTGCTTCGGGATGAATCACAATTTTGTGTGAACAAAACATGGTCTGAAATCTCAGAATTAGTACTTTCATCAGGAGGAGAGGTTGAGCAGTCATCTACAGATCACGACGCAGGAGCACAATTGCTTGGATTCGGTGGAGTAATCGCGTTGTTACGATGGAAATTAGAATGAACAAGCATATTCATTGCCACCACCTGGCAGGGCCATGACCCGCCCAATGGGACGAATTGTCGCATTCGCTCCCGAGAGAGGAGGATGGGACGGACCGGTAGGAAAATTAGCAAGAAAAATGGAAGAATTAGGCAATGAAGTTTGGTGGATTCATCGAAACGGTATCGATAAACCAATCTCTGATTTCCAAAATGAAGATAATACTGAAATCCAGAGAGGAATATTCGATTGGAGAGAACTTCTTAACGGGGCAAGGTGGTTGGTTACAGCTGGACCCACGTTAGTTTCGAGCGAAGATGAGATTTCGTCTTGGTCGGCAGCACTCACATTTGCAGAACTTGAGGGAACATTGAATGCCCTAATTCTTTCATCTACACAACAGAGTTTTAATTCTATTTGGTCGAAAATTGTGCCCCGAATCCGTCAATTCCATATTGTTGGGTTAACAGGTGTAGAAATTGATAGAATTTCTGAATACGAAGAATGGGATTTTCCTGAAAATCTAGAACAAAAAATAGCAACCTTGGATAGGATACAGAATAAGACATTAATCCCCCACTTGATTTCCAGGGAATCTGAATTTGGTGGTTGGGGAGTAAACTCTCATACATATGGAATTTCAAAAACAAATCAAACTGGAGAAATTGACATGGGTGAATGGATGGCTGGCTTTCTAGACGGATTAATTAAATTTGGACATGGTGAAGATGCAACTCAAAATGCACTCGAAAATGCAAATCAGTGATCTATTCATTCTTCGATATCTTTTCAGATTCCCAAATCAAATGCTTTCTAGATTGTCTTACAATTGCATAAATTATACCAAAAACAATCACACTCCACAGAATTTCTAGAGGACCCCAAAGCCAAGCATCAAACCATCCATCGAAAATAAATGGAATCGGATAGAAAGGCTGAGTTCCATAAATTCCAGTGTGTGATGGTAGATCCATCAAAACATGCGAAAGGTAGGCTAAAATTGCAAGTGGGGCGTTCCGATGTGTATTCCAGAAAGGAAGCACAAAGAGTGCCCAAAATAACAATCCATGCGAAAGTAACCATACTTGGTACGTCCAATGAACAAGAATCTCAGGGTGAGTAAGAAAATCTTCAGCTACTGCAAACGGTATTGTTCGCCCTGCTAACCAGCCCAAATATGGATGGACGAGAAGTAAGTTCGTAATATCAGGAAGGAGTGCAAATGCAGCTCCAATAGCGTGTCGGTTTTTGATGTCCTTAGGAGCTAGTTCACCAATACATGCCCCGATAATAAAGTGTGAAAAAATATCCACAAATCTCGTAAATCATTTCGATTATTAATCAGTCGTCTACTTTTCCATTTCCTCAAGGCTTTTTGATTCAGGAGTTGCTTCTTCAC
>MDTG01263277.1_pt1 | contig 10531 bp, 21 predicted proteins | sample 811421 | NCBI WGS metagenome assembly MDTG01 (sample SAMN05326645, study PRJNA326480) | marine metagenome | isolation source: seawater | place: Pacific Ocean: South East | collected 2011
TATAAAAGGTCCAATACCATTACCAACAAAAATAGAAAAGTATACAGTATTAAGATCACCACATATTGATAAAAAAAGTAGAGAACAATTTGAAACAAGAACGCATAAAAGATTGATAGATATAATTGAACCAACTCCCCAAACAGTGGAAGCATTAATGAAACTTGATTTAGCTTCTGGTGTAGATGTGGAAATAAAAATTTAAATTATGAGCGAAATAGCACTTATAGGTAAAAAAATTGGCATGTCTCGTGAATTTTATAAAACCGGGCAATCTATTCCTGTAACAATATTAAAAATGGAAAAAGGTAGAATTATTCAAGTAATAAATGAAGATAAAAGAGGATATAAAGCAGTACAAATAGGATTTGGTAAAGTTAAAGCATCTAAATTAAAAAAACCTATAAAAGGCTATTTCCTAAAAAAAAATACTGAACCAAAAAAAATACTTAAAGAATTCAGAGTTGCTAGCACTGAAAACTACAAAGAGGGAAATGAATTCGGATTAGAAATTTTTAAAGATATTAAATTTGTAGATATTAGATCAAAAACTATTGGTAAGGGATTTGCAGGACCTATGAAAAGACACAATTTTAGTGGTTTAAGAGCTAGTCACGGTGTATCCGTATCTCATAGGTCACACGGTTCAACAGGTCAGAGACAGGATCCAGGAAAAGTTTTTAAAAATAAAAAAATGGCTGGTCATATGGGAGATAAATTAAGAACTATACAGAATATTGAAATTATTAAATCTGACACAGAAAATGAGTTGCTTTACTTAAAAGGGTCAATACCTGGTCCAAAAAATACTCAAGTTCTAGTAAAAAAATCAGTAAAAAATATAAAAAAAATGACCATTATGGAAAAAATAGAACAAATGGAAAAATTAAAGAAAATACCAGAGAAAAAGAAAAAATAATGAAAATTGACAAATATAACATTGATGGAAAAAAAAATTCAATCGAGATATTGGATAAATTGATTGCAGCAAAAATAAATAAGCAATTAGTTAGTAATGTTTTATATAAAAGTTATGCCAATTACAAAGGTAGAAATGCAAAAACAAAACAAAAAAATGAAATAATAGGATCAACTGCAAAAATTTATGCTCAAAAAGGTACAGGTAATGCAAGACATGCTAGTAGAAAAGCACCAATATTTGTTGGTGGAGGAGTTGCTCACGGACCTAAAGGTGAATCTAATTATAAATTAAGAAAATTAAACAAAACAGAAAAAAAGATGAGTTTAGCATCATTAATAAGTGAAAAAAATCAATCAAAAAGTTTAATAATTTTTAGTGATTTTACTTCTCAAATTAAAAAAACTAAAGAAATGAATAACTTATTAAAAAAATTTGAGGCAACAAATTCATTAATTTTATTAGATAAAAATTCAAAAGAAAAAATCTACAACTCATTAAAAAATATTCCTAATGTAAAAACTACAGACATTAATCATTTCAATACATTTGATATTATAAAATATAAAAAATTAATATTTACCGAAAGTTCAATTAAGGAACTAGAATTGAGATTTAAATAATGGATAAATTACACTTATATGATAAAATTATTTCGCCAATTGTTACTGAAAAATCAACTAATTTATCAGAGCATAATAAAATAGTTTTTAAAGTTCCAAGAAGTGCAAATAAAAAAAATCTAAAAAAAAATATTGAAAAAATATTTAAAGTTAACGTTACAAAAATCAATATAATAAATAAACAGAGTAGGGAAAAAATTTCAAGAGGAAGAAAAATAAGAATAGTTGGTTATAAAAAAGCTATTGTTACATTAAAAAAAGGTCAAAATATTGACTTAACAACTGGAATTTAACTTATGACTTTAAAAACTTATAAACCTTATACTAAATCAAGAAGAGGAACAGTGTTAGTTGATAAATCTAATTTATGGAAAGGCAAACCATATAAACCTTTGACACTAATAAAAAATGCTTCCAAAGGAAGAAATAATCTTGGAAGAATTACATCTAGAAATCATGGTGGTGGTCATAAACAAAGGTATAGAAAAATTGATTTTTATAGAAGAAAATTCAACATGTCAGGCCAAATCGAGAGAATAGAGTATGATCCAAACAGATCATGCTACATAATGTTAGTCAAGTTTGAAGACGGTGAAAAGTTTTATTACTTAGCACCACAAAATATAAAAGTGGGTGATAAAATCAAAAATGGACCTGAATCAGAAATTAAAGTTGGTAATTGTTTGCCATTACAGGATATTCCTGTTGGAATAAATATTCACAATGTAGAAATACAGCCAGGTGCGGGAGGTAAAATTGCTAGATCAGCAGGAACATCTGTAACAATATCTGGTTTAGATGGTAATTATTCATTAATAAAAATGACATCCGGGGAAGTAAGAAAAATTGATTCTAGATCCATGGCCACTATAGGAGTTTTATCTAATCCTGATCAAAAAAATATTAAAATTGGTAAAGCAGGAAGATCTAGGTGGATGGGTATAAGACCACATACAAGAGGAGTCGTAAAAAACCCTGTTGATCATCCACATGGTGGTGGTGAAGGTAAATCTGCAGGAGGAAGACATCCGGTATCTCCTACAGGACAATCTGCAAAAGGATTAAAAACTAGAGACAATAAAAGAACAGATAAATTTATTATAAGAAGAAGGAAAAAGAAAAGAGTTTAAGCTATGGCAAGATCAGTATGGAAAGGACCATTTGTGGAAGAAAGTTTAATAAAAAAGGTTGATAAAGAAAAAACCAATCCAAACAAGAAACCAATCAAAACATGGTCAAGAAAATCAACTATTATTCCAGATTTTGTTGGAATTAGTTTTTTAATTTACAACGGTAAAAAATTTATACCTATAACAGTATCAGAGGACATGGTTGGCCATAAATTTGGAGAATTTGCACCAACACGACAGTTCGCCGGACATACTCCAGCAGATAAAAAAGCAGCTAAAGAAGAAGTGTCTAGCAAGGAAGTTAAAAAATAATGAGTAAAAATTTAAAAAATAAAAATGATACAAAAAAAATAGTTAGATCTATTAATAAAAATGTAAGATCAAGTACAAGAAAGCTAAAGCCAATTTTAAAATCTATAGTAGGAAAAAAAGTTGATATTGCAATTAGAGATCTAACTTTTTCCGATAAGAGAATATCAAAAGATATAAAAAAAACTATATCCTCAGCAATAGCAAATGCAGAAAATAATTTTCAGTATGATATAGATAAACTTATTGTTAAGGAAGCTTACTGTGGAAAACAAATAGTAATGAAAAGATTTAGAGCTAGAGCGAAAGGAAGAGCAGCTCCAATTATGAAACCTTATTCAAATTTAACTATAATTTTATCTGAAAAAGAAAAAGAGAAAGTGGTGAAACATGGGACAAAAAGTTAATCCTGTAGGCTTAAGATTAGGTGTTAATAGGGGCTGGGACTCGGTTTGGTATGCAAAAAAAAAGGATTTTGGAAATTATTTAATCGAAGATTTTAGAATTCGAGAGTATATAAAAAAAAATGTCATAAATTCAGGTGTTTCTAAAGTAATGATAGAAAGAACATCAAAAAAATGTTTTGTTACAATATATACATCTAGACCTGGATTTGTTATAGGAAAAAAGGGAAGTGATATAGAAAAAATTAAAGGGAAATTATCTAAATTAGTTACCACAGAAATAGTTTTAAATATTAAAGAAGTTAAAAAACCTGAGACCAACAGTTATTTAGTAGCAGAGAATATTGCTCAGCAATTAGTTAAAAGAGTTTCTTATAGAAGAGCAATGAAAAGAGCTATGCAATCTGCTTTAAGATTAGGTGCAAAAGGAATAAAAGTTTCTGTAAGTGGCAGATTAGGTGGAAATGAGATTGCTAGAACAGAATGGTTAAGAGATGGAAGTATACCATCTCACACATTAAGAGCAGATATAGATTATGCGGAATCTGAAGCTCTAACTACTTATGGTATTATAGGTGTAAAAGTATGGATATATAAAGGTGAAATATTTTCAAAAGAATTTAGTCAGGAGACAAATAAAAAATAGTTATGCTACAACCAACTAGATCAAAATATAGAAAAGCTCATAAGGGAAGAATTCATGGAAATGCTTCAAGATGTAATTTAATGAATTATGGTGCTTATGGATTGAAAGCAATTCAGCCAGATAGAGTAATTGGTAAACAAATCGAGGCTGCTAGAGTTGCTTTAACAAGACATATGAAAAGACAAGGTAGAGTTTGGACAAGAATGTTTCCAAATATACCAGTGTCAAAAAAACCCACAGAAGTTAGAATGGGAAAAGGAAAAGGATCACCAGAATTTTGGGCATGTCGAGTTAAACCCGGTAGAATTTTATTTGAAGTAGACGGTGTTTCAGAAGAAATAGCAAGGGAAGCGCTTTATAAAGCTTCTGCAAAATTACCTATAAAATGTAAATTTATAAAAAGAATATAAAAATGAAAAAAAAGGAAACAAAAAAATTAACAAAGAGCCAAATAACTAAAGAAATAGATAAATTTAAAAAAGATCTATTTAACTTTAGATTTCAAAAAAATAACAGCCAGCTTAAAAATCCATCTAAAATTGCAGAAACAAAAAGGAGTATAGCGAGACTTAAATCAATATTAGGAGATGAAAAAAATGCCTAAAAAAATATTAAAAGGTATAGTAGTAAGTGATAAGCCAAATAAAACAATTACAGTTGTTGTAGAGAGAAAATACCAACATCCATTACTAAAAAAAATTATAAAATCAAAAAAAAAGTATAGTGTTCATGACGAAAAAAATAAATACAAAAGTGGTGATAAAGTTTTTATTACTGAATGTAGACCTTATTCCAAAACAAAAAAATTTGAGGTAATGGAGAAATAAATGATACAAGTACAAACAGAATTGCTAGTTGCAGATAATACCGGAGCAAAAAAAATTGAGTGCATTAAAGTATTAGGTGGTTCAAAGAGAAGATATGCAAGTATTGGAGATACAATAGTTGTGGCCGTTAAAGAAGCTATACCTAAAGGAAAAGTTAAAAAAGGATCAGTGCATAAAGCTGTAGTTGTAAGAGTAAAAAAAGGAATCCATAGAAACGATGGTTCCAAAGTAAAATTTGATAATAATGCTGCAGTTTTAACAGATGATAAAGGTGAGCCTATAGGAACAAGAATTTTTGGTCCTGTAACAAGAGAACTTAGAAATAGAGGCCAAATGAAAATTATTTCATTAGCACCGGAGGTTTTATAAAAATGATTAAAAAAGGAACAAAAGTAAAAATTTTAGCGGGCAAGGACAAGAAAAAAGATGGGGAAATTATTGAAATAGATAGGCCAAATAATAGAGCAAAAGTAAAAGGAATTAATATGATAAAAAAGCATATTAAAACAACAAAAGAAAAAAAAGGTGGCATAGTTGATAAGGAAAATTTTATACATTTATCAAATTTGTCTGTTGTAACAGAAAGTAATAAAAAAACTGAGGTTAAAAAATAGAAATGGTACCAAGATTAAAAGAATTATTCATAAAAGAGATTCAACAAAGTTTAAAACAACAATTTGGTTATAAAAACATATACATGGTACCTAAAATTGAAAAAATTATATTGAATATGGGGCTAGGTATAGACGGAAATGATTCAAAAATAATCAAATCTTGTGAGGATGACTTAGGAAAAATAACAGGACAAAAGCCAGTAAAAACTAAATTTAAAAAGTCTATATCAAACTTTAAAACAAGAAAAAATACGAATGCTGGCTTAAAAGTGACTTTAAGAAAAAATAAAATGTACGAATTTATCGATCGCTTGGTGAATATAGCTCTTCCTAGAATTAAAGATTTTAGAGGTTTGTCATCAGAATCTTTTGATAAGTTTGGAAATTACACTTTTGGTATAAAAGAACATATAATTTTTCCTGAAGTAAATTTTGATAAGGTCGAAAAAATTAGAGGCTTAGATATTACAATTGTTATAAAATCTAGAAAAAAGGAAGATAGTTTAGAGTTATTAAAAAAATTAAATTTCCCTTTAATAGAGAAAAATAGGAGTAATTAAATATGGCAAAGTTAAGTTCTATAAATAAAAATAATCGAAGAATAAAATTATCTAACAGATTTTATAAAAAAAGAGAGAAATTGAAAAAAATTATAATGAATAAGCAATTAAGTTTAGAAGAAAGATTTAAGGCGCAGCAAAAGCTATCAAAGCTTCCTAGAAATTCTTCAAAGACGAGAGTAAGAAACAGATGTCAAATTACTGGAAGACCTCACGGTGTATACAGAAAATTAAAAATATCAAGAATAGCACTAAGAAAACTTGGCCTTGAAGGAAAGATTCCTGGAATGGTCAAGTCTAGTTGGTAGAAAGGAAGTTATGAGTTTAAGTGATCCAATAGGAGATATGATAGCAAGAATTAAAAATGCTCAAATGAGAAATTATAAAAAAGTTGAATTACCTTCATCTAAATTTAAATCAAAAATTGCTGATGTACTTAAAAGCGAAGGTTATATCATTGATTATAAAATTTCTAACAATGCCAAAAAAACAAATCTACAAATATTGTTGAAATATAACTCTGGTAATCCTGTAATTAGTTCAATTCAAAGGGTATCTAAACCTGGAAGAAGAATTTTCTCAAGCGCAGAAAGTCTGCCAAAAATTAATAATGGTTTAGGCATAGCTATTATATCAACACCAAAAGGTGTAATGTCAGATATAGACGCTAGAAAGCAAAAAGTTGGTGGAGAAATAATTTGTAAGGTATTTTAATGTCTAAAATTGGTAAAATAAATATAACTATTCCAGAAAAAGTAAAAGTAGTTCTTAATGGAAATATTCTAAATATAGAAGGACCACTAGGAAAAAAAGAGTTAAATCTTGATTTAGATATGTTTGAACTAAAGTTGAATGATGGAAAAAACATTTCAATAAAACCAAAAAAAGTAACAGAAGAGACAAAAAGACTATGGGGAATGAATAGGAGTCTGGTAAACAATGCGATTATTGGTACTAGTCAAGGCTATACTAAAATACTAGAAATGACAGGTGTAGGTTTTAGGGCATCATTAAAAGGTAAGCAGTTAAACTTACAGATAGGGTTTAGTCATGATGTTAATTTTGATATTCCAGAAAGTATAAAAATTGTCGTAGAAAAACAAACTATAATTAAAATTACTGGACATGATAAACAAGAGGTTGGAATGGTTGCTGCAAAATTAAAAGCATTAAGACCAACAGAACCATATAAGGGTAAAGGAATAAAAGAGCAAGGTCAGTATATTTTGAGAAAAGAAGGAAAGAAAAAATAATGAAAATAAATAGTACAATTAGAAAAAAATTTAGAATTAGAAATAAACTAAAAAAATTTGCCAAAGATAACAGATTCAGACTTAGTGTTTTTAGATCTTCAAAAAATATTAGTGCTCAAATAATAGATGATAAAAATAACAAAACATTATTATCAGCTTCATCTACTGAAAAAAAGATAAGAGATATGAAAAAGAAGAATAAAATTGAGCTATCACAAGTAGTAGCAGAGTCATTAGCAAAAAAAGCTCAAGAGAAAAAAATTACCAAAGTTTTTTTTGATAGAGGTATATATAAATATCATGGAAGAGTAAAAATTTTTGCAGATACGTTAAGAAAAAATGGGATGGAATTTTAATCTATGGATAAAAATAACGAATACTTAGAAAAACTAGTTCATATAAATAGAATAACTAAAGTTGTTAAAGGTGGAAGACGATTTGGTTTTTCAGCATTAGTAGTTGTTGGAAATCAAAATGGTAAAATAGGCGTTGCACACGCTAAAGCAAAACAAGTTCCAGATGCGATAAAAAAAGCAAATGAGTTAGCTAGGAGAAAACTTGTAAAAATACCATTAAGAGAGGGTAGAACAATACATCATGACATTTATGGCAAAGATGGAGCTGGCAAAATTAAACTAAGATCTGCTCCCAAAGGAACAGGGATTATTGCAGGTGGACCAGTAAGAGCTGTTTGTGAAGTGCTAGGAATTAAAGATATAGTTGCAAAATCATTAGGTACTGCAAATCCTCACAATGTTATTAGAGCATGCATGAAAGCTTTAAAAAATCAAAATTCACCTAAAGAAATTTCAATTCTTAGGAATAAAAAAATATCTGAAATTGTAGAAAAAAGAGGATAATGACATCTTTAAATAATACATTAACTGTAAAGATAAAAAAAAAAAGAATTGGCAGAGGCATTGGCTCAGGTAAAGGAAAAACTTCAGGTCGGGGAGTAAAGGGACAAAAATCAAGATCTGGTGTTGCAATTAAAAGTTTTGAAGGTGGACAAATGCCTTTATTTAGAAGATTGCCTAAAAGAGGTTTTAATCCAATTAAAAAGGATACAATTGCAATTATTAATTTAGATAAAATTCAAAAACTTTTGGATAATAAAAAAATTAATAATGAAAAAATTGACATAAATTTGTTAAAAAAAATAAATATAATTGGAAAGAATTATAAAAAAATAAAAATTTTAGGATCTGGAGAAGTTAAAAATAAAATTGAACTACATGTAGATTTTGTATCAAAAATAGCCAAAGAAAAAATAACTAAAGCTGGTGGTTCAATAAATCTAAAAAAAAATTAAAGATTTATGAGTGAATCTTCACAATCACATGATTTAAGGACAAGGATTTTCTTTACGATTTTTATTTTAGCAGTTTATCGTTTTGGTACATTTGTACCACTTCCAGGTATAGACCCTGACCAATTACAAATAATGATGGAAAGCAACCAAAAAGGTTTGCTTGGTATGTTCAATGTATTTGCAGGTGGTGCTGTTAGTAGAATGGCTATATTTGCTCTTGGAATAATGCCCTACATATCATCTTCTATTATTGTACAACTATTAACTGGTGTAAGTGATTATTTTAAAAATTTAAAAAACCAAGGTGAAATTGGAAGACAAAAAATTACTCAAATTACTAGATATGGAACAGTGCTTTTAGCAGCTGTTCAAGGATATGGTCTTTCAGTTGGATTAGAATCTTCTGCAAATTTAGTAATTAACCCAGGTTTATTTTTTAAAATTACAACAGTAACAACTATAGTTGCTGGTACAGTTTTTTTAATGTGGTTAGGAGAACAAATTACACAAAGAGGAATAGGAAATGGAATTTCATTAATTATTTTTTCAGGAATTGTTGCTGAAATACCAAGAGCACTTGTTACAACTTTTGAATTAGGTAGAACAGGTGCAATTTCAACAATGATGATTATATTCATATTTGTTCTTCTAATAGCAACGATAATGTTTATTGTATTTATGGAGAGAGCACTAAGAAAAATTCTTATAAATTATCCAAAAAGACAAATGGGTAATAAAATGTATGGAGGAGATTCTTCGCATTTACCATTAAAAATAAATTCAGCAGGAGTAATTCCAGCTATTTTTGCATCAGCTTTATTATTATTACCAGTTACTTTTTCAAATTTTAATGTTTCACAAAGCGAAACTTTTTTAAATTTTACTTCATATTTTTCTCAAGGGCAGCCTCTTTATATGCTTTTGTATGCATCTGGAATTATATTTTTCACTTTTTTTTATACATCTATTGTTTTTAATCCAAATGAAACTGCGGAAAATTTAAGAAAGTATGGAGGATTTATACCAGGAATTAGGCCAGGTGAAAGTACAGCTATATATATTGATAATATTTTAACTAAGCTTACCACAATAGGCGCTCTATATTTAACTTTAGTTTGTTTAATGCCAGAATTTCTTATAGCAAATTATCCAATTCCTTTTTATTTAGGAGGAACTTCGATTTTAATCGTAGTTGTTGTTGCTATAGATACTGTAACTCAAGTTCAAACAAGGTTAATGAGCTCTCAATATGAGCAATTAATTAAAAAAACAAAATTTGGAAGATAAATTGTGAATATAATTCTGATTGGACCACCTGGATCAGGAAAAGGTACTCAAGCTAAATTTCTAGTAGAAAAACTAAATAATTTTCAAGTTTCAACAGGAGATATGCTTAGAGAAGAAATTAAAAATAATACAGAAATTGGTAAAAAAATTATAAATAATATGAATGATGGAAAATATGTTGAAGATGAAATAGTTAATAAACTTCTTGAAAAAGTAATATTTGACTCAAAAAAAATAAATAAACTGATTTTTGATGGTTATCCAAGAACTATAAATCAAGCTAAAAATTTAGAAATCCTATTGCATAAATCTAGTCAAAAACTTGACTATATCTTTTTCCTTAATGTGAATAAAGAAACTATAATAAAAAGAATTGAGAAAAGAAAAATTTTAGAAAAAAGATCAGATGACGATGCTAATACCATTCTTAAAAGATATGATAGATACATGGAAATTACCAAACCTGTGTTGGATTATTATTCAAAAAACCCTAATTTTCATGAGGTAGATGGATCAATGAAAATTAGTGAAATATCAAGTAAAATTGACGAAATAGTTAGTGAATGAGACATTGACTTTAAAAAAACTTCTTATATAAAAGGCTAAATTTTATCACATATATATGGCTCGTATAGCAGGTGTAAATA
>MDTG01430181.1_pt1 | contig 10531 bp, 8 predicted proteins | sample 811421 | NCBI WGS metagenome assembly MDTG01 (sample SAMN05326645, study PRJNA326480) | marine metagenome | isolation source: seawater | place: Pacific Ocean: South East | collected 2011
GTTTTAATTTTAGATAGTCCTATTGTGTCACATCTTATCCAAAAATTAGAATCCAAATTGGAAAATTCTTCTTTTGTTAGAGTGGACTCTGATATAGTAGATAATTTAATAAAAAAGGATTCTAAAATTGAATCAATATTATCTGAAAAAGATCAGAAAAAGTTAACTCCACTTTTTGAAAAGGCTTTGCCAAAAGAAAACTTTACTGTTGTGTTTGAATCACTCAGTCCTTCTACAAGTCCAATTTCTATTACTCAGTCAGAATTTATGCGAAGAATGAAAGAAATGAGCTTAACAGGGGGAGGGCCTATGATGGGCATGAATAATATGCCAGATTCATATAATCTGGTTGTGAATTCAAATCATTCTCTTATTAGTAAAATTAACTCAACCAAAGGAAAAGCCAAGTCTGCTTTGATTCAGAAAGTTGTGCAGTTAGCATTGTTGTCTCAGAATTTATTAAAAGGGGAATTACTTACTGAATATATTGAAGGTTCTTTTAATGATTTGAGTTAAAAAGTACTAACTAATAACACCTGACCCTAAAAGTGAATCATTTTTATACCAGGCGGCAAATTGTCCTGGAGCAATAGCTCTTTGTTTATTTTCGAAAACAATATGTAAAAAATTTAGGGACATTTTAAGTTTTGCTTTTTGAAGTTTTTGTCTGTGTCGAATTCTAACTAAATAATTGGCTTCATCACCTATTTTGAGCTTGTATTCTTTTTGCATCCAATGTATATCTTTGTTTTTTATTTTTATTAACCTACCAAATAGTCCAGGGTGATCTCTACCCATTCCAACATAAATTATATTTTCTTTTACATTTGTTGACAAAATAAATAAAGGCTTTTTCTTACCTCCAATTTGTAGCCCCTTTCTTTGCCCAATTGTAAAATAATGTGCTCCTTGGTGAGAGCCTATTTTGATTCCATCTTGCTTATTGTAAACTATTTTATCTTCCCCTAAAGTGTAAAGTTTGGAGTTTTTATCTATTTCAATAATATCTCCAGTCATAGGTTTTAGTTCTGTTTGTAGGAATATTGGTAGTTTTATCTTACCAACAAAGCATAGTCCCTGAGAATCTTTTTTTTGTGCTGTAACTAGATTCTCATCTACAGCAATTTTTCTTACTTGGTTTTTAGTTAAATGTCCAATGGGAAATATAATTCTTTTCAATTGTTCTTGATTTATTTGACATAAAAAATAACTTTGGTCCTTCAGTTTGTCTTTGCCTTGTTTTAGAATATAATTATTTCCAATTTTCGTCTTTATACAATAATGACCTGTAGCAATATAGTTGGCTTTTAAGGATAGAGCATATTTCATAAAAACATCAAATTTAATTTCTTTGTTGCATAATATATCTGGATTAGGTGTTTGACCGTTTTTATATTCTTTAATCATATATTCTATGATACGTTCTTTATATTCTTTACTTAGGTCAACAATATGGAATGGGATGTCTAATTGCTCACAAACACTCATTGCATAGTTAGTATCTTCTACCCATGGGCATTCATTATCTTTTGTAATAGAATTATCATGCCAATTTCTCATATATAAAGCGATTAATTCATGACCTTGCTTTTTTAATATATGTGCAGCTACACTTGAATCAACACCTCCAGATAAAGCAATTACAATCTTTTGTTTTTTAACCATAATTTCAACACATCTATTATTTGAATATATGTAATTTTACTTTCTACAACTTTTTTTTTTAATTTAAATAATTAAATTTACCATATTATTTTAAAGATTAATTTTATGAATCGAATTTATTTTTTGATTTTGTTAGCTATTTTATTTGCTTGTTCTGATACTGAGTTTAGTGCTGGAATTGAGAATAGGTTAACAGCTGTTATAGATATGGCTCCTGAAACATATAATCAAAAGGTAGATTTCACTTCAGATGATGATGTGCTAGGTTGCCCAGACCATGATAAATTTTATATTGATGAGCTTGCTGATGGATCGGATGACAACAAGTATTACACTATTAGGATTGAAGCAAAAGATTTATATAAAAGTCAGAATAATTGCAATGAGTCAAGCTGGTACTATACTGAACAGGAACTAGTTCAGCATGAGTTAATTATTACTGCTTATGCAGATGAAATAAAAAGAAATATGTATTTAGAAAGTAGTATTTATTTTGATCATCCCAATTATCCCACTAGTCCTATAGTTGCTAAATATAAACTAATCCAAGATGAAGATGGACAAGATAATGATATTGATGGTGATGGTGATGGTGAAGGTATTGAGTATTTTGGGTCCACTGTTGAATTAGAAATTATTGATTTAAATCTTAATAATAATACTGTTTCTGGTATGTTAAATGCTACTTTATACAGAGGCACTCCCGTTAATGATCCAGGCGCGTTTATGGGTGTTGATAACATTCCAAATTTAGATTTATATAATCCATATATCGGAGATGTGCTCGGTGATATAGATGGCGATGGTATAATTGATTATCATTTAACTGACTCTATTAGAATTGAAAATTGTATATTTCAAAATATAACAGTAATTAACAATATGACTTCTTAGGGAGTTTGAATAAGTTGAATAATTGCATTTGAATCAAAATCTGATTGCACATCAAACTCATTAGTTTTTCCATCGTATTCTAGCTTTACAGACGCTGTATTTGGTGGGATTGTGCCTAGATTTTCCGCATGAAAAATTAATTGATTAGTACTAGATTCTTGTAGCGTAAGTAATAGGGTTTTTTTGTCTTTAACAAGATGATAATCTTTTAATATCCATTTGCCATTAAAGTTAATTGAAATAGTATCTCCATCAACCTTTTCATCATCCCATACATTTATAATGATGTATCTAGATTTAATATAAAATTCCATTTCATCTTTTATTTTTCTTTCTTGAATAACTAGAGGAGTGTAATCTAATTCCTTCAGTTCCATTAAACGATGTCTGTTGTCTACATCTGAACTAACTAGGTATTTTTGGTCAAGACTAGATAAAAAAGTATTTACCACTATCATATTGTCACTATACTTTTGTTCCAGCTTTATCTCCTTCAAGTTAATTACAAGAGGCCTATCTTTATAATATCCTGATAAAATTATTTCTGCAAAATCATTGATTAATAATTTATTATAGGCATTTTTTGCTCTTATTTCAGTAATAACATTCTGAGTATTAATATCCCAGTAACTAATCATGCCATTTTCACTCCATGAAATTAATGTGTCACCTGTAAATTCATCTATTTTTAAGAACTTACTACTATATGGGTTTTTTATTTCATGTATTATTTCTTTAGTATTTAAGTTTATTTTTTTGATAGCTTTATCATCACATACTATGATAGTATTGTTTTGTTTTGTTAGTATAACATCATTTATAGCCTGTGATAAAATATTGGAGTAATAATTTTCTTTATTTTTAATTTTCTTTTCAATAATATCCCCATTGTTTGTGAAAATAAAATAACCGTCTCCTGAATTATTAAACCTAACTAAATCAGGTATTGATGATATTTTAAAAGACTCTAATAATTTATTTGAATAAAAAGACCATACTTTGACGGAAGAGTCTTGAGAACATGTAATAAATATTCTATTGGATCTATCAAAGTCAATGTCATTAATTTTACGATTATGAGCTGAGATTGTTTTAATTAATTTTTGTTGTTCTAAGTCCCACAAGTTTATATTTCCTTGAAAATCCCCGCTCATAATTATTTTTGGGTTTGGTGTAAATGAAATAATTTCTGATTTTTTTTGATAACCTATAAAGGACTCAATGAGTTCTATTTTTTGTGCACTAGAGACAAAAAAGCTGAAACACAGTATCGTAAAAACTATTTTTTTCATATTTGAAGCAAAAATATATAATATATTTTAGATTATCGATTCACTTTTGTAGATTGATGATTAAATATATTAAAACTATAATTTTTGGTATGATATTTGTACTTCTTTATGTAACTAAATATTTATATGCTTAGAAATATATTAATTTTTGTTTTTACATTTTTTTTATTGTCAAATGTTTTTGCACAATTAACATTGACTTCTCTTTCTGATTCAGAGATGTCAATTGAGGAATTAGTCGTACAAGATTTAGTTGGATGTAGTACTGTTAGTGTATCAAATGTTGAATATATAGGTTCAACTAATTCAATTGGAACTTTTAACTATCTAGATAATAATGCTATATGCTCAGATGGATTTGGTCTTAGTAGAGGTATATTAATGACGAATGGGGATGTTCAATACGCAGTTGGACCTAATAATGATGGAGATGATGGTGCTAACTATAATACTCAGTATAATAATGATTTTATAGAAAGTTATCTATTAGACCATGAAGTAGTTGTTTCTGGTGTTGAATTATATGATGCTTGTATATTGAAATTTGATTTAACTTCTTCTTTTCCTACAGAAATATTTTTTGATGTTATATATGGTTCTGAAGAGTACACTGAATGGATGAGTCCTTGGTATAGTGATGCTTTTTGTTTTTTTGTGTCAGAAGTTAATGGCGATTATGATCCTAACTTTGATTCAGTCCCAAAAAATATTATGGAAACAGGAAGTATTATAAATCAACAATGTGAAATACTTAATAAACCTATATCTGCATGGACTATTCGACCGTACTCTAATCAATTCAATTTGCCAGCTGTCAATGAATGCTTATATTTAGATAATCAGGATGGTGATTATTGTGATGCAATTGGGTATGATGGTTTTACTACTCCCATGGAGTTTTCATTTTCACTAGTCCCGGAAGCTACTTACAATGTGCTTATTATTATTAGTGATGGTGGATATGGTAATAGTGGAGGAGGATTAGATTCAGGCGTATTTATAAAAAATTCTACTATTACTATTTCTCCTGATGTTAATTTTATTTGGGATTTACCACAATATACAGATGATGGTGCAATAGTATCATTTTTCAATACTTCATCTATTTATGATGCTAATAATATTCTATATTCTTGGGATTTTAATAATGATGGCATTTCAGATTCTTCTGAGTTAAATCCAGTATTTACATTTAATCAGTCAGGTTATCATATTGTTACTTTAGAAATTATCGATTCATGTTCTGGAGAAATAAGTTCAGTTTCGTATGACTTATTTATTAATAATCCTTATGATACTACTTCTTTAGCTGAGTCAGCAAATGATGTAATTATTAGTTCTAACTATGTTGATAAATCTATTTCTATTCAACATAATTTCAACTCAAATTATCTATTTCAAATAATTGACAATTTTGGAAAGCTTATTCTTTCAAAATCACTATCTTCTAATGAATCCCTAATTGATTTAAAAAATATAGATTCAGGTTGTTATTTTGTGCGTATTATTAGTGAGAATAAATCAAGGATATATAATAAGAAGATTATAGTAATTTAATTTTATTAAATTTGTATTTAGAATGCACATTCTAAACCTAAATATTATGTTATGAAAAAAAATCTTTTTATTTTATTTATTTCGTTAAATTTTTTTACTAATTCTCAAGAAGATTTTTTACCCAAAGGTTTGGCTGAGCATGAACAAAAAAGTATTACTGAGTATTTGTCTAATTACATTGTTTCATCGGATGTTATTACTGATCCTCCAACTTTTAATGTTAGAACTATGGCAGAGTGGGAAGAAATTCAGGCTCTTACTATCGCTTGGGAAGGGTATGAGCCAATATTAACTGAGATTGTAAGAGCTTCTGTAGAAGAGTGTTCTGTATTTATTGCCTGTGATAATGAAGGAGAAGTCCAAGAAGCAAGTGATTACCTTATCTATAATAATGTTGATCTGTCTAATGTTGAATTTTTTAATGTTACTACAAATAGTATTTGGATGCGTGATTATGGTCAAAATACAGTATATAAAGATGATGTAGACTCGTTGTATTTAGTTGACTGGGTTTATAACAGACCTAATAGGCCAGATGATGATACATATCCTGAATTTCTTGCTAATGTTATGAATATTGACTTATTTCAAACAGTTGAGGCCCCAAACACCTTGGTTCATACAGGTGGTAATTTTATGAGTGATGGCTTTGGCACTGCTTTTTCTTCTAATTTAATACTTGATGAAAATGATATATCTGAGCAACAAATTGATGATATTATGAATAATTTTATGGGAATAGATACTTATATTAAGATGGAAACTTTACCATTTGATGGAATTCATCATATTGATATGCATATGAAACTTCTAGATGAAGAAACCTTATTAGTAGCTGAATACCCTGATGGACTCTCAGACGGTCCTCAAATAGAAGAAAACTTACAATATATTTTAAATAACTTTTCAACAAAATGGGGCACACCCTATAAGGTTATTAGAATACCCAGTCCACCTAGTACGAGCGGTGCATATCCAGGATCCCAACCCGATTTAAATAACTCAATTGATGGTTATTATCGTACTTATACAAATTCTGTTTTTGTAAATAATACTGTTATTGTTCCTTTTTATAGAGAAGAGTATGATACAGTTGCTCAGAGGATTTATGAAGAAGCTCTGCCTGGATATAACATTGTAGGTATAGATTGTGACAATAGTGGTAATAATATTATTGCCTCTAGTGGAGCGATTCATTGTATTACTCATTCTGTGGGTGTGGATGACCCTTTATTAATATCTTATAAAAAAATTGAGGATTGTATTGATCAATCTCCATATGTAATATTTCAATCTTTGATCAAACATAAATCAGGCATTCAAAATGCATTTTTTAATTATCGTTTTGAAGGAGAAGATGATTTTACATCAGTATCATTGCAAGATGATGATGATGATGATATATGGCAAATTGTGATGTCTTTTGATGATTTTAATATCAATATAGAATATTATGTTTCTGCTGAATCTAATAGCGGAAAGTTTCAAGTTAGACCGATAACTGCCCCTAACGGATTTAACTCGTTTTTTTATGGTAATAGTGACTGTACAAATACATACGTAGAAGGTTGTATGGATGACTTAGGATGTAATTTTAACCCATTAGCTAATATAGACAATGGTTTATGTGACTTTTCTTGCTATGGATGTACTGATATATTAGCGTGTAATTTTGAAGAAACAGCAACGGAAAATTTAACTTTTGAATTAGCAATTAATCTTGGGTTAGATGCAAATGATGTTTGTAGTTTTGCTGAATCTGGTGTAGATTGTGATGGAAACTGTTTGGTTGACTTAGATGAAGATGGAATTTGCGATGATTGTATGTCATATGAAATGGTTGTAGTAGATTGTGAATGTACTTTTATAGACCCTGCAACTTATACTGTATTTTTTTCAAACGTAAATGAAGAAGATTGTATCATTACAGATGATTGTTATTGTGAATGTTATAATGATCTTAATATGAATGGAATTTGTGATGAAAATGAAAATTCTTCATTATCTGAAATAGTTTCAGGTAAGCAGTTAGTAAAAGTAACTGACATTCTTGGCAGACAAATAAATAGTTCAAATTATATAGACAATAAATCATATTTATTATATATTTATGATAATGGATCTGTAGAAAAAATATATCCAATTAAATAATTTATATCATGAGAAAAATTTTAATTTTTATTGTACTTCTTAGTGCTTATTTAAGTGCTCAGGTCCAAGTTGGTTCTACATATTTAGAAGCAACTGAAATTATTAATAATTTAGATATTCCTTGGGAAATAAAATGGGGACCAGATAACACTATATGGATGACAGAAAGGCCAGGTATTGTAAGTAGAGTTGATGTTGAGACAGGTCAAAAGTCTGTTATTTTAGATATTGAAAGTCAGGTATACAATAGCAATGAATCCGGTCTATTAGGAATGGAAATTCATCCAGAATTTAATAATGGACAACCTTATGTGTTTTTAGTTTATACGTATTTATATTCTTGGGGAGATATTAGAGAAAGAATTGTAATGTATGAATATAATTTCATTGAAGATCAATTATTTAATGAGACTATTTTATTAGATAATATAGACGGAAATAGTACACACATTGGTTGTAGACTTATGGCACTTAGTGATATGACCATGTTGATTACAACTGGTGATGCCCAAAATTGGAATGCTTCCCAAGATTTAAATGAATTAACAGGTAAAACATTAAGAATGAGTATTAATACTCTAGATGGGACTTTAGGTAACCCTCCGTAAGATAATCCTTTTGAAAATAATTTAGTTTGGAGTTTTGGCCACAGAAACGCTCAAGGACTTGCAATAGGGCCTAATGATATTATCTATAGTTCTGAACATGGTCCAAGTAACGATGATGAATTAAATATATTACTATCAGGTGCTAATTATGGTTGGCCTAATGTTCAGGGTTATTGTGATAATATTTCTGTTGATCCTTATTATGCGGGCTCTCTTAGTAATAATTATACTGAGACTCAATATTGTGAGGATAATAATATTGTTGAGTCTATTTGGAGCAGTGGAACTAGTACAATTGCAACATCTGACATAATATGGTATAATCATCCTTCGATTCCAGAGTTTGAAAACACATTATTAATGACTGTTTTAAAGGATAAAATGTTAGTGCGGTTTGAATTTTCTGAAGATGGTCAAGAAGTTATAAGTTATACAGAGTTTTTTAATAATGAATGGGGTAGATTAAGAGATATTTGTGTTAGTCCTAGTGGTAAAATATACCTTGCTACAAGCGGTTATTCATGGCCTAGTCAACCGCCAAATGAAATTATTGAATTGTCCAATCCTGATTACAATTACTCTAGTATTAATGAGATTGTTACTAAAAGAAATTTAGTACATTCTTTTGATTTGTTAGGTAGATTATTAGAAAGAGATTATCAAGGATTTGTAATTGATTTATTTGACAATGGCTCAGTAAATAAAAGATATTTAATAAAATAAGTACTTCTTTTTAACTGTTCCATCTTGATATAGATGAAGTGTTAACCCTTGATTTGATTCCCTTCCTAAAACATCAATAATTTTGACTATTTTTTTAGAATTTTGATACTCTAAACTATATGTATCAATATTAACTAGTTCAGGTTGATAGTTTATTAAGTTTGGTCTACATATTTCTAGGACATTTCTCATAACATTTATTTGTCCGTTTGTAAATATATTTAAACATTGATCAGGACTATAATCCATATAATTTTCAACCATATCTGGTAAATCTTGTCCATTTGAACCAAAATTATCATTATCACACGTGTTTTTATTAAAATCACATATATAACCAGCTTGATCGCTTGCATTTGGTGTATCAATAATTCCATCATCTAAATCACACCCATTGTTAGCCCCAAAAAGCGCATTTGCATCTCCCCAAATATGTCTCAAACCTAAATAGTGGCCTATTTCATGAACTGCTGTTCTACCTGAATTGTTTTCTGTCATATTATCATCATTTGCACTAGGATTATTTCTTCCTAGTGTAGTATAATGAATCACGACTCCTTGTAGGTCTTGATCATCTGTTAACATATCTACAGGCCAGTCAGGTCCGTATTCTAAATTAACTATTGCTTCATCAATATTAGTTGGTGGATATGCATATCCAAAAATTTGTCCTAATTCTAATCCAGGTATTCCAAAATCTAATGGAGCAATGTTACATACCCAGATGTTTAAATATTTATTAGTGTCCCAAGAATCCGAACCCCCAGTATTAGATGATTTTACTTCGTCAATACTAAACTCATTATTAAGAATATCTGTCAAATCATTGAACATGTTAAATTCAGTTCTATTTGTATATTGGTGTATAATTCCATTTGTTGTATTGCCATTTGGATCAATATTAGCTAGAAAAAATTCAATATTTGCATCACCAGCAAACTCTAAAAATTCTTCTCTAGTATTAGAAGCATTCTCATTCAATCTTCTATAGTCTTCATTTAGAACTTCAATTTGAGATAAAATAACTGAATCAGGTAAATTTTGAGAATCATTATTATATAGTATATGAAAAACTACGGGGATATAATATGTATCTATACCAATAGGCATGCGATTTAATGCTATGTCATATATATTGTTATAGTTTTGTTTAAATGAATCTTTATTTGTGAGGTATGTGAATCCACACGATTGTGATAATACTAATATAGTATTGCAAATAAAAAGTAATAAAGTATATTTCATAATTTTATAATTTGTGGAGATGCAGGGAATCGAACCCTGGTCCAAACAAGAAATCAAATAACTTTCTACATGTTTAGTGTTATTTTATTTTCGAGAATATCCAGCTATAACACTAGCAAAATAAACCTTATCCTGTAATTTTTCATTTTAATATCCAGGCTATATTAAAATTAGTTCAACTTGATGATGTTCCATATTTTGGCGTTGAACAAACCAAAATTAGGAACAAAAGCTGATTAAAAACTAAATTAAGCAGCTAAAGCGTAATTATTTTCGCCATTTAAAATTTTACATACTATTTTTAACGAGATAATATATAATACTCGACATGCTTACTATTTCATTTAGCTTGCTGTCAAATCCTGTCATCCCCAATAATTCAAAGAACATGTTTTA
>MDTG01341327.1_pt1 | contig 10530 bp, 8 predicted proteins | sample 811421 | NCBI WGS metagenome assembly MDTG01 (sample SAMN05326645, study PRJNA326480) | marine metagenome | isolation source: seawater | place: Pacific Ocean: South East | collected 2011
AACACTGTATTACCATAATACCCGCGATGGCGCATCAGATGCTCAAGAAGACACTCCAGAAGTGGAAGATGATGATTGTGCAGGCGGCGCGTGTAAAATATGATCCCTGAGTTTTACCAAGGGTATCATATTTGTGGGTAACTTTACGTAAAACCATATAAAACAGTGAGTTAAGGGAAGTGTTTGACACTTCCCTTTTTTGCATTATTCTATAACATATTACTCCTGTGTTTATTTGGTATCATTTTGCGTTATAAAACTGAAAAAATCACCAATCCGAGATACGACAACCAAACCTTGCCCATGCTGGTTGATACGCACAACCATTGCTTGCCCGAACCTAGTGCGGCAGTCTGGGGATGGGATTTATGGCTGTCTTCCAAATACAATACAACCCTCAATCGCCTAAATGACCTTTGCGTATTCTATGAATACTGCGCCAATGAACATCAAACGTTTTTCGAAGAAGCTGCCAAACTCAATGTGTTGACCAATCGTCAAATCAATAACCTCGGCACCTTCCTACTTCACAATTTTAACTATGAGTTAGAGGACGGTGTAAGTATCGCTCCCTCGACGTACAACCGACGTATTGATTCCATTATTTTGTTTTTGAAGTTTCACTACAACCGTTACATTGAAAGGCTTGATGACTACGATAAAAAAGAACAAGTTCAAAAGTCAGTGGATAGAGCGTGTGGCTGGATTGCCAAAAAACGCTACTCAAAAGCGCAAGTCGATAATGCTACTAAGCAGACAGAGCCGTTAAATAACGATGAAATAGACATCATTAAAAAGATAATACGTCCGTCTACAGGCTCATTTACCAATGAAATCAATCCATTTCGACGTCAATTACAAGTGCGTAATGCTTGCGCCATACTGCTTTTGTTGGAATTAGGATGTCGGGCATCCGAATTGGTGCTCATTCGTTCAGAACAAGATCTAAAGCTAACGACAAATCCCACAGTCGTTATTCAATTTTCAGAAGATTCAACGTTCAGAAACCGAAAAGATGGTGCGTCACATAAAACTCGCTTTAGAGAACTGCCAATTAGCCGTGGTCTAGCAGCACTCATTTTAGAGTACCTTGAAGAGCAACGCCCTTACCTCAGAAAACATTTTAAAGGGAGCCTAACGGAATATCTATTTATCAGCGAAAAAGATGGTGGTGCTCTGACTACGTCAGGGTTAGATTATATGATCACTAAAATATATCAAACGATCCCAAATCTTGATGATGTCATTCATCCACACCGATTCCGTGTTACACGAGGCACTGAACTACGTAACAACATCGATACAAATTACGAAGACTCTAACTCACCTATGACACAAGCGGGTGAAACACAGGATTTACTGACCACTTGGGGCGGCTGGTCAACAACAAGTGATATGACTAGGCGATATACTCAAGCTCATCTGCAACGAAAGATCAGTGATTATTTAAGAGGAAAGGAAGACTAAATGGCGCACGCACTATCAATATATTTGCCAGAGCAATATAACGACCCTTATCAAGAATTATATGACGAGGTAGCTCGTTTAAATGGAGATTATGAACCTTTTCCTCAATATTTCACCACTTTTCATGGTCAAGAAATATCTTTAAGGGAAACCAATAGGAAACTTAGAACTAGGATGCGAATCTCCAATGTCGGCAAGAGCAATGATAATTACGCATTATCAGATACATACTGTAACTATCATTACCTAAATTATATAGCGGTTAAATGCTGGATTGATTTTGCAATTGAGCGCTCTCCTGCATCAATATCTCATTTATCATTCGGCTTTAAAGCTCTTAATAAAATAAAGTTAACAGACAAAGCTCTTAACAATGAAAATACATTTTCAAAAGAAATTGCTTCAAACCTTACTTCTATAATCCTTGAGAATAAAGATGACCAGAGAGTTTGGCTATCTATACGAATGTTCGCAAACTATGCGATTGAAAATGCTTTTTGGGGCTTTAATGAGGAGCTTGTATTTAAGCTAGATGAAGTCAAGATACCGAATTCTGGTGGGAAGCTACGTGTTTCTTTATTAGATCACGAAAACGGACCATTTACTCGTACTGAAATCTCACAAATATCTCAAGCTATCCATAAAGATAATGTTCAGTTACGCACAAGAGTATGTTTCAAACTCGCAATGCAATTTGGTTTACGCCCTATACAGATAGCGCTACTTAGAGAAAGTGATGTTTATTATGATGAGAGCCTCCTTGCTTGGTTTATTAAAATTCCACGAGTAAAAGGCAGAACAGCACAACTGCGCCGTAACAAAAACAATTTTGTTACGAGAGAGCTTCCCAATTCTCTTGCCAATGACATAGTTCAATTAAACAACGAATCTACACATATATCTGAGCTGGATAATGACGGCAAGTGTTTACCAAGACCTTTAATAAAGAGAAAAAACTGTAACACTCAGCTATTAGAACACAAAGCCCTAAAAGATTTTTCTTGGCACGTAACTTCAAACGATCTTACACAGATGTTTAGAAATAGTAAGACTCTGCTGAATCTTCAATCTCGCCACATAACAGATGAAGATGGGAACCCTACGTTGCTTAAAATCACATGTTACAGATTCCGCTATACACTCGGTACACGCATGGTAATGGAAGGAAAAACACCTGAAGAAGTTGCAATTGCTTTGGATCACAGCACAGTTGCCAGTGTTCAGCATTACTTTCGATATAACCGAGACCTAATTGATTTTATCGACGACAGTTTCGAGTCATCTAAAACCATCAAAAGTGCAGTTATGAGGTGGCAAGGTTTCATCGTCGATGACGAAGATGGTAGTATCGAAGGGTCTTTAATTAGAGTGAGTGACATAGCGAGCCTTGGCAAGTGTTTAAAGAAAACACAATGCGAGATGCACCCTACAGTAAGTTGTTATAACTGCTCTCGTTTCCGTCCCTTTAAAAATGCAGACCATGAAGCACAGCTTAAGGTCATTGAAGCTGAGCGAGACTTCGTAAAAGCCAATTCATCAGGAGCAGTTTTACACCAACTTGATGAAGCATGGGAAGGCGCTATTCAAATTGTCGAAGCCATTAAATCAATGAAAGGCGATGAGTAATGAATAGCGTAACGCAACTTAGGCAACATAAGTTCAATAAGCAACAGACTAGATTATTAGATGCGGTAAAAGAACTGATTAAAGAGGAATTACCGACATTTAAATCGATGCAAGAGAATAAAACGTTAATTGGTAAATGGAACGACTTCTACTGGACTTATCAAAACAAAAATATCTATTTCACAAAACGATATGATAATACTGGCGAATTAGTCACAGGCAAAACACCTGTTGAAGCTAGAGTCCCTATGGACGGCATATGGAGTGATATAGCTAGGCTTTATACGCTTGTACAAATAAAAAAAAGAAAACCTTACAAAAGCACAAGCGCAACTGTCTCTTGCTGTTGTTGGCTTGGAGAAAAACTAGACTATAGCATTGACCGAATTATAACTTTAAAGCAATCTGATATAGATAAATTACCCGAAATTCTTAAAAACCATTATGCTGAACGTTCTATATTCGAGAAATACAAAGAAGCCGTCGCTTTCGTAAAAACCTTCTTAGTACCAAAAAAATTGTGTCCATCATTTGTTCCAAAAGTAAAGCTGGCCAACCCTGCCAACAAACAAAACGATGTTACAACCAAAGAATACCAAAAGCGCCGAGATAAAAAATTCAACGTAGACATAGACAAGTATATTGGCATCGCTAAACGCCGGTTTGAAGCAGGCCAAGCACTTATATCTGAAGGGAAAGAACCCACCTACCCTGTGATGAAGTCAGGCTATGATGAACTTCGATTTCTAGCTATCCCATTCTTTATGGCCTTTGGACTTCGCCTTGGTGAAGTGTGTCGATTGCACAAAGACTGCATTGGCTTTGATGAAACCAATAAACGCTTGTATTTACGAGTGCTAACAGAGAAAGGCGAACTTGCTTCAGCACGTCCAGTACCTTTGATGTGGCAAGAAATCATCCTCGAATCACATAAGCGTATTTTAGAAATTACAGCGCCATTTAGAGCACTGGCAAAAAATATTGAGCAACATAGAGAACAAGCGATTATTAACGTACTCCACTTCCCTGATAGGGATGAGTATTTTAATTCAGCACTTCAAAAGGCAGGCTATGAACCTTCTAATTACTTTGTTAGAAGTGAGGTAGGCAAAACTGGCGATATTCATAGTACTGGCATCAGTTTTAACAGCCTTAGAGAGAAAGGAACTTATAGTTATGCTGCTGTTGATAAAGTTTCCATAAAGCTCTTCCCACACAAAAATAAAAACACTCAAGTTGTTATTTCTAAAACGCTACTCAGTGAAATTTCTATTCGGCGCTACAACGATATGCAAAAGCAAGTCTATGAAAGCAATGATGATGGCGAAGATATTACTGAAGATATAGTTTCTACTTCTTATGCTTTTAATATGCCTTTTAGCGATTTTTTGTTTATAGCTAAAGAAGATACCTTTGATGATGGCTGCAATTCGCACGGATTTTTACCATTACCTATGAGGCCAAAATCATTTTCAAGATGGCTTAAACAAGACAAATCAAGAGCGAAAAGCCTATTTCAACGATTTGATGTTCGTGATGATGATGGCAATATTGTTGATGTTGAATCTCATCAATTCAGACACTGGCTAACCGATGCCATGAAACGCTCTGGTAAAAACGAAATGATGATCGACCTGTTCATGGGTCGTACCGCAGGCCAATCCCGAAACTACGACCATCGAACAGCTAATGAACGTGCCGAAGAAATACGTGAGCGTTATCTGTCTGAAGACTCAATTCCTGATGATGTACTCGGAAGGCGTATTAAACGCATGAGAGAAAACAACGTATCCCTTGATGAGATTGAAGTGGCACTCAGCCACACGCTTTCAGTTGTCCATTTCACACCTTGGGGAACATGCAATCGTGACTTGGATGTCAGCCCTTGTGAGAAAGGTATGATGTGCCTTAGGAGCAACGATGGAGATGCCTGTCAGCATTTCGGCATAGACCCTAACGATGAAGAAGCCAAAGCATCTATTATCAATACCAAAACACACTATGAGAATCAACTAAGTGTGCTGCTCCCAAATTATCAAGAACTAAGTGAGACATTGAACAAACAGGAGCAGCTAGATCAACACGTTCAATACTGCATCGACACTATCAAAGGTTGTGAAAATGCACTAAGAGCCTATGAACGAAGAAGCAATAACAACGATCAGCTAATTGATATTGTTCAAGTCTACACACCTGAGGTGAACGATGAATAAGCAACCTAAGAAAAGAGATCCTAAGTGGCTTGCCGATGCCCTAATGTCACTTAAATTTTTCGAGTCAAGCCCTGAATACAAACATGAATTCAAACATGAATATTTCGCATCGCAATTAGATGTAAGTAAGCCGACATTGTATCGCTGTGATAAGTACATGGCAGAGTTCCAAAGAGTCAAAGACTTACTTAAAGAAATAAAAGTCGATAAGCCACCATCCGAAAGCGCCCCCATCTCTGGTGATAATGAAAAAATAACAAGACTTGAATCAAAAGTAGCAGAACAAGCTGAGACTATTTCTACGTTGCAATTACGACTAAATGACTGCTATCAAATACTTGAAGACCAAGGTGTTGATCCTGAATTTGTTTACCCTAAACGCCTTAAGAAACACAAGGAGGCGTAAATGAGTAACCCAAAAGCTCTACAAAACCTTGATCGATTTCTTGCTTTTGTTGAAACCCGAAACAATGAAGCTGACTGGGAAGACTTTGTGTTGCCCAACAGGTTAGATCTAAATAAAAAGATGATCGCCAGAGAGTGTGAGTTTGACCGAAAGCGAATTACCGAAAACTCAAAGATCAAAGCTAAATATAATGAAGTTAAGATTGATTTAATTGCTAAAGGTATCTTGATTGAAGATAACAGAACATCTACAGAGCAACACTCTGCTAAAACAAATTTAGGCAAGTCCAGCTTTGATAAACTTATGCTTAAGAAATCTCAAGAAACCAACGCAGCACTTGAAGAGCAGTTATATAAAACTACTAAAGAGTTAGAAGAAGCAAAAGCCAAACTCAAACGACTTACAGCAATTGAAGACTACTTACTAACTACTGGGCGGCTTTAATGAGTGTGTTCGAAGGTGAACTACAAATACGCAAAATACGCCGACGTGGTGGTATCGGTGGTGTTATATTTTCAGCCGTAGCCGTCGGCAGTAATCAACGTTTTGTAGTAAAAGCCAACCACAAAATTGCTCGCTCCCCTAGCATATTTAGAGAGATGCATATCTGGCATGTAAAAGGCCAAGTCGAGCAAACCCCCATCAAGTGGAAAGATGGAACGACAGCGATTGAAAAAACCATCACACCGACAAAGATGGATTTTGTCAAAGCAGCTCATGAAAACCTCAAGCACTTATTGGCTGAATCTCCTGACTTTAAAGGTATCAGCGAGATCAAAGCCGAAAAGCTTGTGGCCTTCTTTGGCGATACACTCTACGACATAGCTCGAAATAATGATATTGAACGTTTACTGCCAATTGTTGGTCAGGATGTAGCTCAACGCATCATTGATGGACTAAACCAACACGAAGAGCTGGGCGCACTACGTTTACTCGATGAGTTAGGAGTACCACCTCACATTGGTGATTCGGTCATAACCATATGGCAACAGAACGCGTATGAGCAGATCAAAAAGAACCCGTACTTTTTAACCGCATTCATGGCAGACTTGCCAGCAATCGATGCCTATGCCCTAGACCGCCTAAAAATGGAAGAAGATGCTCCAGAACGCCTTATAGCTTATGCCAAACAGGTAATGTTTAATGGCTTTAATTCAGGCAATACGTGTCTTGAAACAACTAAAGTTAAATATCAACTTAACCGTATGCTTGGTAAGGCACTTGGCACAAAGGCATTTGTCGAAGCCTTCAAACAGGACGAATTACTTGTACACGATAATCTTGTGCAGGTAAAAAGCATGGATATTGTTGAGTCTTCGGTTGCCAGCATTATAAGATATTTACATGAGAAAACATACAGCCTAGCACTTGCTAAACGAGTTGATAGCGTTATTGATACCTTCGAGATAGGCGTAGGCTTTTCACTCACAGGGCAACAACGAGATGCCGTACTGCAATGCTGTACCAACTCCATTACTTTGCTCACAGGCGGCGCAGGCTGTGGCAAGACAACTGTTATAGAAGCTATCTGCTACGCCCTAGAGAGTTTAAATCAAACTAAGCAGGTCATTCTTATGGCTCTGGCAGGAAAGGCCGCACAACGCATCACAGAGGCCACAGGCAGAGACGCAATGACAATAGCTGGATTCATGCACAATGTCGCACCAGAGGAGATTGAGGACGACGCAGTAATTATTGTGGATGAAGCTTCTATGGTGGACGTACTTTCATTACTAAAAGTTTTGAAACGTGTTCCAAAGCGTGGTCGTATTATTTTAACGGGTGATCAAGAACAACTACCTCCGGTTGGGGTTGGCCTAGGCCTTCACGTTTTGGTTACCCAGCCTATCGCAAACCCTCATTTAACTATTGTTAAACGCCAGTCGGAAAGCTCAGGAATACCAAGCGTTGCTTCAGCGATACGTAACTACCCGACAAATATGGTTAAAGTCTCCTTTACAGCTTATAAGGGGCTAGGCGATGGCGTCAGCTTCATAGATTGTGAACCCGGTAATATTGAAGCAATTTGTATGAAAGTATATCGCGACCTTGGCGGTAACGGCACTGATGATAGTGTAGTATTGCTCTCCTCTGTCAAGCATCAAGAAGGCGGTTCAATCCCGCTTAATAGCCATGTATACGATGAATTTGCAAAAGGAGAGAAAATAGACTTAGAGCACACTGAATTTGGAAACGTAAATCATAATGTAGATGGCAGAGCAATTAGAGTGGGTGAAATGATTATGTTTACCCGCAATGACTATAAGAAAGACATCCGCAATGGCTCAGTGGGTAAAGTATTAAGTTTCAATACTAACGCAGTTACAGTTGATTTTGAAGGTAATATTGTCGATTTAGCACTGAGTGATTTAACCTACATCGAGCGTGCTTATGCAATGACAGTACATAAGTCCCAAGGCTCTCAATACGAGCGGGCAATCATAGTAGTCAAAAACACAAGAAACCTTGATCGACACTTGTTATATACCGCCGTGACAAGGGCTAAACAGCAAGTAGTTTTTGTTGGTTGCCTAAGCATATTTTACTCCGCGCTAGATAAATCTAACGCACTGAGCAGAAAAACTTTATTAGCAAATCATCTTAAAAAAGAAGATTGATATAAATATGTTTTTAAGTTACGTGATGTCTAAATGTTCAAATCTGACATGCAGTTATTATTTAAGAAGAGAAGCATATTCACTCAATAAGCATCACAATACTTGTTTGCACAATCTTTGTCTGAACAATAGCTAGTTATCGAATCTTTAATGTTCATTTTTCTTTAATTTTGATTCCATCATTTATTATTTTACCATCTTGGTTTCTTAAAACAGTATGCCATAATGCAGGTTTTTTAGATTGACTAACCACTATATCTTTAACCGCTTCAGACTCTAACCATAGTAGAATACCACTACTTGCTTTCACTTGTACTAACTCTCTCCCACTATAGTAGGCTCTATTTAAAAAACCATAAACAATGTTACCTTCTCTAAGTGAAAAACAGTATTCATCAAGGCTTCTAACTTTGGGCTTATTACCGCTATCTAACTCATCGATGAACTCTTCCCAATACTTCACCTTCGGACATGCAGAAACACCAAACTTGAAAGAAATATACCGAGGAACTTCTGTTAGTTCATCAAAGCATTTTATTCTGTCATCTTCATCTTTATAGGCATTACATATTTGCCCAGCTATAGTATCATTAGCAAAGCTTAAAGAGGGTAAAAAAACAGTGATCACTAATATGATTAATTTCAATTAATACTCCTTAATAATTAGAATCTTAGTGTTTATGATAGTGTAATTTTTGATGTTTACTTCAAGATGACTTACTCTCGTAAATCCTATCAACAATAGAACTATCTCCTTGTATTAGCTGAATGCTAATTGCGGACTTAAAACTGACTAAATTTAAACACAGAGAACAGTTTAATGCTCTTCATATCCGAGCAAGCAGTTTTTAAGTAACTATTCGTAAGATTCAGATGTTCCATCTATATAAATAATACTTTGAACATTAAATTTAAATGTCATATCCTTTAAATCTGTTGATAACATCCATTTATGAGAGTCTTTAAATTGATTAAACTCGAACCCAACACCTGTTTCTTTCAAAGAATGGTTTGGAGTTAAAGGTTCATTTATAGTTTTCTTAATTTGTAATTTTGGCTCCCCAAATATATCAGCAAAGATCAATATACCTTTGATGGCTCTGGTAGGTTTTTTAAGCTCAGAAGTGTCCCATGTTATATCAAACCAAATATTTTCATCGTATTTAAATTTCTCAAAACGTTTATTTGAAACGGTAGGAGAAACAAACACTGGTTTTAACGCCGTTTTAATATCAGCAACTTTTTCTTCAAAAAAATTTTTTTTAATATTAGGAGAAAAGCTATTTTTAATACTCGAAAAAGCTCCTTGCATCGAGGATTTTATTTGATATTTTAGGTGTTCTCGTCCTGCGTAATAACCAAAAACAAGGCAAATAAAACCAACAACTAACAGTTGAGCTTGTAACTTGTTAATAATTTGAGACTTACTCTCTTTAGTCTGATTTTCTGATTGATTGTTCTTATTCGGGGTATTTATATTTTGAACTTTTACATATGCTACTTTGCATGAAGGACACTCCCACTCTGGATTTATATCTGTTTCTTGTCTTTCATAACTACACTTCGGGCAGATTGTCATAAGACTTCCTTAATTGCCTAATAATTTTATAATACGAGGATCGCTTGTACTTCTGGCGATGCGACACCTAACTTTCTAATTTATACAGTTTTAACAAATTACCTAAGGTTTTGCTATTAAAAGCTATTTAAAAATTAAATCAAAATAATGGCATTTACCTGATTTCAGAAGTAGAAACTAAACTAGATTCAACATGCAAAATTTGAAAAAATATAGCAATCCCTCTTTTATGCATAGACTTGTTGAATAATCAATGCAAAAGAAACAGCTAAGACTAGTTCTCATTTAGTGTCTCTAAATTGTTTAAAATTAGACCTTAAAAATCACAAAAACGAAAAAATAATTTAGTATCAAGATGACACACTGAACTTTCAAAAAAAAAGATTCATTAGCTGATTTGGGTAGCCATTTATATGATACTATTTTATACTGACACTAAAGAATTTGAGGAATATAATTATGTTCGTGAACAAAGTCAATAATGGCAAGAGGTTGAACCAACCCACCCACTCAGTGAGACTAAAAATCACACAACATAACAAAATTTAATAGTTAAACTTAAAGCGGGCGCCTTGCCCGCTTTGTCCTGATAGTTTTAGTGATAGTTTTTTGAGTGATAAA
>MDTG01370468.1_pt1 | contig 10530 bp, 7 predicted proteins | sample 811421 | NCBI WGS metagenome assembly MDTG01 (sample SAMN05326645, study PRJNA326480) | marine metagenome | isolation source: seawater | place: Pacific Ocean: South East | collected 2011
CTAGGTCTTCATCACGCCACGGTCGCAGCTGCGGCGTCGCGAACCACTGTGACAGCCGCGTTTCGCGCGCCATATCCGAGAAGCCGCCAGCCTCGAACCGTTTTATGATGCGCTCTGTTGCGTAAGCGAATGTCTCTGTGCTGTTACCGAAGCCCGCCTTCGTCACGCTCTCGATCAGCCATGCATCGGCCACCTCGCTCGGGACGTAGAGTGGGTCGCGGCCGGCTCGCGCGACCTCGCGTAGGAGCACGGGGTTGAGCAAGCCTGCGTTGAACAACTCGGTGTGCAGCGCAGCAGCCGCTGGCGCGAGGCCTGCGTCGGAGCTGGCGCGCGCCAACAGCAGATACGAGGTCTGTTTGGTGGGGTCGTTCGCCAGGACGTCGTTGGCGCGCTGCAAGGTAAGCGACGCCAGTTGCGGTTCGCGCAGGCCGCTCAGCAGCTCCAGGCGCTGCTGAAGGACGCTCGGGTCCGTCGTCGCGGTCCAATCGACCATCGTCGGCTGCCCGAAGGTCGCCAGCGTCGCGTGGATCAGCAGCTCCGTCGGGTCCTGCTGCAGTTGTTGCGCGAGCAGCGCCGCCGCTTCGACTGTCCGCCCCATGCGGGCGCCGAGCGCCGGATCGGTCATCGAGTCGACGAGGCTGTAGACCTTCTCAGCGCGGGCGCTTTGCCCCTGCATGAGCAGCAAACGGGCGAGTCGCTCCGCCGCGAACGCACCGTCCGCGAAGCTGATCGCCGCGAGCCAGCGCGTCTCGGCGCGGACCAGGTCGCCAGTTTGAAGCGCGAGATCGCCGGCCATCGCATAGAGCCGCCCTCCGCGCTCATCTGGGGCAGCGACCACCAGTGCGCGCTCCAGCAGCGCGAAGGCCGTGCGCGGGTGTGTGTCGACCATGTCCGGCAGCGCCGCGAAGAGCGCCTGCTGAGCGCCTTCTTCGAGGCCAAGCGCGGCGTATAGCTGCGGTGCGTCGACGACCAGCTGCGCGTCTGGGGTCTGCGCGCACGCGGCGGACAGCCAGGCGCTGAAGGCGCCGAGCATCGTCTCTTGGTCCGGTGCGTCGAGTGGCTGCGCCGGTGTAGTCAAGAGACGGCGCGCAGCTCCGAGGTCGTCATTCGCGACCAAGGAGCGGATCGCCAGCGCGCGCTCCTCGGCGCTCGCGTCCGTGGTTGTCATCTCGTCCGTGAGGAACGTCACGGCGGTGGCGGGGGCGTCTTGCAGCGCGATCCGCAGCAGCTCGACCCGCAATTCTCGCGAGTCGGGGATGCGCGGAGCGGCCATGCGGACGAGCTCGCGGAGCGTCTGACCTGCCATGCGCTTGGCCTGGATTGCGAGCCGCAGGGTCTCGGCGTCGGGGGTCACAGCTTGCAGCGTCTTATCGGCGGTAACCGCGGCTTCGGCGATCATGCCGGCAGACATCAACGCCCTGAGCTCAAGCTGGCGGGGTATGTTCGCCTTTGGAAACGCGCCGCTGGCGGCTCGGGCGCAGTTCAGGGCGATCGCGTAGGCGGCGGGCGCTTGCGCCGCGAGCGCTGCCTCGGCGCAGAGCACGAAGCTAATCGGGTCAGCGGCGTCGGGTACGGTTGCCGCGCTCTGGGCGCACTGCTCTAGCAGATTCAGACCGCTCTGGCTGGTGTTCTCGTAGTGCTCCCGAGAGACGGCGACGCGCAGGGGAAGCAGCCGCGGGTCGTCGGGAGACACCGTGGCGGCGTCTGCGATCGCGGCGAGCGCCGCTGCGGTGCGGCCGAGTCCGCGTAGATAAAGAGCCTTGCGGAAGTGCGGTTCCACCGACTCCGGCCGCCCAATCTGCCAGCTTTGAAGCGCTGTCAGCACCTCGGTGTCGGATGCGTCGCGCTCCAACAGGCTCTGCAACAGCATGGGCGCCAGCGCTGCGACGAGGTCCGTTCTGTCAAGCGGCGCGGGTTGTCGCATCGCAGCGCGCAGGAGGTTGTTGAGGTTCTTCTCACGGATCGCCGGGTCCTTCTTGTCCGTAATCGTCAAACGCTGCGCGTTGTTCAGCCACTGCGCTGCGTAGGCTTCGACGCCGTTCTCACGCAGTTCTCTGATCAGGGCGTTGGTCTTCCAAAGCTCCTGGGTCAGGCCGGTCTGTGCCGAGGCGAGCGCTCTGGCCAGGGCCAGTTGCTCGTTGTTGGTGCCGAGCGTGCCGTCGAGGCCTCGTTGATCGATCTCGGCTTCTGGGAGCCATCTGTCGACGGTCGCCAATGCGGCGAAGGGCAGGCCCTGGTCAATTCGTGACCACGCCGCGAGGGCGCCGCTCTCATTCACGTAGTCGTGGTCGAAGACGCGGCGTTGGATCTCGCAGGCGATCAAGAGGTCGTCGATCCTCCCTGACTGCTTATAAGCGGTGGCGACGGCCCGGAAGGCGGCGACCGGCTCTCCGCCGAGGTCGAGGCTGCGCTGGAAGTAGCCGAGTCCTTCTTGCACTAGGTCTCGAACCTCGCGCGCGCGCGTCAAGACCTCTGGCCAGGACGCGACGAGCTGCGCCTCGTTGACATACATCTGCTCAAGAGTGCGGACTGATCGCTGGATCTCGTCGTCTTCCTCAGGGCGGTAGATGTAGGCGAGGAGCGCCGTGCGCGCGGTGGCGCGCCGCGTCGTCCCGAGGTCCCGCTCAAGCCGGACCTGTAGCTCGCCGAGCAGTGGCTGATATATGGTCTGGCAAGCCTCGCCCGTCAACTCCAGGGCGCGGCTGTGTTCAGGCGTCTGCGCGAGGAAGGTGCGGCCACGGCGGCGCGCGAACTCGCCATCACCTGCGCGGGCCAGCAACCGGATCTCGTCGAGGCGGAGCGCTTCATCTTCTTCGTCGTCTTCGACCGTGCTCAGCAGGCGCTGCAGGTCGGTCAAGGCGCCGCGCGGGTTGTCCAGCATAGCCTGGGCCTCGTAGCGCAGTCGCCAGAGCTGCTTCGTGAGGTCCGGCGACTGAGTGAAACTCGCGCCGTGTTCGGCGAGGTTCAGGTCCGCGATCACTTCTCCATAGAAGCCAGCAGCATATTTGTTGCGCGCTTCGGCGAGCGTGTCTTCGGGCCCGTGCAGACGTAGCGCGGAGTATCCGACGATCGTCGCGAGCGTGAGCAGCGCGCACCCGATCAGGATCTGGAGACTCTTCTGGAACATGCGTTGTGTCCGTTATAGCTCGGAGGAGACGACGAACGCCATCAGCGGATGCCGAGCTTCTTGAGCTTATGGAACAGGGTGCTTCGGTTGATCCCGAGGAGCTCGGCGGCTCGCTCGCGGTTGCCGCTACACCACGTCAAGGCCTGTTCGATGATGCGCTTCTCAGGCGCTCGCAGGGCTTGTTTGAGCGGCAGCGGCGGCCCTTTCGGCTCTGCCTCAGGGGCCGGGCTGTCGCTGTCGGCGAGTGCGCCGTTGCAGAGCGCGGCGGGGAGGTCTGCCTGTGTGATCTCGTCACCCTGCGACAGCACGACCGCGCGTTCGACCACATTCTCAAGTTGGCGGACGTTGCCGGGCCATGGCGCTCGCATCAACGCCGCGATGGCGCTGTCGGTGAAGCGTCTCGCGGTGCGGCTGTGCTCAGCGCGGAACCGCTGCAAAAAGTGTTCGGCAAGTGCTTGCACGTCCGCCCGTCGCTCGCGCAGCGGGGGCATCTCGACGCTGACGACGTTGATGCGGTAGTAGAGGTCCTCGCGGAACTCGCCTGCGTGTACGGCGCGCTCTAGGTCCTTGTTGGTCGCGAGCACGATCCTAACGTCGACGGGCACCGTGTCCGTGGCGCCGACGCGTTCGATCAGCCGGTCTTGCAGGACGCGCAAGAGCTTCACCTGGAACGCGTGGCTGGATGTTCCGATCTCGTCGAGGAAGATTGTGCCCCCGGCCGCCGCTTCAAACTTTCCGACCTTGTCGCGTACGGCGCCGGTGAACGCGCCTTTGACGTGACCGAACAGCTCGGACTCGAGCAGACTCTCAGGTAAGGCGCCGCAGTTGACCTCAACGAACGGCCCAGCGCGACGGTCGCTGAGTTGGTGCAGCGCGCGGGCGAGCAGCGTCTTGCCGGTGCCCGACTCGCCGGTGACGAGCACGGTCGTGCGGGTGTCCGCGACGGCTTGTACTGTCTTGAAGATCGCCTGCATTCGCAGGTCCGTGCCGATGACGTTGTCGAGCCGCAGCCGGTCGTCGAGGGCGGACTTCAACTGCTGGTTCTCGCGCTGCAAGGCGGTCTTCTCCAGCGCTCGGTCCACGGCTAATAAGACTTGGTCGGGAGCGAACGGCTTGCCGAGGAAGTCGGCGGCGCCACTGCGCATCGCCTTCACGGCGTCCTGGACGGAGCCGAACGCGCTCAGGAGGACGACGGAGGTGTCGGGGTTGCTGCTCTGGACCTCGTGTAACAGCTCCATACCGCCGCCGCCTGGTAGCGAGAGGTCCGCCAAGATCAGGTCAACGGCGCCTTCGCGGACGGGCTCCAAGGCAGAGGCGAGATCCGGGGCCGCGTCGAGGGAGTAGCCGCGCTCTGCCAGCAGCGACGCGATATCCTGTTGAGAGCGCGGGTCGGGGTCGGCGAGGAGAATTCGGGTCATGCTGCGGCGTGTCCTGAGTTGGCGACGGTCGCGCAGATGCGACCTTGGGTCTTTATCGGCAGACTGTGGGGTGATGCTTCAGTGCACCTCGGGCGGTGCAGCGGAGGCCCCAATGGCGTAGCCTGACCGGAAAAGATGCCTTGGCTTCGACCTCAAATCCCGCTGCCTAAGACGGATGCGTCCTTCGAGGAGCGGCTGGGCGACGTGCTCGCTGACGTGCGTCGGGTCGAGATCCGCGCGGCGCGCATGATCACGGACGTGCTCTCGGGCGGCTACCGTTCGACCTTCCGCGGCCTCGGCGTGGAGTTCGCCGAGGTCCGTGAATACGTCGAGGGCGACGACCCCCGGATGGTCGACTGGAACGTGACGGCGCGCGCTGGGCGTCCGTTCGTGAAGCGCTTCGTGGAGGAGCGCGAACGCACCATCGTGTTCGTGCTGGATCTGTCGCCGTCGATGGCGTTTGGCCTCGGGGCGTGGTCGCTCAGGCAGGCGGCTTCGCGCTACTGCGCGATGCTCGGGCGGATGGCCATCGAGAACCACGACCGGGTAGGCCTGGTCGCCGGTGACCGCTTCGTCCTGCCGCAGCCGGGCGGCGGGCATGTGCTGCGTGTTCTGGACGACTGCGTGCGGCAGCCGCACGAGGCGGCGGGGCGGCTGCCGGAGCGGATCGCCGCGGCGACGGCGCGGGTGCGCCGCCGCGCCGTGTTGTTCGTGCTTTCCGATTTCCTCACCCCTGGCTATGAGCAGGCGCTGTCTTTGGCGGGGCGGCGCCACGACGTCGTCGCCGTACGCCTGCTCGGTCGGGAGCTCTTCGACCCGCCGCGTAGGTTGATCCGCGCGCTCGCGCCGAGTCGCGGTGGCTGCCGAGAGCAGCTTTGCGACTTCGCCGACGCGGGGTTCCGCGCGGCGTGGTTCGACCAGGTCGCGGGCTGGCGTGCCCGTCACGACGACGTCGTCGGGCGCGCGGCCGTCGATGGGCTCGACGTCGAGCTGCCAGCTGAGGCCGACATCGGCCAGCTCGCCGCGCCGTTGCTGCGGTTCTTCCGGCGCCGCGCGGGGGTTCGATGATCTGCCGCGTCGTCGTCGCTGCGATGCTCGCGGCCGCGGTTACAGCGCAAGAGGTAACCATGCCCGAAGAGGTCGTGTTCGGCGCGAGCTTCGAGCTGTCTGTGGTCTCGTCGACGCCGTTTGATCCTGCGACGTTGGCGCCTTTGGTCGTTGAGGTGTTGGCGCGTGAGAGACGCGGCGGCGGCGAGCGGCTGCGGCTCCGCGCCCGCTGCTACGAGACCGGTGACGTGTCCTTGTCGCTGCGTCCGCCGCGGGTCCTGCGCGTGACGACGACGCTCCCGGACCCGGCCGGGCCGCTCGAGTTGCCGTCCGACGGCTACGACCTCGGCGCAGCGGGGCCGTCGCGCTGGCTCTTGGCCTCGGTCACGTCGGCGTCGATGATTGCCGTCTATTTGGGGTGGCTGTGGCGGCGCCGGCGATCATCTGCGGGCGCCCGCGCGGCTCAGGAGTCGCCATGGAGCGCGTCATCCGCGCTCGCGTCGGTGCAGCCGGAGCGCCTCGGCCAAGAGGCTGCGTTGGCCGAACTGAAGGCGATCGTGCGGCGATTCTGCGGGCAGCGATACGGTCTGCGCGCTGAGTTCCGCACGAGCGAGGAGCTCGTGGGGGCCCTCAACAGCCGGCGGGATGAGCTGTCGCCGTGCCTCATCGGGATTGATCATGCGTTGTTCGGTCCGTCTCCGATCGCGCCGGAGCTCTTCGAGCGCTCCCGCGCGCTCGCGATCGCCTTCGTCGAAGCCGCGGAGGAGCGGTCGTGATCTTTGCTGTGGAGACCGGCCTGCTTTGGCGTGCGCCGGGGTCATTTGGACTGCTGGCGCTGCTGATCGTCGTCGCCCTGATCTGCTGGCAGCACCGGGCTCGCGGCGCGCTGCTCAGCGTCGAGGTGGTTGAGGCAGACGGCGCGGCGTTGCCGCAGACGTGGCGCACCCGCGCAGCGTCTGCGCCGTTGGTGCTAGAGGTCCTCGCGGTCGCCGCCATGGTCTTAGCGCTCGCGCGGCCCGTGGTCGTCGACGTTGAGCCCCCGACGAGGCTGGGTCGCGACGTGCTGCTGTGCTTCGATCGCTCCTCCTCGATGGCGGCGACCGACCTCTCGCCCACGAAAACGCGGCTCGCAGCCGCCCGGGAGTTGGCGTCACAGTTCCTCGCGCAGCGCGTGGATGATCGCCTCGGGATCGTGTCGTTCGCGCGGTATGCGGACCTCGTCTGTCCGCCAACCGCGGATCGCGACGCGGTCGTCGAGCTGCTCGGGCGCGTTCAATTGGTCGAGGCCGAAGGGCCAGAAGACATGACCGCGATCGGGGCTGCGGTCGGCTTGGCCGCGAACCTCCTTCAAGAATCTTCGGCGCCGTCGAAGGTCGTCGTGCTGTTGACCGACGGTGAGGAGAACGTCGCCGCATTCGGCGCCCCCGACCAGATCGCGCCCCTGCACGCTGGTCAGTGGTGTCGAGACCTCGGCGTGCGGGTTTACACGATCGCGGTAGGTCGCGGCGAGCTCGCGGGCGACGGCCGTTGGCGGGCGCTTGACACGACGGCGATCGAGCAGCTCGCGCTGATCAGCGGTGGCCGCTTCTTCGCTGCGGGAGACGCGCGCTCGCTGGCGGGCGTCTATGACGAGATCGATCGGCTCGAGGCTGCCGTTTTCTCAGAGCCAGGTGTGCGGGTCACAGAGTGGTTCGCGGCGCCAGCGATCGTGGGCATGGTCTTGCTCGCTGCGGCGCGCGCGCTGCGGGCAGCAGCGCTCGGGGGGGCCGCGTGAACGTCTGGACCTTCCAGCCGCCGTCGTGGTGGCCCGCGCTGTTCATGGTCCCGGTCATGTACGCCCTCGGCGTGCTCTGGCGCCGACGGGCTCAGCGGTCGCTGGTTGCTGACTTCGGTCGCCGTGAGCGCGCGCTGTTGGGTGAACCGAGCTACGTCTGGTCGCGGGAGGTGCTGGCGCTCGCAGCGCTCGCGACCCTAACGGTGGCGTTGCTGCGCCCGGTCGCGCCCGGTCGTGAGGCGCAGCTGGCACCTGACGTGGTGTTATGCGTCGACGTGTCTCGGTCGATGGGCGCAGAGGACGAGCGGCCGACGCGGTTCACCGCGATGCGCCGGCAGGCGCACGGTCTGTTGGCGAGCGCGATCGGTTCGCGTTTCGCGCTTGTGGCTTTCGCCGGTGACGCCCAGGTCGTCGCGCCGGTCACCGGGGATCGTCGTGCCGTCGCGTGGTTGCTCGACGAGCTAGAGCCCGGGGCCACGGGCCAGGGTGGGACCGACCTCGCGGCGGCGATTCGCGCCGCGGCCCAGTCGCTCGCCCGGGTCGGGTCGGGTGGCGAGATCCTGTTGCTCACCGACGGCGAGGACTTTGGGGAGGAGGCTGCGCAGGCAGCGTCGGTGGCGCTCGCCGACGGCCATCGCGTGCACTGTGTCGGCTTCGGCACTTCGGGCGGCAGCCGCATCGTCATCGAGGACCTCGACGGAGAGCAGTCGTTTTTGCTCGACAAATCAGGCGAAGAAGTCGTCTCGCGCCTCGACGTCGACGCGCTTGGCCGCGTGGCGGCTTCTGGCGGCGGCGCGCTGTTGCGCTGCGATCAAGGCGACGCGCTCGCGGTCTATTGGCGAGACGAGCTGTTGCCGTTCTCGGCGCGTCGCAGAATGGCAGCAGGCGAAGAGGACGTCGTTCAGCGCTTCTGGTGGCCCTTGCTTGGCGGCGTCTTGCTGTGGATGCTGAGGATGTGTCTACCGGAGAGGACCCGATGACGCGCGCGGTGTTTTGCCTCGCGATGTTGCTGCCGGCGGTGGCGCAGGGGGGACGGGCGGAGACGGCGCCGCCGCGCTTCGATGTCGGATTGCAAGCGTATCGCGCCGGCGACTACGCGCGGGCGTTCACGGTCTTCACCGCGCTTTTAGAGCGCGGCGTCGGCGGGGCGCCAGCTGAGCTGCGGCTCAACGCGGCGCTGAGCGCCTTGCGGTTGTCGCGCAGTCGCGACGCCGAAGAGTTGGTCGCACCTTTGACGGAGAAGCAGGGCGACGAGGACCAGAGGTGGCGAGCGCACGCCGCGTTCGTGCTCGGGCTCGCGGCGCGGCAGCACGGAGAGCGCGCCGTCGCAGCGGCTACGCTCCCTGACGCAGAGCCGATGGCCTGGGTGATGGCGTCACGGGGTCTGCAGCAGAGCGAGCTGCACTTCCGGGCGGCGGTGCAGCTTCGTCCGGAATGGGGCGAGGCTGTTCGAAACCTCGAGCGCACGATGCAGCGGCGCGCGGCGGTCGAGGCCAAGCGCGCGGCCGCGCAGCCCAAGCAAGCCAAGCAAGAGCAGGCGCCGGAGCCAGAGGTGGCGCTGCCTGAGCTCGGCCCGGACGCGTCGCCGGAAGAAGTGACCCCCGAATGGGACACCGCAGCGTTGTCCGCCAGAGAACTGCAGCAGCTGCGGCAGCGCGTTCGGGACCAACAGAGACGTAAGGTCCGCGGCCGGCAGCTGCGAGTCGACCGGGCCCGCGATGGTAAGGGGCGGGACTGGTGACGCGGCATCGCTGGGCGGCGATCGCCTTGATGGGAGGGGCCGTCGCACAGGATCCTGGGCGTTGCTTCATCGACGTCCAAGCGGCCGCCAGCGCGTTCGTGGAGCAGCCTGTTGCCGTGGCCGTGACGATCGGCTGGGACCGCGATTGGTTTGAGGAATACAGCGTCGCGATGGTCCGCCGCCGCACGGATGTGCCGCTCTATGTTGAAGTCCCCTGGCTCGAAGAGTCGGCGCAGCGAAGCGTGACGGTTCGACCTGTCCCGACGGGCCAGCCGACCGCTTCGATCGCCGTCGGGGGGCGGTCGGAGTCTGCGCGCGTGCTGCCGGATGTGGTGCGCGACGGTCGCGTGTTCTGCCGCGTAGAGCTGCGCTTTAGGTGGCTGCCACTTCTGGCGGGCCGTAGGGAGATCGAGCCGTCGCGGCTGCGGTATGCGTACGCGACCGAGTTTCGGGATCACCTGCTGCGCGGCCGCGAGCCGGTGAACCGGCGCGAGGCGTCGGTCGTAGGTGAAGCTGGCGTGTTGGAGGTCCGCGCGTTCGCCGGCGATGCGCCGGAAGACTTCTCTGGCGCGGTGGGCGACTTCCAGGTCGAAGTAACCAGCGGAGGTCAAGAGGTCGCTGTCGGCGAAGTGTTCTCGGTTTTGATGCGCATCGACGGCGACGAGGCGACGAATCTAGAGCGCTTTCGTAAGCCCGTGATCGGTTCGCCCGACGGCTTTCACGTGCAGGGTGTGCTGGAGGTCTCGAGCGACGGCGGGCGCGCGTTTGAGATCTCGTTGCTCGCGCTCAGGGCGGGCCAGAGCTCGGTAGGCGGTCTGTCGTTCGTCACCTATCAGCCGTCGTCCGAGTCGTTCCAGCGCCTGGGCGGTGAGAGCGTGCCGGTGCGTGTCGTTGATCGACGCGATGGCGTCCAGCTACCCGACAGCGTCGAGGAGTTGATCCGTCTCGACGCCGCGTCGCAGCGGAGCGGAGGCGATTGGTTGTGGTGGGCCTTCGTCGGCCTCGCCGTCGCGGGGCTCTTGGTCGTCCGCTCTGGGAGGCGCCGGCGACAGCGGGTCAGCCTCGCAGCGGACGTAGGCGAGCTGCGCGCAGCGGTGTCGGCGGGGGACGCGGTGCGGATCGCCGCCGCGTTCGAGTCTTTCCTGGCTCGAGTTGGCGGTGGCGGGCCGTTCGCGGCGCCGATCATTTGGGAGACGCTGCAGCGTCGCGGGGTGGCGGCTGAGGGGATCGCGCGGCTGAAGGAGCTGCACGCTGCGCTGGATCAAGCGCGCTTTGGCGGGCCGCTGCCTCACGGCGGCGACGTGCTCTTGGCCGTCGAGACGGTGCACGAGGCAATCCAGAGCTAGACCTTGCGACGTGAACCTGCTCTTCTGACGCGGTCCCTGAGCGGGGATGGCGGAATTGGCAGACGCAGCGGCCTTAA
>MDTG01018341.1_pt1 | contig 10529 bp, 8 predicted proteins | sample 811421 | NCBI WGS metagenome assembly MDTG01 (sample SAMN05326645, study PRJNA326480) | marine metagenome | isolation source: seawater | place: Pacific Ocean: South East | collected 2011
AGAAAACAAATCAAATTCTTTTACTAGTTGCTTTACTGTTCACTGCCGCACAGGCAGCTTAGAAAAATACATAAGACAGGCACAGCCCGCAAACAGAGTTCACTGCCGCACAGGCAGCTTAGAATAGCAATACCGCAGATCTTGATATTAGCGAACCTGGGATTGGGCCCCATAAAAGCAAAAACCCGCTAAATATTGCTATTTAGCGGGTTTTTTGAATTTGGTGGCAACACCGGGATTTGAACCTGGGACCCCATCATTATGAGTGATGTGCTCTAACCAACTGAGCTATGTTGCCTTTGAAACGGCGCGCATTATTACGATTTGAGCGGTATGTGTCAAGGAAGTTTTATGATTTTTTTCAATGACTTAGAGATTCTTACGGAAAAGACCATGGATACCCGGTGTGAGAATCATCAAAATTGGGCAATTGGGGTTAGGTAAGGCGTGGTTAAGTGGTTCATTTTGCTTTCTTTCATCGCCTATATGGATGTATTTTCTTGCTTTATTTAACGCTAAATTAGCCGTATCTATCTGATTTAATAGCAAAAATATCCGAAGTTCGCATTCTGGGGAATTATTTTGTAGTCACGGAAATTTTGCTGGTAGTATGAGTTTTAGTATGAGGCATATGCGGTTTCAATGGGTTGTAGGTAAAGGTATGCAGAAATTAAGTAGAGTTGAGTACAACACCGATTCTTTACAGCGCTTGGTGCGCAGCGTGACATTTTTTAAAGACATCGTGAAGGTCGACTCGGAGCAGTTTGATTTACTGCTTAGCGTAAGTGAATTTGTTGAAGCGAATGCGGGGGAAACCGTCCTACAAAAAGGAAATCAGGATAAAACCTTGTACTTTTTGCTTAAAGGTCAGATGTCGGTTTATTGTGAAGACGAAGGTGAAAGCCTGAACCTGATTAATCCAGGGGAAGTGTTCGGTGCGTTGTCTATGGTGACAGGCCGTGGACGCAGTGCCACTGTGAAAGCGCAAACCGATGTTATTTTATTGGGTATCGATTTTAAATATTTTCAAGATATTGAAGACTTTAGCCTGTTTACCATTCAAACCAAGCTGATTGCGTATCGTATGATGTTGCATAATATTCGCTGGAATTTAGAAGTGAATAAAATGCAAAACCCCACTCATGAACTCAATAAGCGCTTGTTAAAGTTGCCGATTTATAAAGGCGAAAAAGGTGGCAAAGAAGAATTGTTGGCTTTAAGCGAGCAGTCCCGTTTATTAGCGGATTTGTTGTGTGAATGGAACGATGTTCATAATGTGCAGCGCATTAATCTTATGACACAAGTGAATCATTAGATTTTATTGCATAATATCTAGATAACTGACAACACGATTTCTGCCAGTGCGTTTAGCCTCGTAAAGCGCTTGATCCACCTGATCTAAAAACTGCATACAACTTCTTTGGTTGTTGGGAATAATGCAATTAACACCGATGCTCACGGTGAGTTGAATACTTAATTCTCCGTGTACCAATGGTGACTCTTCTATTTGTAAGCGTATGATTTGTGCCAATTCTTTTGCAATATCGTGTTGAGTGCTGGGTAAGATAATGGCAAATTCTTCTCCCCCATAGCGAGCCACCATATCGGTTTTACGCTTGGCGGTCTCTTGAAAAATACGGGCGGCATGACACAAGGCTTTATCCCCAATGATGTGGCCATACTCATCATTCACCTTCTTAAAAAAATCCAGATCTAAAAATAAAATAGATAAACTCGACTGTGAGCGCGATGCCAGGTCCCATTGTAGATCAAGTGCGTTATCAAAATACTGTCGATTATAAATGCCAGTTAATGTATCTGTTTGATTGAGTTGTTCGAGCTTAATCTGGTTTTCTTTTAATTTGCGCTCAATATGAAAGGCTCGTGAGTATTCAATGTTGTAGCGTCGCACCATAAAAAAGTAATAAATCCACATAACTAAAAATAACGGCGCTAAAAAATAATATTGTTCATTTACATAACAACTCACCATGGTGGGTAATAAAATCAGGGCGATATAGCATTGAGTAAACACTAATTTAGGTGCCAAGCTTGATGCCGCACCGCTGACCAAGCCCACCACGACAAGGGCGGTTAATATCACCATGTTGAAGTGCTGATCAGAGAGTATTAAGTAAACCTGAACACTGGATAGCGTTATTGCATGAAGAAGGGCTAGGCCAAAGAGTGCGGTGCGCCATAAGCGCGGAGAGGATCGGTAAAAGCGTGGCGTAGAGTAGGCGTGTACGACTCTTAAACCACTGATGCCCATGAATAATAAAGTGAAGCTAACGGCCAGTGTATAGTTCAGCTCAAAAAAATCAGCCCCCCATGCTAGGAGTGGCCAAACGGTGGCATAGACAAACAAGCCAGGAAAAGAACGGCTAAGAAAGTCCATGTCTGAGCGTTTGATGAAGAGGCTATCCATAGACACTACTATCCATATTGGTCGTATTTACTAAGCATCAATTCAGTTTAGTTCAATGCGACTTTTATACCATTTTTACGAATCAGTGGTGACAGTGCATTAATATGCCAGTAAATAACGTTCGCACACTATTTAATATGTGGGAAAAGGACAGCAATCTCTTTTTCGCTTAATCCTTCTACACGGGCAATATTATTTTCAGGAATTGAGTCAGGGTCAGGGTACTTAGATAAAACCTCCGCTAATGAGTCCTCCCTAATTAAATGCAAAATAGGGTAGGGCGCGCGGTTCGTCAGATTTTCTTGGTCGCTGGGTAGGGTGCCATCAAACTGATAATGGGGATGAAAGCTGGCCACTTGAAGTACGCCTTCTAATCCTGCTCGTTGTAACAACCATTGGGCTTGCTGCAAATACAACATGTAGTCCTCAAAGCTAGCCAAGGCGTTAGGAATCACTAGCAAGGTCGTTTCTCGTTGCTGGGCATCTAAGGCTTGCAGTTCATCCATGGCGGTTAAAAAGGCAGCATCCAGTTGGCTTTCATCGTTTCCTGAAAATACATCAATGTGAATTTGGTTCAGTCTTTTGGGTTTTGCTGCAAATGGACACAGGTTTAAACCGATGACCACATCATCAAGCCATTGATTAATATCGTTTAGGACAGTTTGAAGGGGTTGAGTCATAAGAACGGCCAAGTAAATTGAGCTAGTTTACATCAATAATGATCATATGATGAGCTCAGCCATATCAAAGCACTATAAAAGCGTGCTCGGCATTCGGTCAAAGGCGAGCGCTTGTCTATACTTTTTGAGAGAAACTGCGGATTAGAACCATGGAAAGTATTCTTAAAGAAATAATAGAAGGTGTGTCGAACAATTACGGTAAATCATTTTTTGACACGATTACTCTGAAGATGCATCAGGTAATTGGAGCGGATTATACCTTTATTGCGCGTTTGGATATTGATGCCTATGTCAGTCGAACGATAACGCTCGTGGCGGATGGGCAGGTTGTGGATAACATTGAATACAGCCTTGAATACACGCCATGTGCAAATGTGGCTGACAACAGTGTATGCATGTATCCAGAGGATATTGTTCGCCTGTTCCCACAAGATGATTTATTAATCGAGATGGGGATCGAAGGGTATATTGGAACCCCCTTACATGATGCCGCTGGCAAGGTGATGGGACTGACCGTTGCCCTATATAAAAAGCCCATTCCCAACCCTAAGCTCGTGCAGACTGTGTTTCAAATTTTTAGTGGTCGCATTGCCGCAGAGATCGATCGCATGGAGTACGCTGAATATCTAGAAGATAAAGTGAGCAAGCGAACACAGCACTTAGAAGATGCCATGAAAACCCTTCAAGACACTCAAGATCAGCTGGTTCAGCAAGAAAAACTAGCCTCATTAGGTGGGGTGGTTGCCGGGGTCGCCCATGAAATCAATACACCACTTGGCATCTCGAAAACCGCCAATAGCTTTTATAAAGAGCTTTTGCTTAAAGTAATCAAAAGCTTTAAAGAGCAAACCCTCACGGCTAAACAAATGGATGACTTCCTAGTGCGTTCACTCGAGGCGGTTGAAACCAACGAGACGAATTTAGAAAGAGCCATTGATCTGGTGCAGAATTTTAAATTCGCCGCGGTTGACCGTATCGATAGCAGCCTGCATGAGCACAACCTGTTAACCTTTGTTCAACATTTAGTGACGCCATTAAACGCTGAGTTTGCCCGTAACCATATTGAATTGACGATAAATATAGACGAACACGTATTGATTCAAACCTATGGCAGCGAGCTGTCCCAAACCATTAACAATCTGATTATGAATGCCTGTGTTCATGCTTTTAATGGCATAGACTCGCCTTGTATCACCATTTCATCTCAGTGCTATGAAGAAAAATAATCATAGATATAGCGGATAACGGTGTTGGTGTGGATGAATCCATTCGCGCGAATGTTTACGAGCCCTTTGTGACGACCAAGCGCAATGAAGGAAGTACCGGGTTAGGCATGAATATCGTGCATAACTTAGTGACAGGAAAGTTAGCAGGCAGTATCGAATTACTGCCCACAGAAATCGGCACATGCTGGCGACTTACGTTGCCAGCACAGATAAAAGTTTAAACCATCTTTTCACAAAACGTTAACCAGCGTTGAATACCTGCACTGCGGTGTTTTTTCTTGTGCAAAATAAAATATAAAGTACGCTCAAAATCTCGCTTTGGCACCACAAGTTCAATGAGGTCTCCACGTTTTAAAGCATCTTCAACCGAGATTCGCGATAAGCAACCCAGGCCCAAACCATTCCCCACAGCACGCTTGATGGCTTCGGTATGTTGTAACTCCACAGCGATAGGAATTTGAGACAAAATGCCATGCATGGCGCGATCAAATGCTTGACGAGTACCGGACCCACTTTCACGTAATACCCAGCGATTATTTTGAATATCGGCATCGGTTAATTCCCCTTGCTGAGCAAGCGGGTGCTTAGGTGAACAAAAGACACATAGGTCATCGGTTCGCCACGGAATAATATCCAATTCAGCGTGCTGAATTTCACCCTCTATCATACCAATGTCAATGTCGTAATTGAGAACCTGCTGCATAATATTTTGTGTATTAGCAACGCTGAGATTGACCTCGGCATCTGGGTGTTCGCGTAATAAATCGCTCAGAATACTGACAGCTAAATAGTTACCTATGGTCAAGGTGGCACCGACTTTTACTGGTCCTGCATCTTGGTGTTGCAGCAAGGCTTGCTCTAATTCTTTTGCTTGTTCTAACAAGGCTTCAGTACGCGAGCGAATCAAGCGGCCTTGTTCATTGAGTTGCAAGCGTTTACCCACGCGATCAAACAGTAATAAATCAAATTGTTGTTCAAGCTCTTTTAATGCGCTGCTGGCGGCACTTTGGCTCATGGCTAAGCTATCTGCCGCTTTTGATATATTTTGATAATGAGACGTGGCTAAAAATACTTCAAGTTGACGCAAGCTAAACTTCATGACGTCACCTTTTGTGTTTCTAAACCTAAAAGCTGCAAGCTTTCTTCAGCAAAGCCGGTACCGGCTTCTACATAATAGTTAAATACATTATCCACACCAAAATCCAACAAAGATGAACGCTCATCTTCATAGCGGGCAATGGCGGCGATATGCCCTTCATAATCGCTGAGCTTTAATTGAATGGTTATATCGCGAATATCGGTCACAGACGGCATGGCCAACATAATGAGCTTAATGTGTTTAAGTTCACGCGTTTCCCAAAAATCCGCATCTTCAGCATCACCGATAATAACGTGACGACCAAGACTTCGATGGAGCAAAGCCTTGGTTGAGTCCGATTCAACTCCCCACACTTTATCGCCTAAACGCTCGTGTAAAACGTCGTAAGAACTGCGACCCACACGGCCCATACCAATGATCAGAACTTCGGCGTGTTTAAGTTGTTCTTGATATTCGGGCACAGGTTGCGGGCGTTCAAAATATTTCACCCAGGTACGCATATACGCATACGCGGTGTGCGCGTACTCATAAAAAATACTGGTAAAGATGAAGGAGATGCTTACCGCTAACGCAATGATCACTAACCACTCTTTCACTAACCAGCCATTACTGACACAGAGCGCGGCGACAATTAAACCAAACTCACTGTAATTAGTTAGAATCATTGAACCTAAAAACATACTGCGCCCAGGTGCCCTTAGTGCCGCTAAAATATGAAACAACATGACGCCTTTTATAATTAAAATAAAACTAATTGCGGCAAGGGGGACCACCATGTCAAAGGTAGGTAGGGCGGTAAAGCCAATGGATAAAAAGAAACCAATTAAAAATAAATCTTTAAACGTATAAAGAGACTTCGCCAGTTCTGGGCCTTTTACATGCTGGCTTAATAATAACCCAAATATCAGCGCACCCAGATCGCCTTTTAAATTTACAAGGGTAAATAATTCATAACCGCCTAATGCCAAAGCAATGCCGACCAATGGCAGTAACTCACCATGGCCTGCTTTATCAATGATACGATCGAGAATCAGTTTGGCGGGGAATAATAAAACTAAGCCCAATGCATAAATACTTGGAATTTTTCCGGTGGCCGCCACTAAAAAAATCACCGCTACAATATCTTGCATAACCAAAATGCCCACCGCTAATTTACCATGGCGGTTTTTCATTTCGGTTTTTTCTTCTAATAATTTCACCACGCAGACGGTGCTGGAAAAACTGAGTGCAAAGGCAATTAAGGCAAGAGCAGGCCAATCTAAAAACTCCAAATACTGCACCCCCAGAAGGGCAAAGCCTTTCAGTAATACTGCACCGACCATCACCCAAGAGAGCATGTGCAAACTGGCACCGGCCCAAACGGTGGGCTTAAATAAGCTTTTAAAGTTAATTTTAAGGCCGATGGTGAACAGCATGAGTGTGATGCCAAGATCCGCCAGACTTTGCAGGTTATCAAGGGGCTGCACACCTAAGCCATGCATGCCAAAACCGGCCAATAAATAACCGACCAATGGCGGTAAGTTGATTTGCTTAGCGGCAAAGCCACAGGCAAAGGCGATTAAGATCCAAATAACATCCATGGGGATACCTGAAAGAGTAATTAGGTGAGTATAGTCTAGATATATTGATAAAAACGATAATTTATAGAAATATTACCCATTTTGCAAATATAAGGTGGGCTCCTATGCTGTGTGCAGATACTTTATACAGACAGGTGAAACATGAAGGGCTTTAACAAAGAAACCGTCACCAGTGTGCATCATTGGAATGATAGCTTATTCAGCTTCAAGGTGACTCGTGATGCGGGTTTACGTTTTAAGAACGGTCATTTCATCATGATAGGTTTGCAGTTAGAAGATAAGCCACTCATGCGTGCCTACAGTATTGCCAGTGCCAATTACGAAGAAGAAATGGAGTTCTTTAGCATCAAGGTGGAAGATGGCCCATTGACCTCGCGCCTACAAAAGATTCAGCCAGGGGATGAAATCCTGATTAGTAAAAAGCCAACAGGCACCCTACTAGTAGATGACTTATTACCGGGCAAGAACTTGTACTTATTAAGCACAGGCACAGGGTTGGCACCTTTTTTAAGTATTATTCGCGACCCTTACACCTATGAGAAATTCGATAAAGTCATACTGACCCATGGTGTGCGCTATAAGTCTGAGCTGGCCTATCAAGACTACATCATGAATGAGTTACCCAATGATGAGTACCTTGGTGAATTAATTCGCGAAAAGCTGGTGTATTACCCAACCGTGACCCGCGAAGATTACGAAAACCAAGGGCGTTTAACCCAGTTAATGGAAAGCGGTAAGCTTTATTCTGATTTAGGTTTGCCTACACCTAATAAGCAGGATGACCGCTTTATGTTGTGTGGTAGCCCAAGCATGCTCAAAGATTTAACCGCCATTTTAGATGCGCAAGGGTTTGATGAGACTCGCCACGGTGATCTTGCTGAATATGTGATTGAGCGCGCGTTTGTAGAATAAACGACATTTGGACAAAAAATTTATTCGCCAAACCCCATGCAGTTATCTGTATGGGGTTTTATTTTAATGAATACTCACACCTTTTGACGGACTCTTTATAGTTACAAAGTCTGTCATATTTTATTCATGCTCCTGTCACATTGCTTCGTTTCAATGAGGTCTCAAATAAAAAGGAGATCGTTATGAAACAACTTATCGTACTGTGTGCCATTCTTTTTGCGCTGGCTTTTCAAGCCCAAGCCTCAACATTACAGACGGCGCAGGGTCGAGTGATTTTCTCTGAAGGTGGTTATCATTTAGTAACAGGTGATCAATCAATTCAGCTTAGTGGTTTGTCTCATTCACAGTTACGCCATTATGAAGATTTGACGGTGAAAATCGCAGGTGAGCGAAATGAGAATTCAATGGAAATCTATAAGGTTTTCCTGAAAACCAAGCAGGGCTATGAAACCAGTTACGATTGGGATCTGGTTAATCAGGATTTGTACCTAGATTAATGTTTCACGGGTTTGATAGCGTTAATACCTTGATTAGATGGCGACTCGTCATCTAATCAACGAAATGCTATCTAGTTAGGTCATTAATAAGGCGGAGCATAAAATTAAGATATAGAGTTACTGAGTGCGTCATGTTGCCGTATTTAGATATACTAAAATTGTCATATACGTAAAACCAATAGTCGAATTAAGCCACGAACTCCATTATGCTTAGCCCATAATGGACTAGTGAACGATTATGACGTACCAACAACGGGCACATTTGTGGCTGAGCTGCATTCAACAAGGGTTTGTGGCCCTATTACCTGTTTTGTTTCTAGGCGCACTGGCGCTAACGTTTGTTCAAATTCCTCAGTATTATCCCGGCCTTGAATCCCACATTGTTTTTAATATTGCAAGTTTTGTTGTGTCGTCTAGTTACGGCTTCATCTCTTTATTTTTAGTGGCCAGTATCAGTTACCAATTAGCGGATCATCATATACAGCGCTTAGATTTATCGATGACCCCGTTTATGATGGCCATTATGTCGCTAATGACTCTGGTCATCATGTTGTACATGTCTAAAGATCCTCAGGCGTCTTTAAGTTTTGGTTTTGAACATATTATTCATGCAGTGGTAGTGGGCATTATATTTACCGAAGCATTTGTTTTATTTCTGCGTTTCTATTCCATTCGATTTTCTTATCTTGAACATGAAATAAATGGCCAGTTATCCACCGCCATCCGCATGATTGTGCCCAGTGTCATTGTACCGGTATTGATGATTGTCGTTTATTACTTTGTCTTCATGGATTCTGCTTATATTGAAACCGTTACTCTATGGGTGATTGGGCCTGTCAATGCACAAGAGGGCTTGAGTGGTTGGCAAAGTGTCAAAGTTATTCTCATTAATCAGCTTGCTTGGTTTGTGGGCATTCATGGTAGTTCGCTCATTGCTACAGTCAGTGATGTGCTCTTTACAACCGTCAATGTGGATAACTTCAACGGTGAGATGATCAGCCATTTTGCGTATTTAGGCGGTTCGGGTTGTACCCTCGGCTTGGTCATGACCTTGTTTTTTTCGCGCCGAAAAAGTAACCGCCACTTTGCAAAATACGCCATCATTCCCAGTTTGTTTAATATCAATGAGTTAGTGATTTTTGGTTTGCCCATTGTGCTGAATCGGTTTTTATTATTCCCCTTTTTACTCATCCCGATTTTAGCCATCGGCATTACGTACTTAAGTGTAAGTTTGGGGCTATTAGAGTTCACTAACCATAATGTGGTATGGAGTATGCCCTTTTTATTAGGGGGCTATTTATTAACAGAACACTGGAGCGGGGCAATATTACAGCTGGTGATTTGTGTGATCAGTGGTCTTGTTTATTGGCCATTTTTAAAACGCTATGAAGTGCATCAAAACCAGCAGCAAGCAGAAAAGATTAAAGGCTTAATTACTCAGTTAAGCGATGATCAGTGCGATATGAAAACCGCATTAAAGGCACCAGGAGAGCTGGGTATTTTTTGTCGGCGTATCGCGAAAGATCTTGCCAGTACCGAGCACTTGGAGTTGTACTATCAGCCAAAGGTCAATTCGTTAGGGAAGGTTGAAGGGGCAGAAGCCCTATTGCGCTGGGATCATCCTGTATATGGCTGTTTGCCTCCGTCCTTGTTTATTCCCATTGCTGAAGCATGTGGGCAAATCCATACCTTAGGCATGTGGGTGATTGAACGCAGTTTAAAAGACATGGGGATTATGGATCGCTCCTATGGTTTTACGGGTATTCCTTTTGCAATTAACGTTTCTCCGCTTCAATTCAATCGTGATGATTTTTTTAATGATGTTAAAGCATGCATTAACCGATATGGCGTTGACCCTAAGCGCATTGAACTGGAAATAACCGAAGGACAACGTTTGTTTTTTACCGATAAATTGGTAAGCGATTTGCGCCAACTCACCAATATGGGGGTGCGTATCGCAGTGGATGACTTTGGAATGGGTCATACCTCATTGCACTATTTGCGCTCGTTTCCTGTGCATGGTTTAAAGATTGATGGCGACATTATTAAAGATGTGGTGGACAGTGCGATTATTCAAGAAATTGTACAGAGCATGGTCAATTTGGCC
>MDTG01101927.1_pt1 | contig 10529 bp, 11 predicted proteins | sample 811421 | NCBI WGS metagenome assembly MDTG01 (sample SAMN05326645, study PRJNA326480) | marine metagenome | isolation source: seawater | place: Pacific Ocean: South East | collected 2011
AATGGGAAAACATGCAGTATTTTCAAGATCTTTGGAAGCAAATGTAAAAATTAGTAAGTTAGATATCAAATTTCTAAGAACAAAAGTTAAAGGACTCACTAGAAGCGTTTTTTTTACTGGAGACAACTTTAAAAAGATAAAAACCAGACAATTTTGTAAAAAAGATACCTTGGTAATTTTTAAGAATATAACTTTTAAAAAAGATTAATATGAAAAATTTTATAGAAAATATAAAAGACTTATTCCAAACTATGTCTCCCAAACAAAAAAAAAAATATTTTTTAAATCTTTTCTTTTTTTTGTTTGCAGCTTCACTTGAATTTTTAGGTATTTCATTAGTTTTTGCTTTATTAACAATAATAGTTTCTGATGTTTCTTCTTTTAAAATCCCATTATTAGATTTTGATATTCATTTTCAAAGTAAGAAATTAATTTTATTTTATGTAATTTTTTTATATTTATTAAAATCATTATTTCTAAGTTTTTATTATTGGTACCAAAATAAATTTGTTTTTGATTTTGAGGCTTCAATTTCTAAAAAATTATTTTATGGTTATCTTAAAGGCTCTTTCCTTTTTCATAGCAAGTTTGATAGTTCAGATTTAATTAGAAATATAACTGTGGAAAGTGGCCAATTAGCTGGTGGGATTTTAATGACCTCATTGGAGATATTTCGGAATGTATTTTTATTCTTTTTTTTAATATTTTTTTTACTTTTTATTGATCCTTATTTAACAATTACTACCTTAATTATCTTATTTTTGATTGCACTCTTATATCAATTTATCATATCAAAAAAAAATTTGTTATGGGGAAAAAATAGACAAATTCAGACAGGTTTGAGATTAAAAAAATTACAAGAAGGTTTGTTAGGTTTTGATTCAATTAAAATTCTAAAAAAAGAATATTTTTTTTTTAAAAGATTTGTTCCTCACCAAGAAAAAATAAATGAAATTAGATTAAAACAAAGTTTTTTTCAAAGTTTTCCAAGAATATGGCTAGAGTTTATAGCGGTATTTTCTATGGTAATTTTAATTTTGTATATTCAAAAAAATCAACAAAATTTCATTGATTTTATCCCAGTTTTAGGAGCTCTGTCTCTTGTAATAATTAGAATAATACCTTCGGTAAATAATTTAATTAATAATCTTCAAACATTTGATTACTCAAGAGCAGCGATAAAAAAAATAACAGCTGATTTTTTTTATTTTCAATCAGAAAAAATAGAATTTGATAATTTAGAAAATACCAAGATTAAATCTATTGATTTCAAAAAAAAAATAAATCTACAAAATATTAGTTTTAAATACCCAGGATCAAAAAATTATATCTTTAATAATTTGAATTTAGACATTTTTTTCAATAAATCTGTAGGTATTTATGGTGAATCTGGTTCAGGAAAAAGTACATTGATCGAAATTATTTTGGGGTTATTAAAACCTCTAAAAGGAAACATTAAAATTGATAACCATGATGTTACTGAAAATTTGTCCGATTTTAACTCAATAATTGGATATGTTCCTCAAAAAGTCTTTATATATGATGATAGTCTAAAAAAAAATATTACCTTTGAAGATGAATTAGATTCTGAACAAGAAAAAAACTATAATTATGCTCTCGAAATAACAAATTTACAAAAGCTTAATTCAAATTTAGAGAACTCACAAAATAATAATTTAGGTGAGTTAGGATCTAAAATATCGGGTGGAGAAAAACAAAGAATAGCAATTGCAAGAGCTTTATATAGGAAATCAAGAATACTTATTTTTGATGAGGTTACAAAATCATTAGATCTTGAAAATAAGGATAATATTAACAAAATTATTCAAAATCTTTTAGGAACAAAAACAATTATAAATGTTTCACATTTTGAGGATGAGCTTAAAAATTTTGATGAAATTTATCAAATACAATCTGGAAAAATGATAAAGAAATAGATTGATGAAGGTGAAAAAAGATAAACTTAAAATTTTAATTATTTGTAGATTTAATTCTAAAAGATTGAAATTTAAAATTAAAAAAAAAATTTTAGGCAAAAGTCTTCTAGAAATCTTAATTTTACGTTTATGCAAATCATTCAAAAAAAGAGAAATAATAATATGTAGTGGAGAAAAAAAAAATAAATTTTTTGAAGAAATTAAAAAAAAGCATAAGATAAATGTATTTTATGGCTCCGAGAAAAACATATTCAAACGAATAATTGGATGTTGTGATAAATTTAAGGCAGACCATTTCGTAAGAATTACTGGAGATAATCCTTTAACAGATATTGAAACTTTAAAAAAAATGACAAAAATTTATTTTAAAAAGAAATTAGATTTTATTTATACAAATGGTCTATTTCCAGGTTTGAGATCAGAAATAATGTCAATTTCATCCTTAAAAAAGGTTTATAAACTTGCTGAAGATCCAAATTCTTCTGAATATCTGACTTATTTTTATTTAAGAAAAAATTTCAACAAAATTTATTGCTTGAATGAAAAGGTAAAATCTAAGGAAAAAAAATTATCAATAACCATCGATACAGAAAAAGATTTTAAAAAACTTAAAAAATTAATAAAAAATCAAAAAGATATATACATCAAAAGAGAGCAGATTTCGAAAAGATTAAAGCCTGATTTTGCAGAGGAAGGTTTGAGACTTATTCCTCTTGTAACTAAAAAATACAATGTAAGGTTTAAATCAGATGCACAAAATTTTAATTTTATAAATTTAAAGGAATTTAATCTTTAAAAAATGTATTTATTTTTATTTGATCATCTAATCCAACTAGACTCATTAGCGCCATTAATAGAACTAATTAAAAAAGAAAAAAAAAATGTCATAATTTTTAATACAAATCCAATTGCCTCTTATAAGAAAAATAGACTTTTAAAATACTTTAAAAACCAAAATATAAAAATATTAAACAATCCAAATACTGGAGTTATCAATCACATAATATTAATTTTTTTTAAGATAGTATGTTTTCTGCCTATTAAAATAATTATAAAATATTCTGGATTCTGGTGGAAAATTTCAAATATGGTTTTTTTTGATAAAAAAGAATTCCAAAAATTTATTGAAAAAAATAATGTTTCAAAAATAATAATCCCGAACGATTATGTTGAAGCTAAGAAATTATTTTTAAACGATCTCAAAAAATTTTCAAAAATAAAGATAATAGAATTAGAGGTTGGAACAAGAACATTGATAACAAAGCCCTATGAAAAAAGTTTTTTCCCATTATCACTATGTGATACATATATATCATCATGTAAAATTTCTCATAAAGTTAAAGAATATGAAATGGATAAAATAAAATCCCTTGGCTGTTTAAGATATTCTGAATTTTGGATTGAAAAATTAAGTAAGGTTTATAAAAATGAAAAAAAATTTAATCAAAAAACAAAAGTTGGAGTATTCATAAATGATAGAATTTTCACTAATCCAAAAGATTTTATACAAAAATTAAAGAACATAAAAAAAATTCACATTGAAAAGTCAAGTAAGCCTAAGTCAATTTTACCGGAAAAATGTACCCCAATTTTTAATGAGAAATTTAATGCTACGCAACTTATTGATTGGTCAGATATTTTGATTAGTCATTCTTCATCCATTTTGATAGAAGCTATAATTAAAAAAAAAAAAGTTTTTTATTGTAATTTCTTAAAATACGAAGATAAGTTTGAGGTTAAAAAAAGTGTCTTCGAAAATATAAAGGGTTTTTATTATTTTGATAATGAAACCGATTTAATAAAGGCACTGGAGAATTGTGAAAATTATATTGATAAAAGATATACAAATGAAGATATTGATATTGTAAATGAATTAAAAGGTTTTAAAAATGAATTTACTTTAATAGATAATTATAAAAAACTAATTAAAAATTTATAAAATTGTTTATGTTTAAAAACAAAAATATATTGATTACTGGAGGCACTGGATCTTTTGGAAAAAAATTTGTCAAAATTTTTTTGAAAAGATTTAAACCAAAAAAATTAATTGTTTATTCAAGAGATGAACTTAAGCAATATGAAATGAAACATCTCTTTAAAGATTATAAATGTTTAAGATTTTTTTTAGGAGATGTAAGAGATAAAGATAGATTAAAATTTGCTTTTAGAGAAATTGACTATGTGATACATGCGGCCGCCCTTAAACAAGTCGACACAGCAGAATATAATCCAATGGAATGTCTAAAGACAAATGTTAATGGAGCTGAAAATGTAATTGATGCATGTTTTCACAATAAAGTAAAAAAAGTAATAGCTTTGTCTACAGACAAGGCGGTAAACCCTATTAATCTTTATGGAGCAACTAAACTTGCTTCAGATAAATTATTTATTTCTGCTAATTTATTATCTGGAAATTTAGGTACAAAGTTCTCAATTGTAAGATATGGAAATGTTGTAGGTTCTAGAGGTTCAGTTTTTCCACTTTTTAAAAAAATTATAAGTGAGAATAAAAAAATTTTGCCAATTACACATCCAGATATGACTAGATTTTGGATTACAGAGAACCAAGGAGTAGATTTTGTTTTAAACAGTTTTCAAAGAATGATTGGTGGAGAAATTTTTATACCCATCATGCCATCAATTAAAATAACTGATCTAGCAAAATCTATGGGAAATAATATCAAAATAAAGATTATTGGCGTTAGACCTGGTGAAAAAATTCATGAACTATTATACTCTTCAGATGAGTCAGAGAGTGTAAGACAAATGAAAAACCATTTAGTAATCATTCCAACTTTTACAAAAAACTATTCAACAAAAAAATATGTAAATAATTTAAAAGAAATAGGAAAAAAAGTCAAAATGAGGCTTGATTATAGTTCAGGAAAAAATAAAAATTTTCTTAGCGTATCAGAAATTAAAAAATTAAATAAAAAAATTTCTTAATGATAAGCTATTCACAGCAGTCAATTGATAATAAGGACATTAGTGAAGTTGTAAAAATTTTAAAGTCTAAATTTTTAACTACTGGTCCAATAGTCCCAAAATTTGAAAAAAAAATTTGTGATATTACAAAATCAAAATTCAGCGTATCTGTGAACTCAGGAACAAGTGCCCTACATATTTCTTGCATGGCACTTGGTTTGAAAAAAAATGATATTGTTTGGACATCTCCAAATAGTTTTGTAGCGTCAGCAAATTGTGCTTTATATTGTGGAGCAAAAGTTGATTTTATTGATATTGGAGAAGATTTAAATATTGATATTAAATTACTTGAGGCAAAATTAAAAATAGCAAAAAAGAAAAAAAAATTACCAAAAATTTTGATACCAGTCCATTTTAGTGGACAATCATGTGATATGAAAAAAATTAAAAGATTATCTTTATTGTACAATTTTAAAATTATTGAAGACGCATCCCATGCTCTAGGAGCTAAGTACTTAAATAACCCTGTAGGAAATTGCAAATATAGCGATATTACAGTTTTTAGTACTCATCCAGTTAAAGTGATAACAACAATAGAGGGCGGTATTGCTACCACAAACGACTCAAATTTATATTTTAAACTTTCGGCATTAAGAAATCACGGCATATATAGAAAAAAACATAATAAAAATAGTTATAAAGATATTAGATCTCATTTTGATCAAGTGCTACTAGGTTACAATTACAGAATGAGTGATGTTCAAGCTGGGTTAGGACTTAGTCAATTAAAAAAAATTAACAGGTTTATTTCATTGAGACAAAATATAAGAAAAATTTATGATCAAAAGTTAAAGATTAACGAAATTTCAATTCCAAAATCTAATAAGGATACTTACTCTACTTATCATTTATATGTTATTAGGGTAAAAAAAGGTAAAAGAGATAAACTTTTAAAAGTTTTAAAAAAAAATAAAATTTTTTCAGCTATTCACTATATTCCAATTCATTTTCATCCATATTATCAAAAGATAGGTTTTAAAAGAGGTGATTTTCCTCAAGCAGAAAAATATTATAAAGAATGTATTAGTTTACCTATTCATCCTTCTTTAAAAAAGAAACAAATATATTTTACAATTAAAATTATAAAAAACTTTTTTAATCAAAAATAAATGATTAATTATTGTATAATTCCAGCTAGAAAAAACAGCAAACGTATAAAGAATAAAAATTTTAAAAAATTTTGCGGCAAACCAATTATACAATGGCCTATTGAACAAATTCAAAAAAGTAAAAAATTTGACAAACTATTTATTTATACTGATGATCCAAAAATAAAAAAAAAATACCTGAAAAATAAAAAAATTATTATTATTGAAAGATCTATTGAATGTGCGTCTGATTTCACACCTATTTTGTCTTCAATTCGTAATTGCATTCAAAAGATAAAAAAAAAACATGAGGAGCCAGATAATATTTGTTATGTTTTACCAACTGCAGTGTTATTACGATCAAATTATTTAATAAAATCTTTCAATGAATTCATAAAATCTAAAAAAAATTTTTGTTTTTCTGTCACTAATTATAGTTATCCTGTACAAAGATCTTTCCTAATAAAAAATAAAAAGATTTCTTTTTTGATGAAAAAATTTAAATTAAAAAGATCTCAAGATATTGAAAAAGTTTTTCATGATGCTGGATTATTTTATTGGGGAAAAACTGAGGCTTTTTTGAATAAAATTGAAATGTATTCTAAAGAAACATTACCCTATAAAATATCAAATCATAAAACTATTGATATTGATAATTATGATGATTGGAAAAACGCTGTTATTAAATTCAAATATCTTAACAAATTATAATTTCGTCTAAATGCATTAATTTTATTTTAAAATAAATTATTTATTGTATTTATAATTATTAATATTTTATGTTTTTAAATTTATTCGAAATATTTAAAAAATAAAATTAACGAAATATGAAAAAAAATACCCACAAAATTAAACTTAATAAAAACAAAGGTATTTTATTTTGGATTACTGGTTTATCAGGATCAGGAAAAACAACCTTAGCTAAAAAAATTCATAAAGATATAGAAAAAAAATTTGGCAAAACAATAGTTGTAAACGGAGATGACTTAAGAAAGATTTTTGATTTAAAAAGTTATACATCAAGTGGTCGCAAAAAATATTTAGTAATGTATAATAAGTTTTGTAAATCAATAACTGATCAAAACATAAACCTAATTTTTGCGGTTGTTGGACTTTATGATTTTATAAGAAGAAAAAATAAATTAACTATTTCAAATTATATTGAAATTTTTATTAAAGCAGACCTTGAAAAGATTATAAATAGTAGGAGAAAAATCAAAATATATAATAAAAAAGAAAATATAGTTGGGGTTAACATTCAACCTGAGTTTCCTAAGAAACCTGATATTATTATTGAAAATGATTTCAAAAGAAATTTAAATTCTTTGAAAAATGAATTAATTTTGAAATTAAGAAATTTGATTTAAAAATGATAAATTTAGATATAAATTCTGTAACAGTAGAATTTAAAGATAGATTTAATTTGGTTTGCATTGATGATTTTATAGAAACCAAATTTTTTCATTTATTGAGAGATAACTATCCTTCAGATGAGAATTTTCAAATTAATACAAAATATGCTTTAACACTTAATGATAAGAACAGAAATTTTCATAATTTTATACAAAAAGAAACATCTTGGTTAGATTTAATTAGAATTATAGATGATGAGGTGTTTAAAAAAAAAATTTTAAAAATATTTAAAATAAAAAATGTTTTTTTCTCAGATAAAAGTTGGAAAAGGTTCTTTCCTTTTTTTAAAAAAGTAAATTTTGAATTTACATTCAATAAATCAAAAAATGGTTCATTCAATGAACCACATACAGACTCTACAAGAAAGATTGTTAGTATGATAATTTTTTTTACGGATGATGATTGGAATATAAATAATGGAGGTCTTGTAAAATTATTTACCCCAATTCAAAAGAAAGATGAAAATAACTGGAGAAATAAATTAATAGATGAAAAGGATTTAAACACAATTAAAGAAATATTTCCAAAACCAAATAGATTTTATGGATTTAAAAAAACCAAAAATTCTTACCATTCAGTTAGTAAAGTTAATTGTAATGAAAAGGATTCTAGAAATGTTTTAATGATAAATTTATCATATGCGAATGAACATGAAATCCCTTTTAGCGACGAAACCATTATTAAAAAAATATTAAAAAAAATTTTTAAAAAATGAGTGAAAAAAGAAATAAAATGAAACTTCCCTCTAATAGAATATTTGGTTTTTTTTTTGGTATAGTTTTTTTAATTCTTGGAGTTTTTTTTTATGAAAAAAAAATAATTTCATACCTCTTTTTATTTTTTTCAATTGTTTTTATTTTTCTAGGATTTTTAAACTCTAATAAATTAAAATTATTTAATTTTTTGTGGATTAAATTAGGTCTCGCTCTTGGTGCTATTATTGCACCTATAGCAATTGGTTTTGTTTACTATTTTTTAATTTCACCAATTTCTTTACTTATGAGGCTTGTTGGTCAAGATCCTCTGAAAATAAAAAATAAAAAAAAAGTTAAAAGTTATTGGATTAAAAGGTCCTCAAAAATAAATACAATGAAAGAACCTTTTTAACAATGTTTAAAAAAAATTTCAAACAAAAAGGAAATTTATTTGAATTTGAAATTAATGATTCTGTAACTAAACGGGTGACTAAATTTTATAACCAAGATCCATTTCCAAATTATAAAAAATATCAAAATAAACATAGTTTAAATTCTATTGGAAAAAAAAATTTTTTGTTTAAACAACTTAAAGATTTTTTAGGAAATAATTCTATGTTTATTGAAATTGGATCAGGCACAAGTCAAGTTTCAAATTATCTTGCTTATGGTACTAATAACAAAATTTTTGCTTTAGATCCTACTATTAGATCTTTAGAAATGGGAAAGAATTTTGCAGATAAAAACAATATAAAGAATATAAGATTTATAAATGCTGACATTTATGATGATGTTTTGAACAATAATTTATTTGACGTATTGCTTTGTAGTGGAGCTCTACACTACACCCGAAATTCTTATGAAAGTTTTTCATTATTACCTAAATTACTTAAAGATAATGGTTATATCATAATCGGACTTTATAATACTTATGGAAGGTTTAGAACTAAGATTAGACAGTTTTTTTATAAAATTTTTGGTTCAAAATATGTGATGATTTTTGATCCAGTTTTAAGAACACTCAATAAAAACAAAAAAGAAAATTTTGAAAAAATCAAATCATGGATTAATGATCAATACGATCACCCTGTGGATAGAACACATACTTTTGATGAATTATTAGAATGGTTTAATAAACATAACATTGAATTCATAAATTCAATACCTTCTTGTGACTGTGCGGAAGGAATACCCAGTGAAATTTTCAAAAAAACAAGTAAAAGCAGTTTCATGGAAAGAATTTTTCAACAAATAAGAATTAATTTTAATACTTTAGGAGATGAAGGAGGATTATTCATTTTTATAGGAAAAAAAAAAGATGATAATAATAAATAAATTTATTGATTTACATTTTATAAAATTTCTAATTTTACTTTCAATAATTTTTGTATTTTTTTTTTAAGATTTAATATTGATTATTAAAAATTGAAACTTGTTTATTTTATAAAAAAGTAATAAATATTATTGATGGATCAAATAATTCAATTTATTCAATTTCTAGCTAAACGTAAAAAATATTGGGTTTTACCTATTTTTATATTTATCATTATTTTCGGAGGTTTAATCATTCTTAGTGAAGGCTCTGTACTAGCACCATTCATTTATTCGGTGTTTTAAAAATATGACATATATTTTAGGAATATCTGCTTTTTATCATGATAGTGCAGCTACCTTAATTAAAAATGGCGAAATTATATCTGCTGTTCAGGAGGAAAGATTTACAAGAATCAAACATGATTCCTCTTTTCCAATTAATTCAATTAAATTTTTACTAAAAGAGCAAAATATTGAGATTTCTGACATAAATTATATTGTATTTTATGAAAAACCTTTTCTAAAATTTGAGAGATTACTAGAGACTTATTTAGCATTCGCTCCAAAGGGTTTCAAATCTTTTAAAATGGCTATTCCAATTTGGTTGAAAGAAAAACTTTTTCAGAAAAAATTTATAATTAATTCGATAGCAAAAAGTTTTCCAGAATTTGATAAAAAATCTGAAATTTTTTTTTCAGAACATCATTTGAGTCATGCTGCTAGTGCTTATTATCCATCTCCTTTTGAAGAGGCCTTGATATTAACTGCTGATGGAGTTGGTGAGTGGACCACAACTTCAGTAGCTATTGGAAAAGGTAGAAATATAGAAATTAAAGAGGAAATCAATTTCCCCCATTCGCTTGGCTTGCTGTATTCAGCTTTTACTTATTACACAGGTTTTGAGGTAAATGGTGGAGAATATAAACTTATGGGACTAGCGCCTTATGGAACTCCTAAATATAAGGATATAATTACTGAAAATCTGATTGATACATGTGAGGATGGATCATTTTCATTAAATATGAAATACTTTAATTACGCCACAGGTCTTACAATGATTAATAAAAATTTTGAAAAGTTATTTGGCAAAAAAACTA
>MDTG01208018.1_pt1 | contig 10529 bp, 10 predicted proteins | sample 811421 | NCBI WGS metagenome assembly MDTG01 (sample SAMN05326645, study PRJNA326480) | marine metagenome | isolation source: seawater | place: Pacific Ocean: South East | collected 2011
AAGACTCAGATCTCTCCTGAATTTGTAGATATGTGTAGGGACTTTTTTGAGAACTTGGCTGCTATTGCACCAACTTACATTATCTTAGGCAATCACGACGGTAACCTACGCAATGGTTCAAGACAGGACGCTTTGTCTCCTATTGCAAAAGCTATCAACGATCCCAATCTTATCCTTATTAAGAAGGCCGGCGAGGTAAAAATCAATGACAAGTTTTGTCTAAATGTTTTATCTGTATTTGATGAGGAAAACTGGACTGAGCCAACAGACTATGACCTAGTTAACATAGCGTTATACCACGGCGCTATTGATAAGTCCAAAACAGACAGTAATTGGACACTTGGCGGCGACCATAGTATCGAAATCTTTGAAGAGTTTGACTTTGCCTTTCTTGGAGATATCCACAAAACACAGAAGTTAGATAAGGAAGGTCGTATCTGGTATGCTGGCTCTACAGTTCAACAAAATTTTGGTGAGTCACTGGATAAAGGTTATCTACTTTGGGACATTGAAAGTAAAGACAATTTTACCAATAGACTCATTACCTTCAATAACCCAAAGCCTTTCGTTACTCTTTCTCTAAGTGAGAAGGGAAACCTACCAAGGACTAAGCCACCAGAAGGCGCACGCCTTCGTATCGTGTCGGAGAGCAATGTGTCCCTGGACAAGGTCCGCAAGGCAGTCGACATCGCAAAGTTTAAGTACAATCCCGAATCAGTAACTTATCTCAACAGGGCAGCCGGCAAACAAATCAAAGTCGCAGCACCTGAAGGTCTGGAGAAGCAAGACTTACGAGACATCAAGACACAGGAAACTCTAATGGCCGAGTACCTAAAAGAGTATGAGTCAACAGAGGAAGTCTTGGAAAAGGTTTACAAATTAAACAAAGAGTTTAACAAGCAGATCGAAGAGAACGAAGACGTCATGAGAAACGTCAACTGGTCACTTCAGAGTCTAGAGTGGGACAACCTCTTCAACTATGCAGAGGGAAATTCTATTGATTTTACCAAACTAGAAGGCATCGTCGGCATCTTTGGAAAGAATTACTCAGGCAAGTCTTCCATCGTTGATACTTTATTGTACTCGATGTACAACTCTACCTCGAAGTCTATTCGAAAGAACTTGAACATTATCAACCAGAATAAAGATGAGTGTGTTGCAACAGCAACAATCAAGGTTGATGGAACAGACTACATCATAGAGAGAAAGTCAAACAAGTACACGAAGCGATCAAAGGGCGTTGAGACACAGGAAGCAACGACAGATTTAGAATTCTATTCACAAGACGCTATCGGCAATCACACGGGCCTCAACGGCACCTCACGGCAGGATACTGATAAGAATGTAAGAAGATACTTTGGAACACTTCCAGACTTTCTCGCAACATCAATGGCTTCTCAGTTAGACTCGTTGTCGTTTATCAATGACGGATCCACCAAAAGAAAAGAATTTCTAGCAAAATTCTTAGACCTAGAAATCTTTGATAAGAAATTCAAGATGGCGAAAGAAGCATCTGCAGAAATAAAAGCGTCTCTAAAGAGACTTGAAGGTATCGACTTTGACGGAAATATTAAGACTATCAAGTCGGAAATTACTAAAGGTGAGCTTGCAATCGAGAAGAACAAAGCAATCTGCAGCACATTAAAGGAGGATCTGGGAGACTTATCTCAAGCTCTAAACGACCTTCAGGGTAAGATTGCTTCCGTCCCAGCCGACGTAATAGATCCTGTTATGACGTCCAGGGCAATAGTAAACAAGCAGCAAGTAATCTTACAGACCACGGCTCAGAAAACTGAGGCTCAACAACTATTAATGGAGAACGAAACTAAGTTTGAAAAGATAGACACGTTCCTTGCAGCATTTGAGGTGGATTCGTATCGAAAGAAAAAAGAACTTATCGACTCTAGTTCTGAGGAGCTTGAGCTGTTACTTACTCAGCTAGAGGGCGAGTCTAAAAAGAAGACCAGAAACAGAGAAAAGCAAGACCTTTTATCTCAGGTACCCTGCGGTTCACAGTTTCCCACCTGTAAATTTATTAAAGATGCGCACCAAGCAGTTGACTTGATTCAGATTTCCGAGAAGAAGATGAACATTATGTCAAAGGAAATCAATTCTCTAGGAGAGAGGATTTCCTCACTGGAACCCTTGAAGGTCGCAAGCCATCTCGATAAGTATAATCAACTGATAGAGAAAAGGAACCAAATAGCGACAACCATCGCAAACAGTAAGCTTGTCGTCGAGCGCGCTGACAGCTCTTTATTCAAGGAACAAGTCGAACTGGATGAATTAGTGGCTAGAGCTAGTTTGTACGAGGAAAACAAAGAGGCCATCGAGAACCTAAAACAACTCCTATCTGATAGGGATGATTTAAAGGATCAGGCAATGTCTAAGGAGAGTGAGCTTGCATCATGCGATCAGAGAATTATGCAACTTCATAAGAAGCACGGCTCATCAGAACAAAAGTTGGTTCACATGCAACAACAACACAAAGAGTTCCAAGAACTAGAGGAGAACTTTGCTGCCTATCACTTGTTTATGGTGTGCTGTCATCCAAACGGCGTTTCTTATGAAATCATCAAGGAAAGGTTGCCTTACATCAACCAAGAGATTTCTAAGATTCTTACTAACATTGTAGACTTCGAGGTATTTATTTCCAATAACGAGGACAAGCTTGACATCTTTATCAAACACCCAAGCCATGACCCTCGACCACTAGAGATGGGCTCAGGTGCTGAGAAGACTATTGCAAGTATGGCAATACGACTTGCATTTTTAACTGTGTCCAGTTTACCCAAGTCCGACCTATTTATACTTGATGAGCCGGGAACTGCTCTCGATGAAGAAAACATGGAAGGTTTTGTCCGTATCTTGGATATGGTCAAAGGATACTTCAAGACTGTTCTCCTTATCTCACACCTTGACAGCCTAAAAGACTGTGTGGATATGCAGATAAACATCGAGAAAAAGAACGGCTATGCGCACGTAAACATTTAGGAGGATTTATGATGACAGCAATAAAAGCATGGGCAGACAAACACACGGAGAGATTTATTTCTCGCAAGTTCTTAGCGTGGCTAACAGCAACAGGACTGGTAGCATATGGTTCAGTAACCTCTTCAGATTGGGTTTCAGTAACCTTAGCCTACATTGGATCACAAGCAGCAGTCGATCTTGCTACACAGTGGAAGCACGGTAAGCAGTAATGTTGTATCTCAAGATCTTTTGGGCTTGGATAAAGAAAAACTGGAAGCTGTCAGCACTTGCAGCATGGACCGTTTTTATATGGCTTGTGTCTCGCAAGAACGCTGACGGTGCAATCCAGGCAATGAAAGCAAATAAAGAGTCATACGAGGCCCAGATCAAAGGACTGAAAGACGCTCACGAAGAAGAAATTCAAAAAAGAGAAGAACTTCACTTAAAATATCGCGTGACTCTTGGTAAAATAAAAGAAAAATATGATCTCGAAGAAGAACAGCTTTCTCGTAAAAAGAAAAAGAAAGTAAAAGAGATTATAAAGAAAGCAAAGGACAATCCTAATGAGATCAATGAAAAAATTGAAAACCTCTTTGGTTTTACTGCTGCTGATTAGTTTCACCAGTATATCAATCGCAGCACCAGGAAAATACAAACAAGTAGAACAAGGGGACACAGTCCCTTTTGCTGGTTGGTGCTTCGACAAAGAAGCTTCAGCGCAGATACTGGTTGACAAAGAATTCCAAGAAAAGCAGTGCAAGCTAAAAACAAATAGAGCACTGCAGATTCAGTTTGCAAAATACGACCTAGAGTTAGGTAAACTAAAAGCGGAGATGAATTATGAGGTTGGAACAAGAGACACTACTATCGAAGCCCTGAAAAAGGAAAATCTAAAACTGGAACAAGTCATTATAGAAAACTCAAACAACGACTGGTATCTTTTCGCATCAATTGGGTTTGTGGCAGGCAGTTTGCTGACAATAGCGATTGTTGAGCTTGCTAGATGAAAGAAAAAGATCTAAACGAAATAGCTAAAATAGAAAAAGCAATAAAGGAGAAGTATGGCGATGAAGCGATCCAAAACCCTAAAAGACATTGGGATGAGGAAAAGGAGAAGAAATACCTGGAAGACCTCAAATCTTTCCACGAAAGGCCTAGGCGCTCAAGGAAAACGAAAGAGATCAAAGGTGTTATTGTAAAGGATAGGAAAACTTCAAATGAGATTGATAGAAGTTGTCCAGTTTGTAGTTCATATTCCTTTTCGTCTCAAGACGATCTTTACATGACAAAGTTCGAATGTTGTTTCGAATGTTACATACAGTATATAGAAGGCAGAGAAGAACGCTGGAAATCCGGCTGGAGACCAAACAAGTAACTATTTATTATTAGCAAACTATTTATTGCAGAGGAATTTAAACAATGGCAACAACTTTAGAAATTATTGACTGTATCTCACAAGTACTATCTAACACCTATGACGGTGCACTTGATGAGAGCGGAGAACCTATCAAGATTGGCCTTCGAAGAGAAGAAGGTAACCCACTTATAGACCATAGAGTGATGGACGGCTTCGGCGCATTTATTAGCGGCGATCGCCTCCACATCAAATATCATGCAGAGATACCACTCAAGGAAGTACACTCAAATGGATTTGAGGCAGAGATGGAATCAATGGTGGAAAAGGTAAAGTCTTTTATTCAGAAGGAATACAAGAAGGCCAAGAAGAATGCACTCACCCTAAGTGAACCAAGCGAAGTAGATGTTCTCGTTGAGTACATTTCCAGAATCAGAACAAGTGTAAAGGTTCACAAGTGCTACAAGATCTCGGCACTCACTTCAGAAACCAACACACCTGAGAGTGAAGAAAGGCCTACTGATCCAGATTTTGAAAAGATGGTTCAATTAGGCGGACTTAAATAAGAGGCTTTAGTGGCAATAAAACTTACCAAGCAAGAAATAATGAAGGAGATTGTCCGGTGTGGCAAGAAACCTGAGTATTTCATCCACACATACGCAAAGATCACGCACCCAATGAAAGGTTTAATCCCCTTTCACCTGTATCCATTTCAGAAAGATCTTCTAACTGACTTTGAAGACCACCGATTTAACGTTATTTTAAAAGCAAGACAACTCGGCATATCTACTGTGACTGCTGCATACGTAGCTTGGATGATGATGTTCCACCGTGAGAAGAATGTACTAGTAATCGCAACCAAATTCAACACTGCTGCAAACTTGGTTAAGAAAGTGAAAGCGATTATAAAAGCGTTACCTGTGTGGCTGCGAATATCTACAGTAGATATAGACAACAGAACTTCATTCGTCCTATCTAATGGGTCACAAATAAAGGCGTCCTCAACTTCAGGTGACGCAGGGCGTTCAGAAGCATTATCTTTGCTTGTCATAGACGAAGCAGCACACGTAGAAGGTCTCGACGAGCTTTGGATGGGCCTTTACCCTACCCTGTCTACTGGTGGACGCTGCATCGCCCTATCTACTCCCAATGGCGTCGGCAATTGGTTTCATAAGATATATTCAGAGGCAGACAACAAGGCAAACGACTTCTTTCCAACAAAACTACCATGGCAAGTTCACCCTGACAGAAACGAAGAGTGGTTCGAAAAAGAGACTCGCAACATGTCTAGGAGAGAAATAGCACAAGAGCTTGAGTGTAACTTCAACATGTCCGGTGAGACAGTCTTTGCAGCAGAGGACATGGAAATTTATCTTAATATGTCTTGCGCCCCTAAGCACAGAACAGGTTTTGATCGAAATCTTTGGATTTGGGAAGAGAGGAAGCCCGATAGCACGTATCTTATAGCGGCAGATGTTGCGAGAGGTGACGGAAAAGATTATTCGGTGTGTCACGTCTTCAAACTGGAAACAATGGAACTTGTTGCAGAATATCAGGGCAAGGTGACGCCAGACGTATTCTCTAGAGTCTTATTTGACGTAGGACAAGAGTACGGAAATGGGTTATTGGTAGTAGAAAACAACTCAGTTGGCTATTCAGTGCTTGAAAAATTGAAAGAAATGAGGTATCCTAATCTATATCACTCAATTAAGTCAACTCATGAGTTCGTAGAAGAGTATCAGGCAGACCAAATGACTAACGCAGTCCCAGGTTTTACGACAACTTCGAAGACACGACCTCTAATAGTCGCTAAGATGGAAGAATTCGTAAGAAACAATCTAATTAAGATATATTCTTCCAGGCTTTTAGCTGAAATGAAGACTTTTGTTTGGAATAATGGCAGAGCCGAAGCGATGAGATCATATAATGATGACCTTATTATGGCTTGCGCGGTTGGTTGTTGGGTTAGAGACACCGCACTCACTGCTAACCAAAGAGATACAGAATATAGTAAGGCTTTCATTGGTGCAATCACCAGAACAAGTAATGAGCTAGACACAAGAATAAATGGTATGATTGGTACTCAAAAATTAAACATGCGAGACAACATGACTAAACACCACAAGGCAACAACCGACTTTCCATGGTTGTTTAAGGGATAAAAAATGGCAAGTAATAAAAAAAATAGAAACAACACGAGAAACCCTCAAAGTTTACTCTTTAGAAGGCTGACAAGATTATTGTCCGGACCCTTAACTCAATACAGGACTCAGAACAATCACAGATTAAGAAGAATTGACTTAGACAGGTACTCTTCTAATTTCACATCTGCTTCAGGTAAGGACTTTAAAAAGACAGCATATAACCCTTACGACAATCTAAACGCAAACATAATGGCATCCCAAGCCAGAACGGAAAGGTATGTTGATTTCGATCAAATGGAGTATACACCAGAGATTGCATCTGCCCTAGACATTTACGCAGATGAGATGACGACGTATTCGTCTCTGACTCCGATGTTGAAAGTAGAATGTGAGAATGAAGAGATTAAAGCTATTTTAGAATCACTGTATTCGAACGTATTGAACATAGAACATAACCTATTTGCGTGGTGTAGAACGATGTGTAAATACGGAGACTTCTTTTTATACCTAGACTTAGACGATACACTTGGCATCACTTCTGTAATAGGACTTCCGTCTCAAGAGATGGAGAGACTGGAAGGTGAGGATAAGTCTAATCCAAATTATGTTCAGTACCAGTGGAACTCTGCAGGCTTAACGTTTGAGAACTGGCAAGTAGGCCACTTCAGAATTCTAGGACAAGACAAATACAACCCATATGGAACTTCAGTGTTAGAGCCTGCCAGAAGAATTTGGCGCCAACTTACTCTTCTCGAAGATGCAATGATGGCATATCGAATAGTGAGATCTCCAGAGCGCAGAGCCTTTTATATCGACGTTGGAAACATACCTCCACAGGATGTAGAACAGTATATGCAGAAGGTTATGACTTCAATGAAGAGGAACCAAGTAGTAGATGCCGACACGGGCAGGGTTGACCTCCGTTATAATCCACTTTCAGTGGAGGAGGATTACTTCATCCCTGTCAGAGGGAACAGTTCCACGAAAATAGAGTCGGTCCAAGGCGGTAAATACACGGGAGACATCGATGATGTTAAATACCTTAGAGATAAGTTGTTCTCTGCATTAAAGGTCCCTGCCGCTTATATTTCTTCTGATGGAGAAAAGGCTGTGGAAGATAAAACAACCTTAGCGCAGAAGGACATCCGTTTCGCAAGAACAATCCAAAGACTTCAAAGATCCATAATTACAGAGATCGAGAAGATCGGAATTGTTCACCTTTACACTTTGGGATACAGAGATGAGGATTTGGTAGGCTTTACATGTACACTCAATAATCCTTCAAAGATTGCAGAGATGCAAGAACTTGAGCACTGGAAGACTAGGTTTGACATTGCAGGCGCCGCCACAGAAGGTTTCTTTTCTAAGCAGTGGCTGGCAAAGACGTTATTTGGCATGTCTGACGAAGAGTTCATTAGAAACCGACGCGAGATGTTCTATGACAAGCGCTTTGAAGCAGCCCTTGAGACTGCAGGAGAAGCTGAACAGGCAGAGATGACTGCCGGCTTGGATGCAGGGGTCGATGATCTAGACGTAGGCGGCGGAGCTGACTTAGGCACTCCCGGTGGAACAGGTACTGTTGGCGCAGAGCCAGAACTCGGAGCAGGTACCGACCCAACTGCAGACCTTGGCGGAGCAGCCGGAGCAGGTGGAACACCACCCGCAGCACCAGAGGATGGCGCATTACTAGCGGCGCCTCCTGGGAAGAGAGAAGATAAAAAAGGCAGAACAACAACTGACAAATCTCATGGTTGGTATGAGCCCCGCGGCTTAAAAGCAGGCGGTGATCGACGAAAAGGTTCAGGCCCAAGAAAGAAAAACATGAACAGAGCAGCATCCCCAGAAACTGGAACAATAAGAAAGATGTTCCCTGGAATGGGAGAACTTTCAGGTCTTGCTAAAGCAACCAGTATTTACGAAGAACAAAAGACTAATTATAAAGTAGAGGAGAAAAAGATCCTCAAAGAACAGAAAGAGTTAAAGACTCTTTTTGAAAGCCTAAAAGCGAGGGACGAGAAGAATGAGACTGAAGCACAATAAGAAAAGAAACACAGCATTTGTTTATGAGGCACTTGTAAGAGAGCTTACAGAGTCGGTTGTTAAAAACAACAAGAACAAACAAAACAAAATTGTTTCGATCATAAAAGAGCACTTCACTGGAGACTCAGTTCTAAAAGAAGAGTTGGAACTTTATAAGTCAATCTATGAGACAAGAGATATAAACAAGAACACTGCGGAAAAGATCGTAGTAGAAGTTAAAGACAGATACGATTCTCTGGACAAACGAAAGTTGTTCCAAGAACAATCAGCCTTGATCAACAAAATCAACAAGACTTTGTCGAAGAATATATTTAGCAACTTTGTTCCAAACTATAAGAGCATCGCGAGTGTTTACTCTATATTTCAACATGCCCTTCCTGTCAAAGACAGAGTACTACTAGAAGAAAACATCGTAGAGCAGATGTCGTCCTCGGTGGAGACAAAACAAGAAACTCAGCAGCCAATAGATTCTATAGTATATGGTACTTTCGTCAAGAAGTTCAACGAAGAATACTCGGATGCGTTAAATGAAAATCAAAAGAATTTGCTTGGAAGATACATCTCTTCGTTTGCTGACAACGGTGTGGAACTTAAGGTTTATCTTAATGAAGAGATTGGTAGATTGAAAGAGAGTTTAGAGCATGCTCGCAATAATCCATCAACAACAGACACCGAACTCAAGAACAGATTAGACAAAGTATACACCATCTTAGATGAGACCAAGAACAAAGAAATAGACACGGAGACGCTAGAACTAGTTTTGAGCACTCAGGGTTTACTTGAAGAGATAGATAGTCATGACGATTGATGTAAAAATAGAACTAGATCCTAGGATCAACCTTAAAGCAAGAAGAACTATTGATGGAAACATACTCGTCTTAGATCATGAAGATATAGACATTGTTATTATGACCGAGAAGAACAAGTGTGTAACTTTCCCTAAGTCAAACATGTCTGATAAGGTATATGCGTCTCAAGATAGAATGTTTAAATACCTTGCGACCAAGGGTTTGATATCTCGTGCTACCATACGAGGTGGCAATGTCTTCGGAGCATTGGAGGCAGAACTTTTAGAGTCAAAAATTCCTGGAGTTGACAGAAACCAAGCGCTGCTACTATGCCTACACGAATACATTACAGACGAAAAGCCTTACTTCAAGACAGCTGATGATTACGACGAAGAGCGCATCGATGCAATGCTGCGACCAGCACCTGAAGATTCCACTGAGCTTGGTGATGTGCCACATTCAGATAGGAAGGGGTCTCACGGCATCACTCGTGGACCTTATGGGTTTATGTACAACTACTCGTTAGTTAGAGAGGGTCAAGGTGAAGACTAGTGACATTTATTTGGTTCTCACTTATTTCGTATGGCCTTACCCAGATCCTCGTTTACGGAAAAATCCTAAACCCAATCCGCCCAAAGTCCGGAAAGTTAGGGCAATTGCTTGAGTGCCCAATGTGCACTGGCTTTTGGGTCGGCCTATTTTTATGGTCCGTAAAGGACTACACACAACTATTTACTTTTGATAATTCTTTTGTCACTGGACTACTATTAGGCTTCGCAGGATCTGCAGCAGCTTACGTAGGAAACACACTGTTCGGGGACGAGGGACTAAAGGTGGAAAAACTAGTCCACGTTAAAAGGAGAGAGAATGAGACCATTTACTAAAATAAGATGGATGATTAGACCAGTAGCGAATTGCTGCAAGGGATCATAACTGAAGCGGGTGACCCCCGCATTGAGGAATATTATGAAACTTATAAGAGAATATTATGAACTGTGCGAAGGCGGCGTATGCCAAGACCTTCTAACAGAAGCTGAAAAACGCGACGTTACAGAAAACGGTGCCCTTTACCTGACAGGTTGTATGCAAAAGTGTAACACGAAGAACGCTAACGGCCGCATCTATGAAAGAAAAACCCTGTTTAGAGAGGTCGACAGATACAAAGAATTTGTAAAAGGTAAGCGCGCCCTAGGGGAACTGGACCACCCAGATAGTTCAGTCATATCTTTG
>MDTG01223619.1_pt1 | contig 10529 bp, 6 predicted proteins | sample 811421 | NCBI WGS metagenome assembly MDTG01 (sample SAMN05326645, study PRJNA326480) | marine metagenome | isolation source: seawater | place: Pacific Ocean: South East | collected 2011
CCCCCCGTGCGGGCCCCCCGTGAACGATTCCTCTCAGTCCCTACGCATTGCACTGCCCAAGGGCAGCTTGCAAGAGCCTACCCTCGCGCTCCTCGCAAAGGCGGGTTACCACGTATATTCATCGTCCCGCGGCCTGCGTCCATCCTCGGATGACGATCAGCTCGACATCTTCATGATCCGTGCCCAGGAAATCGGCGCTTATATCCGGGATGGATTCCTCGATTGTGGAATCACCGGATACGACTGGGTTTACGAGAACCGCGCTGAACTTGAAGATCTTGCCGAGCTTCCATACTCGCGTGCCTCCGTCCGGCCGACCCGCTGGGTCCTGGTCGTCCCGGAAGACTCACCGGTAAAAACGGTCGAGGACCTGCAGGGCAAGCGTATAGCCACCGAGGCCGTGGGCATCACCAGACGCTACCTTGACAGCAAGGGCGTCCAGGCTGATATCGAATTCTCCTGGGGTGCCACGGAGGTCAAGGTCCCAGATCTTGTCGACGCCATCGTAGACGTCACCGAGACAGGGTCTTCCCTGCGCGCCAATAAACTGCGCATCGTGGACGAGCTACTCGTATCCTTCCCCCATTTCTGGGCTTCCAAGGAAGCCTTCGCCGATGAATGGAAAAGGCAGAAGATGGAGCGGATGGTCCTGATGATCAAGGCCGCCCTCGCTGCCCGGGACAAGGTTGGACTGAAACTTAATCTGCCGTCCGAGAACCTCCCCAAGGTCCTTGAACGCCTGCCTTCCCTGCGCCGGCCCACCGTAAGCTCCCTGACCGAGGACGGGTGGGTTGCGCTTGAAATCATTGTTGAGGAAAACAAGGTCCGCCATCTTATTCCCGATCTCAAGGAGCTGGGTGCCGAGGGAATCATTGAATATCCGCTGAATAAACTCGTTCCCTGACCTCCGCTCCCGGGCGGGACTTTTCGACTTTTAGACTTTCGGACTTCCCTGCTTTGTAGAAACTCCTTCTCCCACACACACCATGGGCTCCCTCAAAAAGCGTCGTAAGACCAAGATCAACAAGCACAAGCGCAAGAAGCGGATGAAAGCCAACCGCCACAAGAAGCGCCTGCGCTATAAGTCCTGATCGTCCCAGGCCCCACGGTGGGGGGCGCTCCTTTCCCCGTGATCATTGGCAGCGGTTGATAACCGCAGGTGGCGAAGTGTGCCGTCGCCTCGGTCCTCCCGGCCGCCTGCCGAAACCCTTTCTGGCCTGCGGCTTTCTTTTTCAACGCCTCACGAGAACTGCCCCGGCGTCCTAGTGCCCGCCAGTCAGATATCTTACGAGCATCATTTTATGATGTCATCTTCCTGAAACTCGTCTTGTCGTATCGGGGAGCCTCGGCTAATTCTTTCGCACGAATGAAACACGCACTCATTGCCACCACCGCGCTTTGCTTACTCTCGGCAGCCTCACCGGGCGCCTCCGAAAAGCTCTTCAACGGCAAAGACCTCTCCGGCTGGAAGGGCCTGCCCGAATTCTGGTCGGTTCAGAATGGAGCCATCGTAGGAGAAACCACCCCCGACAAGCCTACCAGTGGAAACACCTTTCTCGTATATCAGGGCAAGTCGCTGGATGACTTTGAGCTGTCGCTGAAAGCCCGGATCACCGGCAATAACAACTCTGGAATCCAATACCGCTCCAAGGTCGTTGACGAAAAGAAGCGGGTCGTCAGTGGCTACCAGATGGATATGCACCCTTCCCAGAAATACCTGGGCATGATGTATGAGGAAAAAGGGCGCGGCATCATCGCGCAGCGGGGTCAAAAAATCAAGGTAGGGGCGGATGGCAAGAGGGCCATCGTCGGGGACTTCGACAAGAAAAGGAACATCAAGCTAGGTGATTGGAACACCTACACCGTTATAGCGAAAGGAAACGTCCTCACTCACAAGGTCAATGGCTCCACTACCGCGGAGATTATCGATGAGCAGAGCTCCAAGCGATCCCTGTCCGGCGTCCTCGCTCTGCAGCTCCACGCAGGGAGCCCCATGAAAGTCGAGGTCAAGGACGTGTTCCTGACCCGGGCTTCCAAGAAAGTAGTAAATAAGAAGCGCGCCTCCAAGGGGGAAGCAGTCGTCCATCCCAAGGGTTTCGAGATTGAAAAACTCTACAGCGTGCCGAAGGGCCAGCAGGGGTCCTGGGTTTCCATGGCCCTGGACGACAAGGGACGACTTTACTGCAGCGACCAGGGAAAGGCCGGAATATGGCGCATCACTCTTGGCGACAAACTCAAGGTTGAGAAAGTCCCTGCTCAGATCAGCGGAGGCCAGGGCCTGCTCTGGGCCTTTAATCGCCTTTACGTCTGTGTAAATGGAGGAGGCGTCGGTGGCCACGGAAGTGGTCTCTACTATCTCACCGACACCAATGGGGATGATCAACTCGACAAGGTGACCCCAATGCGTGGACTGCAGGGGGGGGGGGAACATGGCCCCCATGCCGTCGTTCTCACTCCGGACGGCAAATCGCTCATGGTCGTGGGGGGAAATCATACAAAGCCACCCAACCCGGAGAGCTATGCCGTCCCGAAGAACTACAGTGAAGACCTCCTTCTGCCACGCATGGTCGACGCCCGTGGTCACGCCCGCGGCATCCGGGCTCCCGGGGGTTGGATAGCGAAAACGGATCCCGATGGGAAAAGCTGGAACTTCTACTCCTCAGGATTCCGGAACCAGTATGACGTTGCCTTCAACGCCCACGGGGAAATGTTCACCTATGACTCCGACATGGAATGGGACAGCGGAACACCATGGTATCGGCCCACCCGTGTCTACCACTGTACTAGTGGCAGTGAATTCGGGTGGCGCACCGGTACGGGTAAATGGCCCGCCTGGTATCCGGACTGCCTCCCTCCGACCATTGATATCGGACCCGGATGTCCCACCGGAGTCATGTCCGGACTGGGTTCCAATTTCCCCGAAGACTACAAAAACGCCATCTATGTGTTCGACTGGACCTACGGGACGATTTACGCCATTCACCACGCACCCGAGGGTTCCAGTTACCGGGGGGTCAAGGAGGAGTTTGTTACCGGGGTTCCCCTCAACGTCACGGATGGAGTGATCGGAAAGGACGGTAACATGTATTTTGCTGTTGGCGGACGAGGCACGCAATCCGCCCTCTATCGGGTCTCCTACAAAGGAAAGGCATCGAAGAAGCTTCGCTTCCCGGACACGGCCGCCCACCAGAAACTCCGGGCCAAGCGCCGGGAGCTGGAGAGCTTTCATGGCCAAGCCGTGGCTGGTTCTGTCGACAAGGTCTGGAGCAGCCTGGGCCACGAGGACCGCTTCATCCGATACGCCGCCAGAATTGCCCTCGAACATCAGCCCGTGAGTGAATGGGCTGCAAAGGCCCTCGCCGAGAAGGATCTCCAGACCTCGCTGACAGCCCTCCTCGCGCTCACCCGGCAGGGGAACGAGCGCCATCAGAACGCACTCCTCGACGCGCTCAGCCAGCTGTCCCCCGCAGACATGAACGACGCCCAGAAACTTGAGGCGCTGCGCGTCCTCTCGCTTTGTTTCATCAGGATGGGAGCACCTGATAAGGGAACAGCTACCGCGGTCGCAGAGGCCATCAGCCCGCTCTACCCGGCCAAGACTGATGCTCTAAACCGCGAGCTTGTCGATATGCTCGTCTACCTCAAGTCGCCTGACGTAGTTGCCAAGACTGTTCCCCTGCTCAGCCAGGAGGCCGTCGGACTGGAGGAAATTGAGTTTGATGACCAGCTCCTCAAACGCTCCGGCCAATATGGAAACACCTTTCTAAACCAGAAGGCCAATAATCCGCAGCGTCAGCAGATCCACTATGCCTTCGCGCTGAAAAACGCCTCGGAGGGTTGGACTCCGGACCTCCGCAAGCAGTTCTTCACTTGGTTTGCCAAGGCCCGCAACTTCAAGGGTGGGGCAAGCTTCGGCGGATTCCTGAACAATTTCCGCAACGAAGCTCTCGCCAAGATCACCGACGCTGGTGAGAAGGCCGAAATGGACGCCCTTTCCAAGGCTCCGGTCAAGCTCGTCCCCGAAGGCTACGAGCAGGCTCGAAAGATCGAGGTGGGCGTGTTGCGAGGCATGAAGTTCGACAAGTCGAGACTGGAGGCAAAGGCCGGTGAGCGCGTGGCGATAATCCTCACCAATAACGACCCGGACGGGCTGATGCACAATCTGGCTGTGATCAAACCTGGCACGCGCCAGCAGGTCCTGGAGGCCACCATTGCCCTCGGATCCAAGGCGATCGAGAAGAACTTCATTCCCGACGTGCCAGCCGTGCTTGGCTCCACCCCGCAACTGGCTCCAGGCCGCCGCTTCACCCTCTATCTCACCCTCCCGGAAGCGCCAGGAAACTACGAGTTCATCTGTACGTATCCGGGGCACGGACAGCTCATGTGGGGAACGCTGTTGGTAAAATGATCTGCGGCAGGCGTGCGCCGGCATTCCGGTGCACGCCTTCGCCTTGCCGCTCTCCAGCCGTCCCCTGCCCTGCTGGTGGTTCATGACGATAACCACCAAATCCACGACTCTGCCTCGGCCTTCGTCCTCAGGTGCTGTTCCGAATCTGACAGGCAAGGGTGCAACGGTCTCTCGCAGACGCTTGTGGGAGATCCTTCCGCGAGCCAGGACAGAGCAAAGGCGATGGAGCAGGCCTGGACTGATACAGTGGCGGAGTGCCATTTCCATACTACCACCCCAAATCCTCGCTCAATTCCCAACCTGGAAACTGCGCCGTTCGCTTCGTATACCGGCTCTCCTCTGGATCGAGTCGGGAAAATGTCACTCCCGCTGCTTCCCTTCTCCAGCTGGTCAGGGCGCCACCCGTGAACCTCTGAGACCCTCGAATCCGGGCCCACGGACGAAACGGGCAAAGCGCTGTCGGAAAAAAGCAAACCGGCAGCCAGACGTCAGGTCCCCCTGCCGCCCACTGCCTCCCTCCCACATAAGATGCCTGAGCTCGCCGAAGTAGAACTAGCCCGCCGCGTCTGGGAACCAGGCCTCACCCAGCGTATCATCTCGGTGGACTGCCACCCACGCACTCGTGTTTATCGGGATACCCCCGCTGCTGAAATCGAATCGGCCCTCACCGGCAGGAGACTCGCCAACAGCCGATCCCATGGGAAACGCCTTCTCTTCACCTTCGTCGCGGCCTCCCGTCCGAAGGCCTCTTCGGTGGAACACGATGCGCACCTCGAGCTGCATCTCGGTATGTCCGGACGCCTCTTCCTCGCCGATCCTGAATACGAGGCCTGCCGACATGATCACTTCATCCTGCGGACTTCAAAGCTTGCTCTTGTCTACTCCGACTACCGCCAATTCGGCCGGGTGTTCCTGCACGAACCCAGTGATGACCCGTGGGCGTCCTTGCCTCGCGAGGTTCTCGACCGGCGCTTCACCCTCTCCTACCTGCACCGGATCACCGCCCGCCGCGGTGGAACTGCGCTAAAGGGTCTTCTTTTGGACCAGGCGCTCTTTCCTGGAGTGGGAAACTGGATGGCAGACGAAATCTGCTGGCGCCTCCCCTGCTACCCCGGAAGTCACCTCCGGGACCTCGATCTGGCCCGGGTGCGCACAGTCAGCAGACAGGTCTGCCGGGGGGCAATCCGCCACGTTGCCGATAAGAATATCCCCCGGGACGGAGGAGAGGGCTTCTCTCCCGGGCGCTATGTGGAGCAGGTTCCGCCACGCTCTTGGCTCTTTCAACACCGGTGGAAGGCCGGAGGATCCTGCCCGCGCTGCCACATGATTCTTGCCCGGGGAACGATCGCCACCCGCACCACGGCCTGGTGTCCCGCCTGCCAGCCCGGAGGCGCATCAGGGGCTTGAGATCACCGTCAAAAGTGTTAGACTCCCGGTCTCTTTCAGGGTCGGACCCCTTCTTTATGAACCTTGCCAAGATCCTCCTCTCCGCGGGTCTGCTTGCTGCGGTTACCCTTGGTAGCAGCTGTACGTTGACCCCGGAGCCCAATCCGGATCAGACGGAAATTCTCAAGGCCCAGTGGGTCAACCCCTTTCGTCCCGGGACCTACCCCCACTTCACGGCCGAGCTTTCCTACCCGAAAACTTACGACGTCTACCGCAATTCCTCAGCTTTCGATGGTCTGAGTGGAGAGAATGCGAGGGTGGAGATCGACCTCTCGCTGCAGCGTGCCATCGTCTATAACAAGGAGCAGATCGCGATGGATTACCCTATAGCTTCGGGAAGGAAGGCCTTCCCTACCCCTCCCGGGCGCTACAAGATCGTGGAAAAAATCAGAAGAGAGAAACGCTCCAATCTCTACGGCACGATCTACGATGCGGAGGGAGAAGTTCACAAGACCGACGCCGATATCAACAAGGACGAGATTCCCGAGGGCGGTGAATTCAAGGGAGCAGCCATGCCCTACTGGATGCGCCTGAGCTGGGATGGACTTGGCATGCACCAGGGACGGGTTCCCCGCTATCCCGCCTCCCACGGCTGCGTCCGCATGCCTTCCAAGGTGGCCTCCTCAATCTTCGCTAAGCTGCCGCTCCACACCCCGGTCAAGATCCTGCCTTGAGCCCGGGACTGGAATCTGGTCTCGAAAAACGGTAGTGTTTTCCACCTCCCCTCGGTCCTTACCTGAAGGAGAGTTATTCTCCTGAGAGCCCCGGTTGCCCTTCCCTGAGACCCTGCCAGCGGGCTTTCTTTCAACCTTCGAATAGCGTCATTGCCCCTCTTTTCGACGGCCCGCAACCCTACAACTCGAAATCCGCGGATCCCGCCAGTGTCAGCCCCAACAAAAGCCCTGAATCTGCGGGGGCTTTGAGCTCGTTTAATCCTTTGGAAGGATTCTGGTCTCCGATCGCTCCATTCCCATCGCCGCGATCACGAACTGCAATCCTTCCGTTCTCGTAGTGATCCTTTCCTGCCAGCTACTGCGGTGAGGAGCCCGCGGTTTATTTTCACCTTCATGAAATGTGGAGTATCCCGGCTACCCAGGAAGCCGTGCAAAACGATCGGACCTCTCCGTCATTTCGTTCCTGCGGAACGAGGGCTGGAAGCTAATTCTCCTTGATAGCCCCGGCCATACGGTAGAGCTCAAGAGCCTGCTCAAGGGAGTATCCGGCGGGCGGAAGGCTTCTCCGGTTCTCCATCTGCACGGCCCGGGTCACGCCGGTCCGGAACCGGGCGATCTCCCGCTTGCGCTCAAACTCACTGATCCGGCGTTCCACGCGCAGGGAACGCTCCTCCGTCAACCTTTCCATCCCTCGCACCAGCATGTCGTGCACGCGCACCGGACTGAAGGCGGGCGACTCAAGCATTTGCGGGATCTGGGCCGAGCCGCTGTTGCCGTATTCAAGGGCAAGGTCCGAACTGACGAGGGAACACCCGGCAAAGCCCCTCCCATTGGAAAACCTGAACGCCGTGGCCCACTTCTTGAGAGCTGGCCAGTCCAGCGGAAAGTTCTCCCCTCTCTTCAAGGGAACCTTGACGGGAACGCAGTATGCCTTCACCAGTCCCACGATCTTATCGTCTGCGAGCGAATAAGTTCGCAGGAGCCGACCCTCGAGTCCGCAGGCCTCTCGGGGTGGTCCTGCCTGCGGGACGAAAAAGAAGACAAAAAGTGGTTTGCCGGTGCTCTGCGCTTCCTTCAAGGCGTTGGCAACATGGACACGCCAAGGGATCGCATTCCAAGGCAGTTTACCAGCCTTCTCAACTTCCAGGACCCGTGCCACCATTTCCTTTGCCTTCGCCTGGTCCCATGGCTCTCGGGCCAACGCGCCAGGCGAGAGGGACAGGCCCAGCAGAGCCAGAAGCATGCGATAACCTCCCATCAGGATGTTGTAGCCTAGCACCCCGGGCCAATATTCACAAATGCGGGATCATCGGGGTTCCCGCCATATCTCCTCCCCTGCTGGCCACCCTGCGGCGCTGTGAATAACTTTCGTGTTCAATCAACTCGCTTCACGGGTAATAACTTACCCCGTGGCCAGCTCCAAGGAAGGCAAGCTCACCCCCATGATGGCGCAGTACCAGGCCATGCGCCGCTCCCTGCCCGACGACGTGCTGCTCTTCTTCCGGCTGGGAGACTTCTACGAAATGTTCTTCGAGGACGCCACGGAGGCCGCCGGACTGCTCAATGTAGCGCTCACCAAGCGTGGAGGGGTTCCCATGTGTGGTGTGCCCCATCATGCTGCCGAGAACTACATTGCCAAACTGATCAAGCAGGGAAGGCGAGTGGCCATCGGCGAACAAACCTCGGAACCCGTCCCGGGTAAAATCGTCGACCGCGAAATCTCACAAATCATTTCCGCGGGTACGGTCGATAATCTCTCTCTGCTGGATGATCGGCGCCACAACTACCTGGCCGCAGTTTACGAACACCGGAATACCTTCGGACTCGCGGTGGTAGATCACTCCACCGGTGAATTCACCGTAGCCGAATTCCCAGACCAGCAACAACTAGAGGATGAGCTAACCCGGCTCGCTCCCTCTGAGCTCCTCATTTCAGATGAGCAGCTACAGGATCTCGGAGGGCTTTCCCAAGCCTTACCCTACGAAGGATATACATTTATTCTCGACCACGCCGCCCATACTCTCCGGGAGCACTTCAAGGTCCAATCGCTTGACGGCTTTGGGTGCGTCGGCATGCACTCCGCCCTCGGGGCAGCCGGTGCGATCCTGCATTATCTTTCCTGTCAGCTGCGACGATCTTGCGACCACCTGCGCGGGCTGGCGGTCCGCCAGGTGGGCGAACAAGTGGCCATCGACACGGCCTCCCAGCACAACCTCGACCTGGTCGAGTCACGATCTGGCCGCCAGCACACTCTGCTCGGGGTGCTCGACCGCACGGCCACCCCGATGGGGGCACGCATGCTCCGAGACTGGATTCTGCATCCAATTTCTGATGGAACTACCCTGAGAGCCAGACACGACCTGATAGAGTCCTTCCTCACCGAGAACTTTCTGCTCACCAAGTGCCGTGAGAGCCTGAAGAACATTCGGGATATTGAACGCTGTACAGGACGCCTCGCCCAGGGGTCAGGCAACCCTCGCGACCTGCTGGCCCTCCAGACCTCACTGGCTCAGGTCCCAGCCCTCAGGGCCGACCTTGAAGCCCTTCCCTCTCCGAAACAGGAAACCGGGGCACTCAAGCGGGAGATCCTCGAAGAACTGCACGAGTTTCCCGACCTCGTGGCCCTGCTCGAGAGCGCCCTCGTCGAGGAGCCTCCCATCTCCCCGAAGGAAGGTGGGCTTATTCGCGACGGCTTTACCCAGGAACTCGACGAACTCCGTTCCGCCTCCCGCGACGGAAAGGAATGGATTGCCCGGCTGCAAAAAAGCGAACGAGAGCGGACCGGGATCGATTCGCTTAAAATCAAGTTCAACAACGTCTTCGGTTACTTTATCGAGGTCACCAAGGCGAACCTTTCCAAGGTGCCCGAGGATTATCAGCGGAAGCAGACGATGGCCAACGCTGAACGTTACATCACGCCCAGCCTGAAGGAGGTGGAGGGCAAGGTCCTCGGAGCCGACGAGCGGGCCAAGAAACTCGAATACGAGGAGTTTCTTAAACTGCGTGGTGAAATCACCGGCCATCTCGACGCACTCCAGCGCTGTGCCAATGCCCTCGCCACTCTCGATGTGCTGCTCGGCCTTGCGGAAACCGCTCAACTTTACCAGCACACCCGCCCAGTCCTGGACGACTCACGGGATCTTGAGATCCTGAATGGACGCCACCCGGTTCTCGAACAGACTCTGGTAGAGGAGAAATTCGTACCCAACGACTCCCGCCTGCAACACGAGAGCTCTCGCCTCCTCATCATCACGGGACCAAACATGGCAGGCAAGTCGACCTACATACGGCAGGTCGCCCTTATTGTGCTGATGGCCCAGATCGGTGCCTACGTCCCTGCTCAGTCCGCCCGCATCGGGCTCGTTGACCGGATCTTTTGCCGGGTAGGCGCCAGCGACGACCTCGCCCGAGGGCAATCGACGTTCATGGTGGAAATGAATGAGACGTCTCTGATCGTCAACAATGCGACGGCCCGCAGCCTTGTCATTCTGGATGAGGTTGGACGCGGCACGGCGACCTTCGACGGGCTTTCCATCGCCTGGTCGGTGGCCGAACACCTGCATGACGAAATCAAGTGCCGTTCTCTCTTCGCCACCCACTACCACGAGCTTTGCGATCTCGCCACCACCAGGGAGGCGGTGGAGAACCACAATGTCGCTGTCCGGGAGTGGAACGATGATATCATCTTTCTGCGAAAGATTCTCCCCGGGCCGGCCGACAAGAGCTACGGAATCCAGGTTGCCAAACTGGCTGGCCTTCCCCGTCCTATCATCGACCGGGCCAAGGAAATCCTTTCCCATCTCGAATTATCAGCGGCACGCCCCGATGCCGCAAAACCGTCAAAGGAGCAGCAGGTCTCAAGGGAAAAAACCTTCCCGGAAGTGAGTTCTCCGCAGATGGATCTCTTCGGATAGCGAATTAATCCTTCTGTATTTCGAGGTCAGGAGCCTTCATCTCCTCCGGTGGGTTCAGTCCGATGGCAGCGGGCCCCGGAATGAATA
>MDTG01284661.1_pt1 | contig 10529 bp, 10 predicted proteins | sample 811421 | NCBI WGS metagenome assembly MDTG01 (sample SAMN05326645, study PRJNA326480) | marine metagenome | isolation source: seawater | place: Pacific Ocean: South East | collected 2011
CTGCCGTGGCTTGTTGGTTTCTGCCGCCGAGGCGGCCCTGATGAGCGAGGCACTACAGATGACCGCACTGGTTGGCGTGATCATGGGCTCCAAGTCCGATTGGTCCACCCTTAGCCACACCGCCGAGATGCTGGACAAGCTGGGCATTCCTTACGAAGTTAAAGTGGTGTCTGCCCACCGCACTCCGGATCTGTTGTTTCAATATGCTGACGAGGCAGAAGGCCGTGGCATTCAGGTGATCATCGCCGGTGCCGGTGGTGCAGCCCACCTGCCGGGCATGTGCGCCGCCAAGACCCACTTGCCGGTTCTGGGTGTGCCGGTGCAGTCGTCCATGCTCTCGGGTGTCGACTCACTGCTGTCTATCGTGCAGATGCCAGCCGGTGTTCCGGTGGCGACGCTGGCGATTGGCAAGGCCGGTGCGGTCAACGCGGCATTGCTCGCGGCGAGTATTCTCGGCCACCAGCATCCGCAGTTTCACACGGCGTTGAAAGCGTTCCGTGAGGAGCAAACCGAGACCGTTCTGGCTAACTCGGACCCGCGCAACGCATAAGTTTAACGGGCCCTCGCGGCCCGTTTTCAATGGCGTTGTAGCGGTAAAATTTTGGTTGATCTGCCACCTGCGAAAAGGGGCCTTGCAATGAAAATCGGTGTAATCGGTGGCGGCCAGTTGGGCCGTATGTTGTCACTGGCGGGCACGCCGCTGGGCATGAACTTCGCCTTCCTTGATCCGGCCCCGGATGCTTGCGCGCAAGCGTTGGGCGAGCATATCCGTGCGGATTATGCGGATCAGGATCACCTGCGCCAGCTGGCCGACGAGGTTGATCTGGTCACGTTCGAATTCGAAAGCGTGCCGGCCGAGACCGTTGCCTTTCTTTCGCAGTTCGTGCCCGTATATCCAGGCGCCGAAGCCCTGCGCATTGCCCGTGACCGCTGGTTCGAAAAGTCGATGTTCAAGGATCTGGGCATTCCGACCCCCGCGTTCGCCGATATTCAGTCGCAAGCCGATCTCGACGCCGCCGTTGCCAGCATCGGCCTGCCTGCCGTGATGAAAACCCGCACGCTGGGTTACGACGGCAAGGGCCAGAAAGTGCTGCGCAGCGAGCAGGATGTAACCGGAGCATTTGCCGAGTTGGGCAGCGTGCCGTGCATTCTGGAAGGCTTTGTACCCTTCACCGGTGAAGTCTCGCTGGTGGCTGTGCGTGGCCGTGATGGCGAAACGCGTTTCTATCCGTTGGTGCACAACACGCACAACAGCGGGATTCTGGAGCTGTCGATTGCCAGCACCGATCACCCCCTGCAAAGTCTCGCCGAAGATTACGTTGGCCGTGTGCTCAAGCAGCTGGATTATGTCGGCGTGATGGCGTTCGAGTTCTTCGAAATCGACGGCGGCCTCAAGGCCAACGAGATTGCCCCGCGCGTGCACAACTCTGGCCACTGGACGATCGAAGGCGCCGAGTGCAGCCAGTTCGAAAACCACCTGCGTGCGATCGCCGGCCTGCCGCTGGGCTCAACCGCCAAAGTGGGCGAGAGCGCCATGCTCAACTTCATCGGTGAAGTGCCGCCTGTGGATAAAGTGACCGCCATTGATGACTGCCATCTGCATCACTACGGCAAGGCATTCAAGGTCGGTCGCAAAGTCGGTCACGCTACGCTGCGTTGTGCTGACCGCGCCACGCTTGATCAGAAGATCAGCCAAGTGCAGAGCCTGATCAAAGCCGTTTGATCCGCCCAATGCGCGCCTCTCTCCGTGGCGCGCATTGAACCTCTGCGGTTGTAGGCTATCTGATAGCCTGTCGCCATGTTTGAACTAGAATAATTCCTGTTCAACACCGCAGAGCCGCAGCGCAAGGCCGTTAGCTGCCTGCATTGGACGACCCCATCTACACGGAGAGCACGCTATGGGCATTATCGGCACGATTTTCATCGGACTCATTGTTGGGCTGCTTGCACGCTTCCTCAAGCCGGGCGATGACAGCCTCGGCTGGATCATGACCATCATTCTGGGTATCGCCGGTTCAGTGGCTGCGACCTATGGCGGTCAGGCGCTGGGCATCTACCAGGCCGGGCAGGGCGCAGGGTTTATCGGTGCCGTTGTGGGTGCTGTGGTTCTGTTGTTCATCTACGGCATGATCAAGAAGAAATAATCGGCTGAAACCGCCTACTGCATAAGGAAACTCGAGTTGATGCGCCGTCTGTGGATAACTTCGCTGTTGTTGGCCAGTAGTGTTGCGATGGCGCAGTTACCCGAGACGGACTGGCTGGAGTTGATGCCGCCGGACGATCGTCAGGCGCTGGAAGACATGCCAGAAATCACGCATGACACCCCAGAGCAAGACGGCACGTTCTATTCGCCGGGCGGCCTCAAGCAGCAGGATAAAGAGCTGCCAGCCGTGATGTACTCGGCCAAAACCGTGGCCGCCCTCGATGGCAAGGACATGCGTTTAGGCGGATACCCAGTGCCGCTCGAAACCGACAATCAGGGCCGGAGTACCGAGTTCTTCCTGGTGCCATATCCGGGCGCCTGCATTCACGTGCCGCCACCACCGCCCAATCAATTGGTGCTGGTGCGTTATCCACAGGGCATCGAACTCAGTGATATCTACGCGCCAATCTGGATCAGCGGCAAGTTGCAGATCGAAACCGTGAATAACGACCTCGCCAACGCGGCATACGCCATGACCGCCGACAGCGTGCGGATGGTGGAAGAAGACGACCTCTGACGCTGTTGATTCAGGGCTCGCCGGCACTCACCGCTCAGGTGTACAGGCTTCTCTGGTTGCGCCGCGATCTCAAGCACAGCCGTTTGCAGCGCCTACTTTGCCGCGGTTTTGGCGGCTATCCATTGCGACATATATTGAGTGCTTTTGAGCGTGTGATGGCGCAGCATGCGGCCAATAAAGTTATCCACACGGTGCTGTTCGCGCTGCTCAAATAGCCGCTGGAGCCGCGCAATCAACGCATCGCCCAACGGCTCACGCGCAAAGCGTTGCTCAAGAATGGCCCGGCCATTGTCCTGGGCTTCATGCCACAACGTCGGGTCTTCATGCAGCGCTACAGCCGCCTCGGCAAACGCCTCAGCATCCGCCACGATTGCCCCGCCCCAAGCTAATTCACCGTGCATGCTTTCGCTGCCAATGGCCGTGGTGACATTGGGCGTGCCGCAGGCCATTGCATCGGCCAGCTTGCCCTTGATGCCTGCGCCAAAGCGCAGCGGCGCAAGGCACACGCGTGCGCGCGTCATCACTTCATGCGCATCATCCGCCCAACCCAGCACCAGAAAACCCTGTTTGGGGTTATGCAATGCGGTGGCTTTCGGCGGTGGATAAGCGCCATAAACATGCAATTGCGCATTGGGCAGGCGTTGGCGCACCAGTGGCCACAACACGTTCTTCAGCCATAACACCGAATCCCAGTTAGGCGCATGGCGGAAGTTGCCAATGCTGATGAAGTGTTGGCGCTGCTCGAAAGGTAACGGCTCAACCACCGGCGGAATCAGCATTAGCGGGTTGTGCATGAGCAATGCTGGCGGCACGCCAAAGCGCTGTTGCAGCAGTTGCACTTCGAAATCAGAAATCATCAGCGTCAGGTCGCTGCGGTAGATCGCGGCGATTTCGCGTTGGGCCATGTCATGGCTCGCCATCACCTGATAAAGCGTGTCCATGTCGGCCGTTACTGCTGGTACCTGATGGCGTTCAGCTTCCGAGTCGCAGGCTTGCTGGGCGGTTTTCAGCAGATGCTGGCGGGCATCGCGCAGGCAATGCAGGTCACTGGTATCGAGCACGCGCAGGGCTTGCGGCCAGGCACGTTCCACTCGCCAGGCGAATTGTTCTTCGGTGAAGTAACGGTCGAACAGCACCATGTCTGGCTGCAGCTCGCTCACCAGCTCATCAAAGCTGTCGCAGTTAAGGGCGATTTGCAGCTCCGGGATTTGCAGTGAGCTGAGGTCTGCACGGTGCTCTGATAACGCCGCAGCACTGGCAAAACTCACGCTCCAGCCCTGCTTTCGGAACAGTTCGAGCAGCTCGATCATGCGGCTACCCGCCGCGGATGAGCGGGGCTCGGGCCAGACGTAACCGATTACCAGAATTTTGTGCATGCGGGCGCTTATCAAAAGGAGCTGAGGTCGGCGATTATACAGAGGCTGGCTTGGATATCCGGGAGGCATTGTGGCCCATCGGGAAGCCGTAATCAGTGCTTTAATCTGCCTGCGGCTAATTGGTTAACGGGAGTGAGTCATGAAAGCATTGATGCTGTTGATGTTATGTCTGCTATCGAGCGCGGCGCTGGCGCTGGAGAAAGGAGAGCGCCTGGAGTCCTGGACCTTGCTGGATCAGTTCGAGCAGCCCTACACATTGGATAACCAACTGCAGGTGCTTTTGGTCGCTCGCGACATGGAGGGCGCCGAAATGCTTGAAGCGGCGTTGCAGGGTCAGCCCAAAGGCTATTTGCAGCAGCGCAACGCGGTGTTTCTCGCCGATATCAGCAAGATGCCCAGCTTGATTGCCAAGATGTTCGCAGTGCCTGCCATGCGCGATTACAACTATCGGGTGCTGCTCGATCGCGAGTCGCGGGTGGTGCCGCGCTATGACGTCGCGGAATCGACCGTACTGTGGTTGCAACTCAAGGATGGCAAGCTGCAAGAACTGCATAACTTTACCGATGCAGCTGCATTGCGCGGCGCATTAGAGGCCGCCCCGCAAGACAGCGGGGCGGGCGACTGAAATCAGTCGCTATACGCCTCGCTCCACAGGCTGATCGCCAGATGGTGCTCGGCCCCGGGCTTTAGTTGCACCAAGTCGTCCATCACGTTGGCGTGCTCAATACAGAGCATGTCGAGCCAGGCGTTGTCGGCAAACTCGCTGAGCTGCTGGGCCTTTTTGACCCAAGGGTTCCACACCACTGCCGAGCGCGTGCCGCTGCTGCTCATGCAAATCCGGCGTTGCCAATGGCTGTCGACGATGCTCAGCTCGTTCGGCGTGTTGAGGTAGATGCGGTCGGTTTCGCCGTGGAACTTGATGTTGCCGCGCTGCTCGCGAATCTCCCAATCCGCCAGCGTTTCGATGTAGCGGCAATCGGCGAGGCCTTCAACTTCAACCTGGCGAATATCACTCACTGCAAAGTAGCTGTGCAGCGCCTGGCTGATATTCAACTGGCTGTCGCCGATGTTCTTGCAGTGCAGGTCGATATGCAGCTTCTCGTCGAGCCGGATGTGCAGGCGCAGATCAGCCTGATGCGGCCAGCCTTCCAGCGGCGTCTCAGCGGTGTTGAGGCTGAACTCCAGCGTTACCCCGGCAGCGCTGCTTTCGATGTCGACCAACTGCCAGTCGATGTTCCTAACCAGGCCATGAAATGGCGCATTCTGCGGGTCTGTGTGCATGGCTTGAGTAATCGCCGGATTGCGCTGCAAATCGCCAAACCACGGCCAGCAAACCGGTACGCCACCCCGTGGACTCTTGCCAGCTTGCAGCTCGGCCAAATCACTCAGCCAGATCACCGGCGGCTCACCGTCGCGCTGATAACTGAGAATTTGCGCGCCTTGCTGAGTCACCAATAACTCGGCAGCGCCGTAGCGAACCTGCCAGCAATTCAATCCGCCCAGTTCGAGCCGTTCAACGTTATATGTCGTCATGAGCGTATTCCTGAAAAAGCATTGATGACCATTGGAACGCAGCCGCCCCCTAAAAGCAAAACGCCCATCGACTGACGGGCGTTTAAGTAATGCGGCTACCACTGCAAAGCAGGTTCAGCCGCTGATCCTGACTGTGATCAGGTTGTTCTGTCGAGCTTCTCGCTGCTCTCGAATTGCCCATCAAAAAAGCGCTCTTGCCCTTAACCAAGCTATCACCGAATTGGTGGAGTCAGGTTCGTGAGCCTGAGGTCCTGAGACAAGGCGCTGCACCGAGCCATAGCCATCTATGGCGAGGTGCAGCAACGCAGTATCAGGCCCTCAGGGGCCGACCCTGACCCGCCAATTTAGTTGCCGTAAACCTGCTCAGGCAACCACGTGATCAAGCCTGGATACATGTAGGCAATCACCAGCAGGAACAGCTGAATCAGGATAAACGGCACGACACCTTTGTAGATCGTGCTGGTCGGAACCGACTGTGGCGTAACACCACGCAGGTAGAACAGCGCAAAACCAAACGGTGGCGTCAGGAAGGATGTTTGCAGGTTGAGTGCAATCATCACCCCCAGCCAGATCGGGTCAAGGCCCATCGCCAGCAACACCGGGCCCACAATCGGCACCACCACGAAGGTGATTTCGATGAAGTCGAGGATGAAGCCGAGGAAGAAAATCACCACCATCACCAGGAAGAACGCACCCAATACGCCGCCAGGCAATTGCGCGAATACGTCCTCGATCAGGATTTCGCCGCCGAAGCCACGGAATACCAGGGAGAACAGCGAGGCGCCGATGAGGATCATGAAGACCATCGCGCTGATTTCGGTGGTGCCGTAAGCCACTTCACGCAGTTGGGTGAAGTTCAGCTTGCGCTTCACGGTTGCCAGAACCATTGCGCCCAAAGCACCCAGCGCCGCAGCTTCTGTCGGAGTGGCGTAACCGGCAAGGATCGAGCCCAGCACGGCCGCAATCAGAATCAGCGGCGGGATAAGTGCATTGGCCAGCTTGCCCCACTCGATCGGGCCGAGCTCTTCCTGCGGCAGTGCCGGCAGTTTCTTCGGCTGAAAAATGGCTACCGCGATGATGTACAGAATGTACATGCCCACCAGCAGCATGCCGGGTAGGAACGCACCAACGAACAGGTCACCCACCGAGACGGTCTTGGGCGAGAAGATGCCCATCTTCAATTGTGCTTGTTGGTAGGCGCTGGACATTACGTCACCCAGCAAAACCAGCACGATCGACGGTGGGATGATCTGGCCCAGCGTGCCGGTCGCGGCGAGTGTTCCAGTCGAAATGGCCGGGTCGTAACCGCGACGCAACATGGTTGGCAATGCCAGTAAACCCATGGTGACTACGGTTGCACCGACGATACCGGTAGAAGCGGCAAGCAGTGCGCCTACAACGCAAACCGAGATGGCCAGACCGCCACGCAGAGTGCCGAACAAACGCGACATCGACTCCAGCAGGTCTTCAGCAACCCTGGATTTCTCCAGCATCACTCCCATGAACACGAATAGCGGCACCGCCAACATGGTCTGGTTGTTCATGATGCCAAACAGACGGTTGGGCAGAGCGCTCAGATACGTTGCATCAAAGGTGTTGGTCAGCACGCCAATACCGGCGAAAACCAGCGATACACCACCGAGGGTGAACGCCACCGGATAGCCGGCCATCAAGGCCACGCAGATACAGATAAACAGCAGAATCGGCATCAGCTCAGCCATGTTTCACCTCCGGCTCGGGCAGGCGACCGGCGAGCAGATAAATACCTTTGATCAGATCGGAGATGCCTTGCAGAACCAGAGACACAACCAACACCAGAATGATGCTTTTTTGCAGATAAACGTAATGCAGACCGCCCGACTCGCTGGACGCTTCATGCGTTGCCCACGAGTTGGCGACGTAATCCCAGCTGCTCCAGCCGAGGAACAGGCACAGCGGCAGCAGGAACAGCAGCGTGCCGCCGATGTCGACCAGCGCCTGACGTTTCGGGCTGAACTTCTGGTAGAAAATATCCACTCGAACGTGGGCATTGCGTTGCAGTGTCCAGGCGGAGGCACCCATGAACACAAGGGCGTGTGCGTACAACACAGCTTCTTGCAGGGCGGTGGCGCCAATCCCGAAACCGTAACGCAGAACCACAACGATGGCTGTGCCAAGCACCAGAAATACGGTGAGCCAGGCACACGCCTGACCGAAGCGCATGTTCAGTGCATCGATGAAACGAGCGATTGCTAATGGAAGTGGGGGCTTGTCGGACATAAGGAGTCCTTATCGTTATAGGGTTTGAATTGCAGGCACAGGCTAGCTGAAACCACGACGCGCGATCATGTAGCAATTAGTTGCAGTGATATTGTTGTTCAGTTTCTACTCTGCAGGCACTAAAAAACTGCCCAAGGCAGTTATCAGATTGTCCCTAATCTGCAGAGGGGCCAGGCCCGGAGCAAAAGTTGAGCGTATTTCAGCCCATTTTCGCCACGCAAAACTGTACGCAGTGAAAAGTCAGGCGATTCTAGGCACCTGTTGATAATGCGGCAATGGCACTACAACTTTAGTCGAATCTACTAGGCTTGAGCGCTAGTTCACCCTATGTTAGTCAGGCGTGGTCTGCCAACAGTGATCCTGTGGTCAGACCAATACAACAAGAAGGAGCATTGAATGAAACGTCGTCAAATACTCGCGGCCGCGGGTGTAGGTCTGGCAGCTACTGCTTTGGCAGGCTGCAAAGAAGAGGCTAAAACTGCTGGCGAACCCCAAAAAGGCGCGGGTGGTGAGACTTTTAACTGGAAGATGGTTACTTCGTGGCCAAAAAACTTTCCGGGCGTTGGCGTAGGTGCCGAACGTTTCGCCACGCTCGTCAATGAGATGAGTAATGGTCGTCTGAAGGTCAAGGTTTACGCCGCTGGGGAGCTGGTGCCGGCACTTGAAGTCTTCGACGCTGTTTCGCGTGGTACTGCTGAAATGGGCCACGGTGCTCCTTACTACTGGAAAGGCAAAGTGCCTGCTGCCCAGTTCTTCTGCGCCTTGCCATTTGGCCCTAATGCCCAGGAAATGAATGCCTGGCTGCACAAGGGTGGCGGCATCGAATTGTGGGAAGAGGCGTATAAGCCTTTCGGCGTACTGCCAATGGCGTGCGGCGCTACCGGCGTGCAAACCGCTGGCTGGTTCAACAAAGAAATCAACTCGGTTGATGACTTCAACGGCCTGAAAATGCGTACTCCGGGCCTGGGCGGCGAAGTGCTGACCAAAATGGGCGGTACTGTGGTCAACATGCCGGCGGGTGAAATCTTCACCGCACTGCAAACCGGCGCCATCGACGCTACCGAGTGGATTGGTCCGTACAACGACCAGGCGCTGGGTCTGCACAAAGCAGCCAAGTATTACTACACGCCAGGCTGGCAAGAGCCGAACGTAACGTTCGAACTGGACGTCAACATCAAGGCGTGGGAAAGCCTGCCAAAAGACCTGCAAGCCATCGTGCGTGCAGCGGCCCGTGATGTGAACGGCGACATGCTCGACGATTACAACACGCGCAACATGGAAGCCATGGAACAGCTGAAGAAAGAAGGCGTCGACGTGCGTCGTCTGCCGGATGACGTGCTGGCCAAGCTGAAGGAAGTGGCATCGGGCGTCGTCGACGCCACTGCAGCAGCCGACCCGGTTGCGGCCAAGGTTTGGGCTCAGCAGAGCGCATTCCTTGAGCGTATGTATGAGTACGCCGAGGCCAACGAGAAAGACATCTACAACATCCGCGGCTAATTTAGCGGGTATGCAAAAACGCCGACTTTCGAGTCGGCGTTTTTTTTGTGCCTGTTGGCTGTGCTTTACCGACCGCTCAGCGGCGCGGAGGGAGTGAGCGGGTTCTCCCGCTGCCATCAATGGCGACGAACACGAAAACGGCTTCGGTTACCTTGCGCCACTCGCTTGAGAGCGGATCATCGCTCCACACCTCGACCATCATCTGGATCGAGCTGCGGCCGACTTCCAGCGCCTGAGTATAAAAAGATAATTGCGCGCCAACGGCTACCGGCACCAGAAACGCCATGCGGTCGATTGCAACGGTTGCAACACGTCCGCCAGCAATCTTGCTGGCCATTGCCGTGCCTGCCAAATCCATTTGAGCTACCAGCCAACCGCCGAAAATATCACCAAAACCATTGGTTTCACGGGGGAGGGCGGTGATCTGAAGGGCCAGATCGCCTTGTGGTATCGGGTCTTCCTGTTCGAAATCGTTCATCTAATTAACGGCTCTCAGCGCGGTTATTGTTATCAGCGCGTATCAGCTCGGTAAAAATGCTTGCGAGGCACCTGAGTGCGACGCATAAACCGGCACATGCTTGGCGCTGGTCTAAAGGCTGCGCTGTCAAATAGCTAGCAGACCCTCAAAGCATGGGCATGCAGAGTATACCGACTGAGCAGTCGCTGGGCGACTGCCAGCACAGCTTATGTCGTACTGTTCGCCGACTTTTGCCATGTTTTAAGCATAAAAAGTGGCAAAAGGATGTCACGGTCATCTAACTGTCACATTGCTTTCATAGATTGGTCACAAGGCCTGCAGATAATGGCCCCGTTCTTTCCAACACCCTTTCTGCTAGGAGCAAGGCATGAATCTGAAGCGTTTGATGGCGGCCATGACTTTTGTCGCCGCTGGCGTCGCCACCGCCAATGCGGTAGCCGCTATCGACCCGGCACTGCCGACCTATGAAAAGACCTCGGGCGTCTCGGGTAACTTGTCGAGCGTAGGCTCTGACACCCCGGCCAACCTGATGACTCTCTGGGCTGAGAACTACAAGAAACTTTACCCCAACGTAAACATCCAGATTCAGGCTGCTGGTTCTTCTACCGCGCCACCTGCACTGACTGAGGGCACTTCCAACCTAGGCCCGATGAGCCGCAAGATGAA
>MDTG01389882.1_pt1 | contig 10529 bp, 5 predicted proteins | sample 811421 | NCBI WGS metagenome assembly MDTG01 (sample SAMN05326645, study PRJNA326480) | marine metagenome | isolation source: seawater | place: Pacific Ocean: South East | collected 2011
AGAGACTGGGATTCGAACCCAGGCAACGTTTACACGTTGACAGATTAGCAATCTGCTCCATTACCACTCTGGCACCTCTCCAAAAGATTTACAAATTTATATAAAAAAATGAACTGAAAAAGAGATATCTATTCTAGTTCACTTAGAAGATTTTTCATCTCTGTGAAGCCCGTGTTATCTCCAATCGTGCCATAAATATTCATAAGTGTTCTAACAGCTTCAACATTATTGTTTACTGCTATTAAATTTTTTAAAATTGGGATACATTGAACATATAAGTCCTCTCTTAGTAACTTTAACTCATCATACCTTAGATTATCTGATCTTGAAGTACCAAGGCTATTCATCTCATCAACTATTTCTTGCTCTCCATTTAAAATTAAAGCAACTAAATTTAAATAACTATTTTCGCTATTGGGGTCTAAATCAATTGACTTCTTGTAATAGGATATTGCAACCTCCTTTTCACCTAACTCCGCACTTATAACTCCTAAATTATAGTATAGTAGTGGATTATTTGGTTCTTTTTCTATTGCTTCGGACATAGCAATCCTGAATGCTTCCTTGTCATCTAACTCATAGTAAATATTAGCAGCAGTTATTATTAGACTTACATCATCTGGATTTGAAGCCCTTGCTGTTTCGATAGCAGCTAAAGCCATATCGTTTTGACCAAGCTCTTTGTAAATAAGTGCAATATTCTTTACAATTTCAGGAAATTTAGATTCTGTAACTTCCTCTCTTGGATTAGAATAGTCTTTAGATTTCTTCAACAAATTAAACTCTGTCTCAGAATTGATCTCAATTTCTGTTCCTGACTCAACTTCAGTTATAAAATATTTGGTTTCTATTCCTTCATATTTGATGTCTCTCAGGATTTGATAATATTCAAGAGCAAGATTAAAATCTTGGGAATTAACGGCAGAGGATGCGGCATAATATAGGTAAAGCTGGTTCATTTCTGGCTTAACGTCATATACCATTTTAAGTTTTTTAGCTGCTTCAAAATAATTTTCTGTTTCATTATCACCAACAGCACTTGTTATTAGTGAGTTTTCTAATTTATTTATCTCTAAATTCAAAATATCATTATCAATTCCTAGACTCTCTGACATTTTAAAAGATTTTACAGCCATGTCAAAGTCCTCAAGTGATGTATATAGCTTTCCATATAAAAGCATAACCTGAGATTTTATTTTATCATCACTTGAGTCAAAAAGATCTTTAGATGATTCTAAAAGGTCTATGGAAGAAGTATATTCTCCTGAATTATAAAATTTATTAGCATTCCTTAGTTCTTTTTTTTGAGCATTCAAAAAAGAAAGTGATAATGATAAAGCACATATTAAAATTTTTTTCATAACATTTTTAATTTACAGTGTCTCCAATAAAATCAATATCATTTATATCTTCGATATCCTCTTGATCTTTCATTACTTTTGCTACAGCTGCAATGTTGTCGCCATCCTTAATACTTATAACCTTTACACCCTGCGTAGCTCTTCCCATAACTCTTAAATCTTCAACCTGCATCCTTATAGCTATTCCTGATTTATTTATAATCATTAGGTCGTCGTTATCTGAGACACTCTTTATTGTTACTAATTTACCAGTTTTTTCTGTAATAGAGATGGTTTTCACACCTTTACCTCCTCTATTTGTAAGTCTATAATCTTCTAGTGATGATCTTTTACCATAACCATTTTCTGATACAACCAGTATATTAGCATCCATGTCATTAACAGAAATCATTCCGACCACTTCATCTTTTTTATCGTTAAGTTTAATCCCTCTCACACCTGAAGCGTTTCTACCCATTGGTCTTGTTTTACCTTCTTCAAATCTAATAGCTTTACCAGATTTGACAGCTAACATTATCTGACTGTTACCGTTAGTTAATTTTGCTTCCAATAATTCATCTCCATCTTTTACAGTTATAGCATTTATACCGTTTGATCTAGGTCTTGAATACTGTTCCAAAGAAGTCTTCTTTACTTGACCTAGCTTTGTAGCCATAATTACAAAATGATTATTTACATAATCTTCATCTTTTAGATCTTGTGTACAAATAAAGGCCTTAACCCTATCGTCTTGTTCAATATTTATTAAATTTTGTATAGCTCTTCCTTTCGAATTTTTTGAACCCTCAGGTATCTCATAAACTCTCATCCAGAAGCATTTACCTTTTTGAGTAAAGAATAACATATATTGATGATTTGTACCAATAAATAAGTCTTCTAAAAAGTCCTCCTCTCTTGTCTTTGAGGCTTTTTGTCCTACTCCACCTCTGTTTTGAGTTTTGTATTCTGTTAAAGGTGTTCTTTTGATATATCCAGCATGTGAAATTGTTATGACAACTTTCTCATTTGGGATAATATCCTCAACTTTAAAATCTCCTCCTGCATATTCAATCTCAGATCTTCTATCATCTCCGTATTTACTTTTAATATCTGTAAGTTCTTCTTTGATTAAACTCATCCTCATTTCCTTGCTGTCTAAAAGATCTTTGTAACCCTTAATTATTTTTTTAAGCTCATCGAATTCTTCTCTAAGTTTGTTTTGCTCGAGACCAGTGAGTTGTCTTAAACGCATTTCTATAATAGCTTTTGCTTGTATTTCAGTCAGTTTGTATTTTTTTTCAAGTTTTAACCTCGCATCCTCTGCATTTTCTGATTTTTTAATCAATTCAATGACATCGTCAATGTTATCACTAGCTACAATTAGTCCTTCTAATATATGTGCTCTTTGCTCAGCTTTATTTAATTCGAATTTGGTCCTCTTAACTACTACATCATGTCTATGGTCAACAAAATGATGTATAAGGTCCTTTAGATTTAATAATTGAGGTCTACCATTAACGAGAGCCACATTATTAACGCTAAATGAGGATTGAAGCTGAGTATATTTATAGAGTTTATTCAAAACAATATTTGGAATTGCATCTCTCTTTAATACATATACAATTCTCATACCTTTTCTATCAGATTCATCGCGAATAGTAGAAATACCCTCTATTTTACCTTCGTTTACAAGATCAGCTGTTTTCTTAATCATATCAGCTTTGTTTACCTGATAAGGAATTTCTGAGACAATAATACACTCTCTATCATTGAGGTTCTCAATTATAGCCTTGCCTCTCATTACTACCCTTCCCTTACCAGTATGAAAGGCTTCTTTAACACCATCATAGCCATAAATTGTACCACCTGTTGGAAAATCAGGAGCCTTGATGTGTTGGATAAGTTCATCAATGGTAATGTCATTATTATCTATATACTCAATAATACCATCGATAACTTCAGTGAGGTTATGTGGGGGCATATTTGTTGCCATACCTACAGCAATACCAGATGCACCATTAATAATTAATGCAGGGACTCTAGTTGGAAGAACTGTAGGTTCTAGAATAGTATCATCAAAATTTAGTTGAAAGTCTACTGTCTCTTTATCAATATCTGATAATAATTCTTCTGAAATTTTCTGCATTCTAGCTTCAGTATATCGCATAGCTGCGGGGCTATCTCCATCAACAGAACCAAAATTACCTTGACCATCTACAAGATTATATCTTAAACTCCATTCTTGAGCCATTCTTACCATTGTGTCATATACAGAGCTGTCACCATGTGGATGATATTTTCCCATAACATCTCCAACAATTCTTGCTGATTTTTTGTAGGATGAGGATGATCTAACACCCATTTCGTTCATCCCAAATAGAACTCTTCTGTGAACTGGCTTGAGACCATCTCTTACGTCGGGTAAAGCTCTTGAAACAATAACTGACATCGAATAATCGATGTAAGCTGACTTCATTTCATCCTCGATTTTTATAGGGATGAGTTTTTCTTTTTCCATATTTGTATATAATAGCTAAAATAAAAAAACACTAGTTTTCAAAATGAAGAAATTTCAACAAATAAAATATATTTATTAACATTTTGAATTGAAAAGTTTTATCTTAAAATAAGCAATTAGTATAGTAAATTTCTTTGTTAATTTATTATAATGATATATTTTAGATCCCAAATAATTAATAATGGATGATAATTTTTCTTCAAGAGTAAAAGATGTTATATCATACAGCAAAGAAGAAGCTCTTAGACTTGGACATAAGCAAATTGGTACAGAACATCTATTACTTGGTATGCTCAGAGATGGAGGCGGTAAAGCAATAAAAATTTTATCTTCGATCGAAATAGACCTAGATGAATTAAGAAAGAAGATCGAAATACTCAATCCTGCAATCATTGATAGTTCATCTGTTGGATTAAATGAGAAAAAAAATCTTCATCTAACAAGACAAGCAGAAAGAGCACTAAAGACAACTTTTTTAGAAGCAAAGCTCTTTCAAAGCTCTAATATAAATACTGCTCATCTTTTATTATGTATTCTAAGAAATGACAATGACCCAATAACTAAACTTTTATTAAAAATGGATATTAGTTATGATATCGTGAAAGATAAATTTAAGAACATGATTGACGATAATCTTTCTGATGATATAATTGAGTACCCAAGTTCATCTGCATTTCCTGACGAAAAGGATGAATCTGATGAAAGTTCAAAAAACCCTTTTTCTTCAAAACAGAAATCAAAATCTACTGCAAGTACAAAAACCCCTGTATTAGATAATTTTGGAAGAGACATAACTGCTTTGGCTGAATCAAATAAGCTTGATCCAGTTATCGGAAGAGACAAAGAGATACAAAGGGTTTCACAAATCCTCAGTAGAAGAAAAAAGAACAATCCTTTGTTAATTGGTGAACCAGGAGTTGGCAAGTCTGCTATTGCTGAAGGGCTTGCTCTAAGAATAATTCAAAAAAAAGTTTCTAGAATTTTATACGGAAAAAGAGTAATTACTCTGGATTTAGCTAGTCTTGTGGCAGGAACAAAATATAGAGGTCAATTTGAGGAAAGAATGAAAGCAGTGATGAACGAACTCGAAAAAAATAGAAATATTATTCTTTTTATTGATGAAATCCACACTATTGTAGGAGCTGGTGGAGCAACTGGAAGTTTAGATGCTTCAAATATGTTTAAACCAGCTTTGGCAAGAGGTGAAATTCAATGTATTGGTGCCACAACTTTAAATGAGTATAGCCAGCACATAGAAAAGGATGGTGCTCTTGAAAGAAGATTTCAAAAAATACTAGTAGAGGAGACAAATAAGGAAGAAACAGTTGAAATATTAAGAAATATTAAAGATAGGTATGAGTCTCACCATAATGTTAATTATACTGACGATGCACTTGTTGCATGTGTAGAACTCAGTCAAAGGTATATCACTGATAGATTTCTACCAGATAAAGCTATAGATGCTCTGGATGAGGCAGGATCAAGAGCTCATATTAATAATATGGATGTGCCTGAGGAAGTAATACTAATGGAAAAACAACTTGAAGATGTTAGGGAGTTAAAAAATTCGGTTGTAAAAAAACAAAAATACGAAGAGGCTGCTAAACTGCGTGATGACGAAAAACGTGTTGAAAAAAAACTTGTGGAAGCTCAAAATAAATGGCACGAAGATTCAAAACTTAATAGGGTTACAGTCGATGAAAACGAAATTGCTGATGTTGTATCTATGATGACTAACATACCTGTCAATAAAATAGTTTCAACAGAGAAGAATAAACTATTTAAGCTTGAAAAAATAATAAAAGATAAGATAATTGGCCAAGATGATGCTGTATCAAAAGTTGTTAAATCTATTCAGAGAAATAGAGCAGGACTTAACTCACCTAACAGACCTATAGGTTCTTTTATATTCCTTGGTCAAACTGGTGTTGGAAAGACTCAATTAGCAAAAGTATTAGCTTCTGAAATATTTGAGTCAGAAGAAAATTTAATAAGAATTGATATGAGTGAATATATGGAAAAGTTTTCCTTATCAAGACTCATAGGTGCACCTCCTGGTTATGTTGGTTACGAAGAGGGAGGTCAACTAACCGAGAAAGTGAAGAGAAGACCTTACTCTGTTGTATTATTTGATGAAATTGAAAAAGGACATCCTGATATTTACAGTATGTTACTTCAAATATTAGATGATGGATTCTTAACAGATAGTGTTGGAAGAAAAATTAATTTTCAAAATACGATTATTATAATGACATCGAATATTGGAGTAAAGCAAATTAATGACTTTGGAATTGGTGTGGGTTTTGAAACAAAATCATCAATAGATCAATCATCTCAAACTGAACAGAAAGTTATACAAAGGGCTTTGAAAAATACATTTGCTCCTGAATTTCTAAATAGAATTGATGATTGTATAATTTTTAATTCATTATCCATAAAGGAAATTAGTAAGATAGTTAATATTGAGATCGACAAGCTTAAGGAGAGAGTAACAGGTATTGGTTATGATTTAACAATATCTTCAAAAGCAAAAGCTTTTATTTGCGATAAAGGATTTGACAAAAAAAATGGGGCTAGACCTTTAAATAGGATGATTCAGAAATATATTGAAGATCTAATTGCAGAAAACCTTGTTGCAGATAAAATAAAACAAGGAGATAAGCTATATGTGGATCATAAATTAGATTCTGATAATCTTACTTTGTTAATTAATAAAAAAGAGAAAGCTTCTTGAAAGTCTTAAAATTTGGCGGTACTTCAGTCGCTAATTCTGATTCAATATCTAAAGTAATTTCAATTTTGAATAGTAATCGAAATGATGATCTACTAATTGTCGTTTCAGCCTTGGGAGGAGTAACGAACCTTTTACAAGAGTGTTTGAGTCTCAAGGGTAAATCAACTGACAATGTTTTAAATAAAATAGAAGAGAGACATTTAGAAGTAATAAATAATTTATCAGATCTTGATGGTCAAAGCTCTCTAAAAAGTTTTTTAAAAGAAAACTTAAATCAACTAGAAGATATTCTTGATGCAATTTCAACTATAGATGAAGTGACAAAAAAGACTATTTCAAAAGTTTTGACATTAGGAGAGTTATTATCAAGTAAAATTATATATGAAATACTATTACAGAAAGGCTTTGATATAAATTATATAAACTCAAAGGATCTAATTTTTACAAAAGAAGTAAATAACAATGAAGTTTTAGATCGTGATAAATCATCTATCTATATTAAGAATAATCTAGACATTTCAAAGTCAAAAATGATGATTGCCCCTGGATATATTTGTTCAGACGAGTCAGGTGAAACTTCAAATCTAGGAAGAGGAGGCTCTGATTTTACAGCAGCTATATATGCAAAGTACTGTAATGCCAAATCTTTAGAGATATGGACAGATGTTAGTGGAGTATTTAGTGCAAATCCAAATATTGTTAAAAAAGCATTACCAATCCAATTTTTATCATACAAAGAAGCTATGGAGTTATCATTTTTTGGTGCTAAAGTTATTTACTTCCCAACTCTTGAACCCTTAATTGAAGAAAATATTCCTGTATACATTAAAAATACTTTTGACCCAGATGCAGATGGAACCTGTATTTCAAATTCAACAAAATTAGATGAAGATGAGGTTGTTAAGGGGATTAGCCACATAGATAATATTTCCATAATTAATTTTGAAGGGTCTGGAATGGTTGGGGTACCTGGGTTTTCAAAAAGATTTTTTGAGTCTCTGTCTAATTATAAAATAAATGTTGTTATGATTACTCAGGCCTCATCAGAGTTCTCAATTTGTATTGCTGTTAATTCAGATGATGCAAAACTTGCCAAACAAGTGATTGATAGGGAATTTGAATTTGAAATATCTCTAAAAAGAATTAATAAAGCTCAAATAGAGTCTAATTTATCAAATATTGCTATTGTTGGTGATAAGATGAAAAGTAAGAAGGGAATTAGTGGAAAACTCTTTAGTTCATTAGGGCATAACAATATAAATATTAGAGCTATAGCCCAAGGTGCATCAGAAAGAAATATTTCAATCATAATTGATAAAAAAAATACTAGTAAAGCATTAAACTCTCTGCATGAAACTTTTTTTGAAGATAATCTTAAGGATATACATATATTTATAACTGGTGTAGGAAATGTAGGGGGGTATTTAATGGAACAAATTAATGTTCAAAAAAAATTCATTGCTGAGAATCTAAAATTAAATTTAAAAGTTTTGGGAATCTCTAATTCAAAGAAAATGGTTATTTCTGATTCAGAAATTGATCTTAATAATTGGGATAAACTTTTGGATAAATCAAAATTAAAAGCAGACTTTAATGATTTTCAAAATAAAATATTAGAGTTAAATCTTAGGAATAGTTTATTTGTTGATAATACAGCTAGTGAGGTAATACCATCCACATATAGCAAATATCTTAAAAGTGGTGTTGGTATCATAACTTGTAATAAGATTGCAAATTCAGTAGAATACTCTAACTATGAACTATTAAAATCCCTATCAAGGAACAACAACTCTCCTTTTTTTTATGAAACTAATGTTGGTGCTGCATTACCAGTTATAAGCACACTAAATAATCTTATAAACTCTGGGGATAAAATAATAAAAATAGAGGCTGTGCTATCTGGTACATTAAACTATATTTTTAATAGCTTCAATGAACCTGATACTTTCCATGATATTGTTTCAAAAGCAGTTGATCTAGGATTTACCGAGCCTGATCCTAAAATCGATCTTTGTGGAATTGATGTTTCCAGGAAAATATTAATTCTGGCAAGAGAAAGTGGATACAATATAGAGTTTGATGAAGTTAAAAAAAATCATTTCCTACCAGTTAGTTCAATAAATACAAAAACTAAAGATGAATTTTTATTATCACTTAAAGAAAATAGTGATCATTTTAATAAACTTTTAAATGAAGCTGAAAGAAAGAATTGTAGACTAAAATTTGTAGCAAAACTTAATAAAGGCAAAGCTAGTGTTGGTCTTGAATCTGTTCCACCCGATCATCCTTTCTACAATTTAGTCGGTTCAGATAATATAACTGTATTTTACACGGATAGATATAGTAAATCTCCTCTCGTTGTTAAAGGAGCAGGAGCAGGAGGTGAATTTACTGCTTCAGGAGTTTTTGCTGATATCATTAAAGCTAGTCAAGAGAATGGAAAGCATTAAAGTTTTTTCCCCAGGTAGTATCACAAATTTGTCTTGTGGTTATGATATCCTTGGTATGTGCCTTGAGACTAGAGGTGATGAAATTAAAGTTTCAAAAACTAGTAAGAAAGGTATAACTATTAAATCAATTAGTGGTTTTGATTTAACTAAAGATATAAATGAGAATGTATCAGGGATTGCTGCGCAGTCATTACTGAATAAAATTAGTATAGATTATGGCTTTGAAATTGAGATAAATAAGGGAATAAAACCTGGAAGTGGAATAGGAAGTTCTGCTGCAAGCTCAGCAGGTACAGTATTTGCAATTAATCAGCTTCTTGATTCACCATTTAGTCTTATTGATTTAGTAAAGTTTTCAATGGAAGGTGAAAAGTTTGTTAGTGGAGCATATCATGCTGATAATGTTGCACCTATTATTTTTGGGGGGATTACTTTAGTCAGAACTATTGATGATTTAGATATAATTCCACTCCCAACTCCAAAAGATCTTGAAGTGGTTATCGTTAGACCAAATATTGAGATAAAGACAGCAGATTCTAGAAAAGTTGTTAAAAAAAAGGTTAAAATTGAAAAAATGACTCAACAATCTGCTAATTTAGGATCATTTGTAAGTAGTTTATATTCAGAAGACTATGATTTAATGTCAAGATCAGTTATTGATCAAGTTGTTGAACCTGATAGAGCTGTTTTAATTCCTGAATTTGAAAAAGTAAAAATGATATCAAAAGATAGTGGTTCTATAGCAGCAGGAATATCTGGTTCAGGCCCGTCAATTTTTTCTTTATCAAACAATCGCGTTATTTCTAACAATATATTAGACAAAATTTCTGATCATTACAACTCAAAGAACATAGACTTTGATGGATTTATATCTAAAGTGAATAGTGGTGGAATTAAAATTATAGAGACTAAGTGAAATATGCTAGCCTAAATCACAACTCATCCCCTACTTCATTTATGAATGCAGTAATTAATGGATTAGCGCCTGATAAAGGTCTATATTATCCACAAGAAAAAGTAATTCTTCCAAAAGAGTTTATTGATTCAATAAAAAATATTGACGATGTTGAGATATGTTATGAAGTCATAAATAAATATGTTGGAAATGAAATCCCAAAACAAAAGTTAGTTGAGATTATAAAAAATACCATATCATTTAAAATTCCACTAAAAAAAGTTGAAGACTCTATCTATTCACTTGAGTTATTTCACGGTCCAACACTAGCATTCAAAGATATTGGTGCAAAATTTATGGCTCAATGTCTTGATTACTTTAAAAGTAGTTATAGTTCAAAAAAAATTACTGTTTTAGTAGCTACATCTGGAGATACTGGAGGGGCTGTTGCTAAAGGGTTTAGTGGTACTAAAGATATAGAGGTTTGCATATTATATCCTAAAGGTAAAATCAGTAAAGTTCAAGAGAGACAAATAACAACTAATGGAGATTATGTAAAGGCTATTGAGGTTGAAGGAGATTTTGATAAATG
>MDTG01410213.1_pt1 | contig 10529 bp, 31 predicted proteins | sample 811421 | NCBI WGS metagenome assembly MDTG01 (sample SAMN05326645, study PRJNA326480) | marine metagenome | isolation source: seawater | place: Pacific Ocean: South East | collected 2011
GTGTCCACTATTGTGGCACAGCACCCCAAAACCGTGTATATTAAGAGAGTCAAAGGAACACACCACATGCAACTCACCACACTCGTCACCACCGTTGACTTCTTCCCTGAAGCATTCATCGCTGAAGAGTCTGGCACTGTCGTCAAGCGTTTCCAGAAGCGTGTCACCTTCAATGCTAACGGTCTCAAGTCTTACAGCACTGTCACCATGCTCACTGCTAAAAATGAGTGGGCAGAGCGCATTGCTAACGGTGCTGAGGTCACTGGTTACAACGTAGATCAGATGCCTCGCTCTGAGTACATGCCAATGGCAGTAGGTTGATGATAGAACTACCCTCAGATTTTCCACACACAGCACCCGAGCACTATTATTATGAATGTAAGGATTTCAAACGTAATGTGGTTGCTATATGGCTTTGTAACACTCAAAGTTATGCTTATACTGCTGATAGTCCTATTCGTACCATCTGGGGATTCGTCAAGTTCAAGCGAACGAAGAGAAGCACTACGCACACTTACCATGCCCCCATCAACTGTAATAAAGTAGGTGCTGAAGTAGATATAAATGATACTAGAGTTTATACTGCTATGCAGATACTCAAACCACTCACACCAACAATACTTAACTTCTTAAGTTAAAGTATGCTATAATTACACCAGTTCTAGGGGCACTATGTCTGAGTATTATGATTTAAAACAGCAAAGGCGTAAGGATGCATTTGGTTTGTTTTACGAGAGTGTATTGAAACCTGATCATGAGTTACGTAAATGTGCCCATAACCAAGAATGTTACAACGAACTAATAGAATGGAGACAAGACATTCTCCAATACTTACAGAAACGTCGCCAACAGGAGTTCAACTAATGCATGAAGGATCTTATGAGCACCAACGCAAATTTCGTATGCAAGATGCGATTGATGATTATCTCCAAGATGATAAAGTATCAGCACGACAAGCGTATGAAGAGATTATATCTTGTATCCAGGATGTGATTGATGTGCATGGTAGAGTAGCAAATCGTGCAGAAGAGTTGAGATGCTTGATGTCACTTGATCAAGATTTTAATACTGATGCATACTATAGAAAAGATATCAAGCAAGAGGATCCTGTGTACAATGATGATGGTACTACATCATATGGTTATGCTGCTCATATTACCCTTGGTGACGTTACTAAATTCCAGCGAGGATCTTCATTGTGAAATACCGTGTTGAATGGTGGAGAAGCAAGCAAAAAGGATATCGTAGTAGGCAATCTGTTGTATTGTTCAATGATGCTGATGTATTGCATTTGGTGAAGAACATTCAAGAAGATCCTAATGTGAGTACTGTAGATGTTATCCCCGTATTAGGAGAATGAATATTGTAAGAGTTCCGCTCACTGCGGAACAAATGGAATTTATAATGGATATGATGATGAAGTATCCTAAAGACACTGTACATCATAAGCATGTTGATGATGCGTTTCTGTATGACCACTTAGAGAAGTGGCACAGGTACGCGCTTCAGGCGGAGGAATGACCCTATAATAAGCACATAAGCAACCAACACCATGCTCAAGAAACTCCCCAACGGCACCATGCTCTACCTGCCATACAACGTTGATGAGTACACTGCTCGCCAACGCATGGAAGCATATGCTAATCGTGAGCGTAACACAGACTACGATGGTCGCAACTTATTCAACGAAATGTTTGGTGAAGACAACTAATGAAAGTAACTCAGTATCTCTTGAGCGGCATCTTTGCCTTTGTTGCTCTCACTTGCTATCTGCTATTCCTAGCAGATCGTGACTCCAAAATGATGAACTACTATGACTCAACAATCCAATCAAGAGTTCGTTAACGACCTATTTGACAAACTATTCAGTCATGTTGATACTGACATGATTGATCTACATGATGATGACTCATGCTGTGATCATCTTGAATTTGAACAACTCACTATTAATTTTTAAACTATGACTATTTCTGAAGTAATGCTTGATCGTTGGCTCCTAGAGCAAATTGATGAGATCAATGATGACGCAGTAAACAACTTTGCAGACTATACCAGACAAAATCAAGACTGGCGCAAGTGTGCAACTGAAGAACTGTCACAAGAGGCATTGGATCTGCTCTGATCCAGCCTATACTATATTCATACCAAAGGGAACCACCCAATGACTGCCACCACCTTCGCTGATTACGCTGCATCTGCTGAAGCACGTAACGATATCGCACAAGCGATCCTAGGTCACACATTTGCGCTCTGCCAAGCACTTGAGCAAGACTTTGTGAAGGAGAGCATCCGTCGTCAAGAGTTCTTCATGGCATCTGCCGTAAACAGAGAGTATCATGAGCAGAAGATTGCTGACCTGAAGAATAACATTGGTGCTTATCAGTTTACTGTTGATACTGGTCGCAAGTATCACAAGGTCATGATGACTACTGATGGTGGTAATCGCTCTGTTCACTGCTTCATTGATAAGAAGACAGGTGAAGTGTACAAAGCAGCATCTATCAAAGCACCTGCCAAAGGTGTTCGTTTCAACATGCTAATCATCAAAGAGCGTGAGTTTATGCTTGAAAACGCTGACTGGGCGGGTGGTTACCTCTATCGTAACGCTTCCTACACTGGTTGACAACCTGTCTCATACATAGTATACTGTAGTTCATCCGATCTTATCTCATGTCTGCTCCCCTGTTCTATCTCGTTGCTGATGGTAATGCATTTGCCATTGAAGATGACGGTTATATGTTTGGTGCTGCTGTTAATGATGACGGCAGTGTGGATTGGGACGGTTCTTACGAATTTACTCCCAATGAAGAGGATGTTGAGTACATTGCACATATGTGTAATCTACTCAAGCAAGCACAACAACTATCCCAAGAACAAATTCAGGAGGTCTTCGTCAAATGATTTACTTGTCCCGATATACTAAGACGAAACCACAGCATGCTGCTCCATTAATTGTAGCAGACATCAAGACCCTCTTGAAACCGCTTCCAACGCACTACAGCAGAGGTGAGTATAGTGTACCCGTCACAACCACGGCAGAACCCCTTACAGACGAATACAGACGCTTCTGGCGTTATCATGGTCACTACACTCTAGAATTTACCAAGGCATTGATGCAATCTTTGCCTCAAGACGTTAAATTCGTCTCATATGATCATCTCAACAACAAACTGACTCTTATCAAACTATGAATAACGTTGATGCTCTTCGGATATCCGAACAACGCGATGACATTTGCGAATGGATGATGACTCGGTTTCGTGAACTAATTGCAGATGATCGTGTTGATGATGCACTGCATTTTGCAGATGAGTGGTTTGAATGGATGGATCCAGAAGGCTACATAAACGAGCAAACTTTGTTTTACGACGAGGATGAGCTCGCAGAACTCTACAAATCGCTCCAACATGGATGACCAAATCAAGCAATTGATATTGTCATACATGGAAGCGGAAAACAAAAAAGATCACGCGCTAGCAGAGAAGATTCTCTATGACATCAACAAAGTCAAAGCCCTATGTCGTGAAGATTCCTCTGATTGATGCTCTAGAACAAGAGTATCAAGATTGGTTGATGATTAAGCAGAGTTTGGGTATCAAACGTTCACTCAAAAGTTTCCTGTACTTTATTCACAACTATGGAATACCTGACCAAGAAGGAGGCAGTATGGATCTGCCGAAAGATGATTAAGGTATGGCATCCGGAATTACGCGGTAACATACCTGCAAAGCAGGAGTATTGGAGTAAGTTCCTTGACATTTTATATAATGATGGTAGAATTGAACAAACTGATTATGAAACCTGGTTATGCCCTTTCAAACTAAACTGATTAATGCTGTTGTTGGTACTGTAGTAGCACTTGCTGCCAATGTAGGCACTCCTGCAATTGCAGATCCTCTTACAGATGATGATTACTATTCTAATCATTCCATGGGATGTATGCTTCTTCAAGAGTGTACTGATGATGTAGACGAAGTGTTCTCTCTTCTAGATGTTTCTTCTCAGTATGACAATACGGATTCTTTCTATCCTGTTGCGAATGAGTTTAACAACATGCTTGTAGCACTGAATCAAATCGGTGTCAGAGTATATCTTGCGGATGAGAAGTATTTCCCTGTAGGACATCGTGGTGTCTATCATACTGTGAGTAATAACTTCTTCTTGAACAAGGCATTTATGGGTCGTCCTAGTACACTTATGAGTGTAATGCGTCATGAAGGATGGCATGCAGCGCAAGATTGTATGGCAGGTACGATTGATAATAGTATGATTGCTATCATTATGCCTGAAGATAGCGTACCAATGTTGTGGCAAGAGATGGTGAAGCGGACATATGTATTGCAACCAGGTGCAATTCCGTGGGAGAAAGAAGCAACATGGGCAGGTAAGACAGAAGGAATGACATTGAGTGCTCTTCAGAGTTGTGCAGCAGGAACAATGTGGTCAGATTATGAACCAACTCCTATGACACGTGAATGGTTGGAGAACAATGGATTCATCAAATAAGTACATCACTAAAGTACAACAGTATCAAGACACAGAGGACTACTACATTGAAATCCCAGAAGAAATCACCAACGAACTCAACTGGCAAGAAGGAGATGAAATCTGTTGGACAATTGTCAACGAACAAATCATCCTCACGAACTACACAAAGAAAACTAGAAGAGAATATCAAAGCGTTAACATCAGTGACGCCACGCAAGAAGACTACCAAGACTTCTGGTACAACAGCGAAAGCGAAGGGCAAGAGTACACCAGCAACAGAGTTTAGATATCAGAATTCACGTAAGTTAAATCTATTTCCTTACGTGGATACATTCCCATGGTTTCTAGAAAATCGTAAGGAAGACAATAAGAAGTGCTGGTTTCAGTGTGAAGATCATGTGATTAAATATGTCACGAGGTATAACCTCTATCCAATTAAAGATTATAAGTGTTTATGTTACAACCAGAACCAATAGACGAGAGTAAGATCATTGTTACCGATGATTTCCTACCAGAGAAAGACTTTGCAATTGTACGAGACTATATCTTAGGAAATCAAATGTCCTGGTATTGGGTTGGTAACTATGCTGGTGGTTATCCATTGATGGAGCATGTATTCTATTCCGAAAAGAGAGGACCTGAACTACATGTTGGTACACCAATGGTGAATACAGTTGCATTTAGAGCAATTGATCCTGTCATCGCACGTCTTCAACCAGCATCATTGATTCGTGTCCGCGCTAATTGTAATTGGCGTACTAATGATAAGATGCAACAACGTGATTGGCACACGGATGTACCATTTGAATGTCAATCTGGCATATATTATATGCATGATAGTGATGGTTGCACAGTATTCAAAGATGGTACAAATGAGCAAATTGAAGTAGAAACTAAAGAGAATCGCTTCATTCAGTTTCCTTCTACATATGAGCATGCTGCAACACCATTCACAGAGGGAGTACGTCGTGTGGTATTGAATATTAACTTCCATATCAACAAAATCATCCCAAATGTGACCACTATTACAACTGGCACAAGCAACCCTGAGCACTGGTGATCTGTGTTATAATAACAGAGTAACCAACCTATATCATGAGCAACCGTTTTTGGTTATTGACAAGTACATTATGTGGTATCGGGTTATTGTATGTCACTGCAATGCCTGCTGCCACACAAGGTGAGATGGTTCAAACCATCGTTGAGATTGTGCATTCTTTCCCTAAAGCAAAAGATGGAGAACAGTACTAATGACTAAGAAGCAAATCATAAGCAAGAAAGGTGAGACTTGGGAGTATGAAGAAACTCCTGAAACTCGTGCTGCATTGAAGAAATTACATGATGGTATTCGTAAACTAGAAGAACAAGCACCTGATTATGGAGTTGACAAATGACTCAAGATGAACTATGGGATATGATGCATACTCTTGGTTGGGATGTAAGACATGATGATATTGTACTTGAGGTTGGTGGTACTGTAGTTTCTGGTATTGAACAACCAGAAGGATATAATAAGAAGTGGGCATCACCTAAAGGTCATCGTAAGTATAATAAGGATGCATTCATTGTAATTAAGAATAGGTCGCGTGATGATCATACGAAATCAAAAGCACAAACAAATGAATAGATTCTTTATCCGTGAACGACATCAAATCATCACTGATACCTATCATGATCTGTCTATTAATGATAGATTCATGCAGGAATTAGAAGACATTAACTGGCCTATGTCTTATAAGACTAATGTTGGTGCTATGATGTCTGATTGGACAATGAAATCAGATAATGTTAACATGATCTATGAATGGATCATCTCATTACTACATCAAACTTATCCGGATTTACCTACAGATCTATATCAGTTGTATGAAGCATGGTTTGCAAAGTATAATGATGGTGATAGTACACGATGTCATGATCATAAGTTTGCACCATTCTCTTTTGTTTACTATATTAATTCACCTGAAGGATCATCATCACTCTATTTCCCTACATCAAATAAAGAAATTACTCCCGCTCCAGGTAAAGTGGTCATCTTCCCTGGTAACGTAGAACATTATGTACCAATCAATCAATGTACAAATAGAGTTGTCCTCGCAGGTAATATCAAATGAAAGCACAATTTGAAATTACTCCCACAACCTATGATCCTACCATTGAATGGGGTGATGAAGTTAAAGTCTTTCGTGGTCGTTTTCCTCTACATGCAACAATTACTTGGGATAACATTGTCCCCCTATGGCAACAAGAACGTAACCATGATTACTTAAGATGCTTAACACCAGATAATCATCAGGTATATGAAAACCCCATTGATTATGAAGGTGAAACTGATAACCCTGATTTAGCATTGGAGATTGATAGACAAGTACTCATACCAACATTCATTACACATACTCAAGACTTCCTTGATCCTAACACTGTTAACATATGCCAAGAAGCATATGACTTAAACCTTAAAAACTTACACATCTACAGTAATGTCCTTGCTGAATCATTTCTCTTTAAATCTCATCGTGATCCCCATTCTATCTTCATCATACAATGCATAGGTATGATTCAATATGAGTTTGAAGATGATACAATTCATCAACTCCATCCAGGTGATGCCATCTATATCCCAAGAGGACTATATCATGCACCTAAAATCTTTGGTCCACGTGTTACTTTCTCTTACAATTGGCATTACAGACGATGACATACACACCAACAATTAATGATAGAGTACGATGGAAAGATCATGAAGGTTGGGTATACTTCATTTGCTCTGATTACTTTACATTAGAACTTGGTATTAGACCAAAGAAAGATAACCAAGGTTCTCCACATAAAAAACATCATATACTTCTATTAGTATACAATAGATTCTATGATGAAGTACAATACCTAGGTAAACGTGCAACCAAATACGATGACACAATTGATCCAACCCTCTGATCCACAATACTTTACCCATACATCAACAGAACCATACGATAGACATCATTACATCCTACATTACAAGGATAATACACAACACAAATACACTGATTGGCAAGACCTTTACCTTAAATGGTTTCAAACTCCTAAACAATTCTTATCTCATGTTGAAGTGATAGATGTACCTACCCTCCGCACCTCTCCACCACAGGGTTTTTGAAGATACTTATGGATACTACCCAACTCTTTATTAATCATTAAATTAATATAGTGTGGGTGCTCGGTAGTTACTGTCAAGATGCTGTGAAGGTACTCTGGAGACGCTGGCTTAGCATCCTACCTACCGAAAGTCAAGCAAACATGTGCCAGACCTCAAAGTGGCACAGAAACCCTCAGAATCCCTCCTAGGTGCCTTATAATAATTGGAGAAACAGAGAAAACTGAGTTTTTGAGATTTTTGAGTTTTTCAAAGTTTCTATTTTCTCAGTTTTTTGTGTTTTTCCAATTATTAAATGTTAATCTTTAATGGAAATCGTGCAAATCTACACAGAACTAGCATCAACTGCGGTAAGTAGTGTTAAAATTGATGAAAAACTAGTTAAAATCGTGTATAATAGTAATACTGACAAAGAATATACATTCAACTGTGATAATACAGATGAATTCAATACTAAACTGTCAAATACACTAACAAACAAAGAATCAGTCGGTAGATTCATCTCTTCCAGTGTAAAGGAAGGATTGATTGTACCATCTAAATAATCACTCACCCACTGTTATTCAGTAAGATTTAATTAGAACGATGAGTAAGAAGAACTATCGCGGTAATACTGATTATCGCGATGAATTGCGAGATGAGTTTGAAGATTTCGGATACAATGTCAAGAATGTGAAACGATCCGCTAAAAAGAAGGTAGCAAAGTTCAAACGCGAAATCAATGATTATGATGACAGTTATTGAAGTGGCACAGTAGGATGGCACAGGACTCAAAATCGTGTATTGTATAGGAGTCGTCAGGAAAACAGCAAGTGACAGTCCAAGTCGTCAAGCATTCATTCTATAAGATTGAGATTGACACTCATGAGGCACCACAGCACCCCATCATCTATTTCCGTAAGTGTGGCAAGTGTACCACTGCCAAGGGTATGGATCGCCAGCACAATCGGATCGTAAACGAGACCGTAGAGGCATGGCGTCAGTTTGAGGGTCAGATCCGTCGTTACACTGTGTCACGTGTACCATCGGACGTGGTGGTTAAAGGCGAACTACGTGCCGCTTGACGAACTGTCCATAAGGGGTTGCATTTCAACCCCATCTCTGCCATACTATGAAAGTACCAAACAAATCAAGCATGTTCACTCTCGCTCACGCTGCATCACTCAACGGATTCATCAACGAAATGTCACCCGATCTTGAGATGTGCTGCGATTTCATTGAGTCACAGGGTATTGAGTTGACTCCGAAGGTTATTGACCAGATCAGCGGCATCCTAGAGTTTGCCAACGCCTGATCTTCTCTTTCTTTCATACTCACCACACTCACTAACATCACATGCGTAAGATTGAATCCTTGATGAACACTGCTATCAAGAACAACGCTAATTGGTCTCGTGCTAATACCAGTGTTGTGACTGAGGACGGTGTGTCTACGGTACGTTTGCACGGCAACAAGATTGCTGAGGTAGGCGAAGCATTTGTGCGTATCTTTGACGGTGGATGGCAGTCTAATACCACCAAATCTCGTCTTAACGCTATCATCAACGAGTTCTGCAACGCATACACTGACGGTGTGTTTCAGAAAGACTTTGCATGGTACATCAGGGACAATAAGGTAACTCACGACTTCACCAACGGTTATGAGTTTGTTGAATTTGCATAATTAACAAAACTCGGGAATTGCAACTTTTGCGGTTTCCGAGGTTTTTCATATTTTGTACTTTTAACAATTTAATTAATTGCCATTAACACCGACTAGTTGCAATGATGAACTATTCCCATGGTTTTTATGGATTATCGGTAAAAAGGTAATAAAATACATTAAACTAATATAACTATTAACATACTATAGTAAGTGTTACTATGACTGTAGAAGAAATGTATCAAGAACTAATCAATCAGTTAGAGGAAGATAGTGATACAAACTACGATGATAGTTGTATGTTTGATGCAGATATTGACTATACAACACAATCATAATATATTGGAGATCAGTTGTGACACTAAGTAAACTGGCACAGCACCACTTGATCTTCAATCAATCATCTGTCATACTACGTATGTTAACACGAATTGATTCAATGTTTGACGAAATTCAAGACATGCAAGGTGAAATCTTTGACGTGCCAAACATAGAAACTGTTCTCGTTGAAGATGAGAACGGAGAACTAGGAGTTGACCTCACTGACATCAACAACTGATCATCCACTAAGTAACAACAATGTCTGCACAGTTCTACTCACTCAAAGCATTCAAAGCAAGGGTTGAAAATCTCATTGAACAACAGGGGGAAGATGCACCTTGTGCCGGTTGGATTTACACTAGCGAAGATGTTTTAACATATGATGATAATGGTGATGAGGTGTATCAATCGGATGAAGTCTGCCAGGACGTGTTAACTAACCTGCAAGACTATGATTACATTCATACGGCAATTGCTGACGCTATTGATACAGAACTCGGAGAGTGTTTGTGAAACACGAAGTCACATTGTATGTTGCAGGCACTGTATTTAAAGAACAAGTTGTTGCCCGTGACTATCAAGAAGCGAAGCAAGTTGCCATCGCACGTAACCCTAACGCTAGGGTAGTTAGTGTTACTGCCATCATGAACTAAGGTCACTATGTAACACAAACGTTTTGGCTGCCGCAACCAGTTGGCAAGGTGGCACACAAAATGGGCACAGCACCTCAGATCGTGTATTGTAGACACATGAACAAATTCAAAGACCCCTGCACCATTGCCCTTGAGACCGATGAGGTGCTCATGAACATCCACAACCCCTACGTGGCGAACCTGGTTGAGATGGGATACGATCGCGCAGACTGTGAGATGGTCGCTGCTGCTGGTCGTGATGTCACGTATCCTCGCACCATCTACGGTCGGACCTTTGACACAAAGGCAGA
>MDTG01093094.1_pt1 | contig 10528 bp, 9 predicted proteins | sample 811421 | NCBI WGS metagenome assembly MDTG01 (sample SAMN05326645, study PRJNA326480) | marine metagenome | isolation source: seawater | place: Pacific Ocean: South East | collected 2011
AAATCCATTTACCAGCGCTGCTCTAAGCCAGTATGCAATTTCTGAATTCACAGGTGTTCTAAAAGCTTGGTAGCCTATTCGATAATTAAATGAAGCAATTTTATTGTACCTAGATCTTTCATTGTCTTTAGGATCTCGATCAATAATGTAGTATCCTTGAGATTTAATATGATTTTTGATTAGCTTAATGATTCTATTTGGATCTGTTTCTTTTACTAGTCTCACATCTATTTCTGCAAGCGCATAAGAGGGAATTATTGTTCTCACTTCTTTTTCAACCCAACCTGATTGCATGCCTCGAACATTTAATGATGGATATTGTATTGATTCCTGATAGTTGTTTGCAACTTTATCGGGTTCTGAAATTCCTATCGATCTTTGAATGAATTTTTCATCATCTGGTACAGCAGACATAATTGCACGTGCTTCTTCAGATATTGTAATTCCATCATAATATCCGGGTATTGTGACTTTTCCATCATCATCTTTCATTGAAGCGATCAATTGGCTAAGTCTAACTGCAGGGTTTGGCACATAATTGCCGTAATGGCCACTATGTTGTGGATATTTTGGACCATGAACTTTTAACTGAATCGCCACAATACCTCGTGCGCCAAAAGTCAATGTTGGTTCATTAGAGGGATGTCGAGGACCATCAAGTATAACCAATCTATCAGCTTTTAATTTTTTTCGAAACTTTTTAACAGCTGGGGGAAGATTTGGAGAGCCCATTTCTTCCTCCATATCCATGATAACTTTGATATTATAATCTGGTTTGATTCCTTTCTCAGCAATGATATCTAACGCAATTAAAAAACTATTTATTGGACCTTTAGCATCAGATGCGGAGCGTGCGAATATTCTCCAATCATCATCATAATTTTTGTACAAAGATTCCCATGGGATGGTTTCCCATTTATCTTTCTTGACTTGTTTTTTTAATGTAGGAACAAAAGGCCCTTCTTGGAACCATTTGGATGGGTCAACTGGCTGGCCGTCAATTTGGATGTAAAACAATACAGTATTCTTTGCTCCTGAATATTGTTTTTCTGCTAAAATAAGAGGAAGTCGTTTTGTTTTTAATCGTTCTGTTGTAAAACCTCTTCTTTGAAAAGCTTCCTCGCACCAGATCATATTTGGTATGAGTTCATCCTCATTATTTGCATCATTAGGCAATGAAAGAAATTCTCTATACTCCTTAAATGCAGATTGTGCTTTGCCTCTTGCCAAAGAGTTAATTTCATTCATATCTAACGATTGAGAAAAAGTTGTTTGGGAAAATATTATTCCATATAAAATCTTTTTGATCATTTTAGGCTCGCTTATTAACTACTAGAATTTAACTGACAAAAAATTCAATTTTTTTATTTTTTATCCCTATGAATAGAATTATTTTTTATTTTTAATTTTAATCAAAGAGGTTCAATTGAAGAATATTTTTTTAATGGTTTCATTATTTATTATTTCTTGTTCTCCAAACGGTGGTAATAAAAATGAGCTTGGTGAAATAGCAAAGAAATTTCAAAAGAATGGAAATTTAATTATTGATAAAGCGATGTCTGATTCACAAGGGTACGATCGATTAGGTGAAATGCTTGATACTTTTGGCCCAAGGTTCTCCGGTTCAACAAACTTAGAAAAGGCTTTGGAGTGGATCATAGATGAAATGAATAAGGATGGCTTGGATAATGTTCATGGTGAAGAAGTAATGGTTCCCAAATGGGTACGTGGAAAAGAATCTGCTACTATGACTGCACCATGGGAAAAAGATCTAGCTATATTAGGTTTGGGTGGTAGTGTTGGAACTGGACCTAGAGGTTTAGATGGAGAAGTATTTGTTGTGAATAGTTTTGAAGATCTTAAAGCAAGATCAAGTGAAGCTAAAGGAAAAATTATTTTATACAATGTACCCTTTACAACCTATGGCGAAACAGTACAGTATAGATATCGAGGTGCATCTGAGGCAGCTAAAGTTGGTGGAATTGCAAGCCTTATACGTTCGGTAGGACCTTATTCTATGAATACTCCTCATACAGGAACAAGCGCTTACGAGGATGATGTAAAAAAGATTCCTCACGCTGCATTAACATTAGAAGATGCTGCAATGATGGGCCGTATGGCAGATCGAGGATTAACAATTAAAGTATCACTTTATATGGAAGGAAAGTCTTTCGGAGATGTTCCTTCACAAAATGTGATGGGTGAAATCATAGGATCTCAATATCCTGATGAGGTAATTGTATTAGGAGGTCATATTGATTCTTGGGATGCTGGCCAAGGTGCACATGATGATGGTGGTGGCTGTGTCGCTTCGTGGCAAGCGGTAAAATTAATCAAAGACCTTGGGTTAAAGCCAAAACGAACTATTCGTGCAGTCATGTGGACAAACGAAGAAAATGGTTTGCGTGGTGGCGAAGCTTATCGTGATGCCCATTTAAATGAACTTGACAATCATATTCTTGCTATGGAATCTGATGCGGGTGTTTTTAAACCATCAGGTTTTGGTTTTTCAGGTAAAGATGAATCATTAAAAATATTACAAGATATTGGAACTTTATTATATCGCATTGATTCAGGCATAATAACAAAAGGTGGAGGAGGTGCCGATATTGGTCCAATTATGCGTGAAGGTGTTCCTGGAATGGGTTTAAATGTTGATGGGTCGAGGTATTTTTGGTACCATCATACTCCTGCAGATACTTATGATAAGGTAGATAAAGATGAGTTTAATCGTTGCGTAGCGACTATGGCATTAATGGCCTATGTTGTTGCAGATATGGAAGAAAGATTGCCTCGATAGTTAATTTATCCTTTGTTTGTCCTGAGCTTAGTAAGCTAATTTTAATGCCTTCAGGAAGATAATATTGAAATATTTTAGGTACATATTTTTTACACTAGTTTTTTTTACCTACCTATTAGGACAAAATAATCGTGCTACAATCCAATCTGGCCCAATTGACTATCTAGATGCTTTACCAGAGCGTCCAATTTGTGCTGTTCCAACATTTTCAGAAGAGTTTATTTCGTCCCATATTCAAAAAATGAAAAATGAGTATCCTGATATATATCGTAAGATGCAAATACCTTCTAAATTGAGTAAGACGTCTAGTGTTGGTTCTATTCAAAAATTTTGGGTTTTAGTTGATGATGGAAGTGGTGGGCAAAAATCTGAGGAGGTTGTTGCTGAGATGCTTGCAAAAGGAGATAATACAGCAATTTGGGCCGATACTTCTCAAATTAGTAGTTCATCAAATATCTCAAAAACTCTTGCGGAGCGATATATTAAATTATTGGAGAAAAACACTCCATCAAGTTCAATAGATTCAACTAGGGGAGTTTATCCAATACAACTAGAATATTTTGGATCTCCTCCTAATAAGGATGGTGATGGAATAGTAGATTTTCTATTTGCAGACGTATTTTCTGGCGCAGGTGGTTATTTTTATCCCTACGATCAATCAAATGGTTCAGGTAGTAATCGACGGGACATTGTATATATTGATACTTATGCAAGTATATCTTATACCGAGGCAACTTTGAGTCATGAGTTGCAACATTTAATTCATTATAACTATGATACTAATGAAGCAATTCATTTCAATGAAGGCCTAAGTGAGGTAGCTACTATAATGACTGGTGGTGCCTACATTTCTCATGCGCATTATTTAAATCAGGCTGATCAAATGGGTTGGACTTGGGAGCCAACTGCAGGTCATTATTCAATGGCATCATTATTTTCAATATACTTTGTTGAGCAGTTAGGCTATAATTCAATAAAAGATTTTATTAACATTAGTCAGGATGGTTGGCTAGCATTTAATCAGCTTTTGCAAAAATATAATACTGGGCAAACCCATAAAGAGTGGTTACAAGATTGGTTCACTGCAAACTATCTAAATAATAAATCAATAAATCCAAAATTTGGTTATAGTCTATGGATGCCAATGAAGCCTAGTACGACAGCTCAGCATTTATCTGGGCAAATTGATTCTCCTAATAATTCAGTTCGTAATTATGGTGTTAATTATATATCATACGAATCATCAACAGATTCTATGGAGATCACTTTTACTGCTACCGGTGCATACAATCCAAAGTATCGTTCATTAGAGTATAATGATTCCTCAATTGTAATTAATGAATTAGTTAATGCATCAAAACATTTGCTTTATCATGATACTCTAAAAGTTACTAGTGCTGTTTTTATTGTTTCTGGGACTGAGAATACAAGCATGGCATATAATTATGTTTCAAATGGTTCAGATGCTTCAGGTTGGACAGGGTTTGAAGAAATTGCATATGACGATGGTACTGCTGATACGTATACGACAGCAGATGGAGGTTCATTTGGTTTTCTTGGCTGGGGTAATAACAACCAAGGGTCAGGATGGGGTGTTAAGTTTGATCCTAAAATGAGTGTGAATCAGCTAGTTGAGCTTAAAGTAGTATTAGGTTTTGATCAGGAATTTTCCGGTTCACCCACTCCAGCTGATGCCGATAAAGATTTTAATATTCATTTCTATGAAATTTTAGATACACTTGGAAATGTAAAGAGCGTCGCTGATCCAATAAAATGGTCTACTACTAGATCAGCTATTACTGGTGATTGGAGCAGAATTGACCTTACTCCTTATAAGGATCAACTATCCAATTTGGGTGAAATTGTTATTACGATCGTAGAAGATGATACAATTGGTACTTATTTTGCAATGGACAAGAATGATGAAAATTATACCTATGCATTTAATTTTCAAAATAGCGGTCGATTGCAGCCAATGTCAAATTTTCAGCTTTCAGAAAATGATCCACTCGCAGGATGGAATTTTCTATTTCGGGCATCTTACTATATCAAAGATATAACAGTCCCAAATCTGACCGCTGGATACATGCAGCATTCTGTTTTTTCTGATTTCATGAAAATATATGTTGTGGGCAATTCCATAATGAGTGCTGACAATATAACAATCACTGCTAACAATGCAGGATACGCAACAGTTCTTGAAACCCTTCCTGTGGCATCAAATGATTCTTTGTTGATGGTAGAACAATATAAACTTAATACTTCTGGACCTCTTGATATTACAGTTAGAGGACAGATGCGCTATAGTCGAGTAAATATTGATACAACCTTTAAGTATAATGTGAATTATACCTCTGCAAAAATAGGTGCTGAGATTGCTTCAAGAGATGGTAAGTATTCAATAAATATTCCAGAAAATAGTTTAAAGGAAGATATGTATTTAGTTTCAGGCATGGACTTGACTTTACCTGAGTCAGGCAATTTGCTTGATGTAAATAATCTATCAAAAATTTATACGATCAGTCCTATTGGGAAAAAGTTAAATAAAGGTGCAATAATTTCAATTGCTTTAGAAGGATTAGATCATAATGATGTTTCTATAGGATACTGGGATGGAAAATTGTGGAGAGAGTTAGAATCTATTTTATCGGCCGATGGAATGCATATTGAAGCTATTGGTATGCACTTAGGTAATTACACTTTGATTGAACAGGGCAGTGGTACTCCATTAGCGATAAATGATAGTGATTTGATTCCATCTTCCTACTTTTTAGATCAAAACTATCCAAACCCATTCAACCCTGATACTAAAATTCATTATGATTTACCTAAAGCAGGTCAGGTGTCTATAGTGGTTTATGATTTACTTGGAAGAGAAATAAATAAATTAGTTAATCAATATCAGTCAGCTGGAAAATACAATGTTCTTTGGAAAGGTGATGATGTATTTGGTCATCCAGTAAGCAGTGGTATTTATTTCTATCAAATAAGGTCACGCTCTTTTATTCATACCAAAAAGATGGTGCTTTCAAGATGAAGTCATCACTGAACTTATTACTATTTATTTTAATTTTGTTGACTACGGCTTGCGATGATAAAAAAGAATCGTCGTTTGAGTTGGTTTTTGATCAAGAAGAAGTTCAGTTTGGTAAAGCTCAGGTTAATCAGTATGTAACAAAGAAAGTTCGTATTAAAAATACTGAGAATTCAACTGGAACATTTACTGGCAAGGTTAAGATTGTAGATTCGCCTGCATTCTCTACTAGCTTCAATACTTTACTTACACTTCAGAAAAATGAATCAAAAGAAATTGATGTTACATTTAGTCCAATAGCTGGTCAAGTATACAGTGGTAAAATGAATATTTTGGATGAAGATGAAAACTTTGTTTCTGAAATATATCTTTATGGCGAAGGAATTACGCCTGTTTCATTTTCATTGGATAAATCAAAGCTAGAGTTTGGTTTAGTAAAATCTGGTAATTCTAAAAGTTTAGATATATTAATAACGAATAATGCTTCCTCAGGTCTTGACCTTGAATTATCACTTAGTATTCCAGTGAGTGATTTTACTATTTCAAATAATATTCAATCTTTAGTTATTTCTCCCGGCGTTGCAGAAAATTTGACTATCAAATATTCGCCAACAGTTTCTATATCAGATAAATATTTAATCATTAATCATAATAGTTTAACGCAACAAAACCCTTTAACCATTCAATTAATTGGAATTATGGATGAGACAGAATCTATAGTAGCTAAAATTGAAGAAGGATGGACTTATTTTGAACAGGGTAATTACTACAATGGCCAACAGTCTTTTCAAGAGGCAATGAATAAATCAATTATTCACACCTCATATGACAGTGTATATGGTGAGTCGATGCATGGCAGAGGATGGTCAACACTTTTCAATACAAGTAATTTGGATAATGCAGAAATTGCTTATAATGATTTTGTTTCTACTGCTAAAGAGTATAGTGACAAAATTTCTAACTTTAGCTTATTGGATTGTTTAGCAGGAAAAGCAATTAGTGGAGTTTTAGTTGGATCTTCAGTTGAACGTTATGAAGCAGTAGTAGACGCTGCAAAGCAGTTATTATATCAAAATCAAAATTATATATTTTCACACAAGAAATCAGTAGATCATAAAGATGTACGAATGGCACTTATTCAATCGTATTATTATTTAGGAAATTATATAGACGCTGCAAAGCAAATGGATATACTCGATCCTTCTAATGCGCCTCATCCTACAAATGCTGCGCTCTTATTAGCAGCTATACAAGCTTTGTCTGGCTCTCTTTAATTAAAAGTTATTTTATTCAAAAACATTTTTACGCTTAGCTCTTTTTCGTTCAAGCTGCCTTAATTTTCTATTCTTCCACCATTTAACTGGTTTGCTATTCATAATAGGTTCTACGTATGGCTCTGCTCGTTTGTAGGCCCATTCATTCAAAGAGAATACGAACATTTCTTTTGGAAAAGGAGAGCGCTCATTTTTTGGGGTAAAATAATTTGACCTTCTATCCATATACCAATCGTATCCTATCCAACCTAATGTGATAAATGAAAATGATGTGATCATCGGAAAATAACTTTTACCAGAGGGCTGTTTGATATTAAAGCTAGGTAAGTATGATTTTATCGGATTAAATGATTTGTTTTTAAGGATTTGATATCCCATAATACCTCCATAAACCATATAGCTGGTTTTAAAGCCTCTCGCAACTGATCGCTGAACGTAAGATGGTCCGGTATAAACTTTATAAATATCAAAAAAAGAATGATATTTGGGTATTCCGGTTGTGTCATCATAATGAAATGTCGCTACCTCGGGAGACTGGAATGTTTGCTCAAAAAAGATATTATCAAATTCCAATGTGTCTCCAGAATGGAAAATAATATATCCATCCCTTCTTTGTACCTCTGTAATACGATCTTTCATTGATCTACTTTGATGAAGTAAAATGCCGTAATCATTATAAATCATATATGCTTCATCAATCGGTATAGAATCTCTTGTTAATTCACCAGAATAAGTATAATAAACACTATCACGTAATACTGAATCAACAATTACAGTATTCGCTTGTCCATCAAGTCCAACTATAATATGTCTTATATTAATAGAGTCGGGTTCAATTGGATCTGTTGAAAATCTTCTGTAAAATATTCTAGTTGAATCTGAATAATCTGCAATTTCATATTTTGGAAATTCAACAACATTGTATATTGTACCCATATTCAAATTTTTATCTTTTAATTTGATACGCTTTTGAATTCCTACTCGAGTACCAAAATCAACATTAATTATATACTCCCCAGGCAAAACTTCTTGAAAACTAAATTGCCCACCACCAAATCGCTTTAAAAATTTTCGTGATGTTCGAGTAGTTTCGATAAGTTTTTCATTTGTATCCAATAAGGTAACTTCTGCATCACCAACTATGACTCCATTACCATATGCTACCTTGCCTTTAATATAAAATTTATCTTCAATTTCTTCTGTTAATGTTTGGTTTTGAATTTGGAAAGCATTCGCTCCATGTAAACTTGAGCTAAATAATAGGTTTATTGAAGCAAACAATATTAGCGTTTGACTTAAACTTATTATAAATATTGTATATTTTTGATTTATAGACATCATGGCAATAGAAGGAAATTATCGTAATTTTATATGATGATTCATAGAAAACTTTTTAATATAAAATTATTTATTTCATTTTCTTTGCTAATTGGCTTAGGATTTTCACAACCTAAGCTCAATATACAGCTAGGTGGCGGATTTTATAGTCCTAGCTTAATTGGTTTAGATCCAGATTCAAATAATGTTTTACCTAAAGCGAGCTTTCTATCAAAAAATTTGCTATTAAATTGGGGTGTTCGATATCAAATATACCCTAATATGAGAGTTGGTTATACTCAATCACATTCATTGCATTCAGGGAAAATTGGAAGTTCAAAGTACAGTCGGAATATTGCTTTTCGGTCAATTAGTTTTGAAACATTTTATTATTTACGTGAAAGGATGGAGCTAAATTTTACACTTGCTCCAATGGTTAATAAGGGAAAAATTTCAATAACTGACGAAAAACCTTCTGATGATATGGATACTTTATTAAGTAGTTATAATAATTCTAGCGTTTCATTAACAACTGGCGGAATAATGACCAAAACATGGTTAGGCTTTGCTAGTCATGTTGGTTTTAGATATTACTTTTCAACTTTGCTTTCTTTAGAAGGAAAGGTTGGTTATTATAATTCAAGTTATAAAGAAAGTAATTGGAAGTTAGAAGGCGAAAAAGTAACTGGGCCAAAAATGAATATCAAAAAATTACCAGTGATACAATTAAACATAGTTATTGGGTTATAATTAATATGTTTAAGAAATCAATAATTATAATTTTATTTTTTTATTTTAGCGGTTTTAAGATTATTCATGCTCAGATTAACGACGATTCAACTAATAAACTAAACAAAGAAGTTGAATGGATTGGAACCTGCCAAACAAAGGTAATTGAAAAAGCAGAATTAAATGGTTTTGGCTCTTTAACGCTCCAAGAAAAAATAGAATATTATTTTGATACTTACAGATGTGAATATAAATCTGAAGCTAAAAGAGTTCATCGTTATATTGATAATAAGCAATTGAAAAATGATGCATCAAATTCTGGTAAATTCTTTGGAAAATCTGGAAGTATAGCATATTGTACAATGGCGCTATTATTATTCCTTACGCTAACATAATGTTTGAGAAAATCATTAAAAAATCAAATTTATACTTCCTCATATTGCTATCTAATAGTTTTATTAGTGGACAAGAATTAATTGATAAATCCAATTATAATACATCAGTTAGAATAAAGATGTTTATTGATAGAAATCCTGCGCTTTTTTTAGATGAGCCTAACTCTGTCGAACTAGAAAAAATTTATAAAGCGTCTAAAGTATATATCTATTTATCAGAAATAAATGCTGATAAGGAAATGATTAAATTAGCTGCAAATGAACTTCAATCAGCAGTTGATAAAATGAGAAAGAAAAAATATAATCCCAATATTCCAGCTAAGGTAAAAAAGAATATTCGGTATCACTATTTTTCTGTTGGTAGAGATTGAATGAAATCATCACCGAGTTCATCAATAACTATTTTAGATATTGCTGCAGCAATATCATCATCTTTCATTCCATTTTCTTTTAATTCTGCCCATGATTTTTCCATTGTTTTCAAGTCTTTTTCATTTGAAAAAATCTCATCCAGAACAGCGGCAGGAACATTGTAATCTCTTAATCGCTGATACATGTTTATATTCTTTATTTCCACATCAAAAATTAACCCAGTCCAAGTAAATACTGAAAGGAGTTCTTCACATGGATAAACACATTAAAACGATTTATGCATTATTGGTTATTGGATTTATATCCTTATCAGTTCAATTATGGTTGCAGAGCAAAGCCATAAATGAATTAAATATTAAACTAGAGGCAGTAAGGGAACTATTATTCAGATTTGCATAATTGACTTATAGTTTAAAAAACCTAATTTTGGCCCCTAAGATATTTAAAATAATTAATAAATTGGCGTCGTACCCAAGTGGTCTAAGGGATCGGTTTGCAAAACCGCCATTCGCCGGTTCGAATCCGGCCGACGCCTCAAAAATATGTGCCCGGGTGATGGAATTGGTAGACATGACGGACTTAAAATCCGTTGGCTGAATAAGCCGTG
>MDTG01241264.1_pt1 | contig 10528 bp, 19 predicted proteins | sample 811421 | NCBI WGS metagenome assembly MDTG01 (sample SAMN05326645, study PRJNA326480) | marine metagenome | isolation source: seawater | place: Pacific Ocean: South East | collected 2011
ATATTGCCCATCTCGGTCCCGCTGTCCTTGGCTGCGCGCAGCATGTCCCCGGTGCTGAGCTGGATCATGTCACGGCTCTCGACCAGCATCTGCGCCTGCGTGCCCTTGCCCGCCCCCGGCGGCCCCAAAAGAATAATGTTCATCGGCGTGCCCCTCCCTTGCGACGGCCTTTCTTGCGACCTTTGCCGCTGAGCTGCGATTTCTCGATCAGCCCTTCGTATTGATGCGCGAGCAGGTGGCTTTGCACTTGCTGGATCGTATCCATCGTCACCGAGACCACGATCAGCACCGACGTGCCGCCGAAATAGAACGGAATCGCGAACTGGTTGCGCAGCACCTCGGGCAGAAGACAGACCGCTGTCAGATAGATCGAGCCGAGCACGAGGATGCGGTTGACCACGTATTCGATATATTCCTCGGTCCGCTTGCCCGGGCGCACACCGGGAATAAAGCCGTTCTGGTTCTTCAGGTTCTCGGCCACGTCATCGGGCTTGAAGGCCACGTTGAACGTGTAGAAATAGGTGAAGAAGATGATCATGCCCGCGAAGAACAGCAGGTAAAGCGGCTGACCGGGGCCGAAATAGGCCATGATCGTGGACATGACCGGATTGGTCTGGTTGCCGGAAAACGTGCCGATTGTGGCAGGCAGCAACAGAAGCGACGAGGCAAAGATCGCCGGGATCACGCCCGCCGGGTTGACCTTGACCGGCAGATGCGACGAGCCGCCGTCATAGACCTTCATGCCCACCTGGCGTTTGGGATACTGGATATGGATCTTGCGCAGGCTGCGCTCCATGAACACCACGAAGGCGATCACCGCGACCACCATGAGCATCACGCCCACGATCACCGCCGGGCTGATCGCACCCGAGCGCCCGGAGGCAAAGAACTGCGCCAGTGCCGCCGGGATCTCGGCGATGATGCCCACGAAGATGATCAACGAGATGCCGTTGCCGACGCCGCGCGCGGTGATCTGCTCGCCCAGCCACATCAGGAACATCGTGCCACCGACCAGCGTGATCATGCAGCTTGCGATGAAGAACATCCCCGGATTGGTGACCATGTCGCCCGATTGCAGGCTGACCGCGAGGCCGTAACTTTGCAGCGTGGCCAGACCCACCGTGCCATAGCGCGTATACTGGTTGATCTTCTTGCGGCCCTGCTCGCCCTCTTTCTTGAGCTGCTGAAGCTGCGGCACCATCGCGGTCATGAGCTGCACGATGATCGAGGCCGAGATATAGGGCATGATGCCGAGGGCAAAGATACCCATCCGGCCAAGCGCTCCGCCGGTGAACATCGACAGCATGCCGCCGATCGTCGCCTGCGCCCCGTCCATGAAGTCGCGCAGTGCCGCGCCGTCGATGCCCGGCACCGGAATGAAGGTGCCAAGCCTGTAGACGATCAAAAGCCCCAGCGTGAAGAGGATGCGCTTGCGCAACTCGGTGGCCTTGCCAAGCGCGGACCAGCTTGTGTTGGCCGCCATTTGCTCTGCTGCAGATACCATTCGCGGGTCTCTTTCATATGACAACGCCGCCTGGGGCTGTTTTCCAGCTCAGGCGGCGTCAAAAGGAAAACTCGAGGACTATGTAAGCGGGCGCAGGCCCGCTCACAACCTCTTATTCAGCGGCCTGCGCTGTTGTGACCGAGAGTTTGCCCCCGGCTTTCTCGACCGCGTCGATGGCCGACTTGGAGGCGCCGGTCACGGCGATGTCGAGTTTCGCGGTCACCTCGCCCTTGGCCAGAACGCGCACACCATCGAGCTTGCGCCGCACGAGGCCCGAGGCCACGAGCACGTCTTCGGTGATCGGGGCCGCGCCGTCGATTTTCTTGGCATCGACGAATTTCTGGATCAGCCCGAGGTTCACAACCGCGTAGGATTTGCGGTTCGGCTTGTTGAAGCCGCGCTTGGGCAGACGCTGATAGAGCGGCATCTGGCCGCCCTCATAGCCCTTGATGGCCACACCCGAACGGGATTTCTGACCCTTGATACCACGGCCACCCATCTTGCCCATGCCCGAGCCGGGGCCACGGCCGATGCGTTTCTTGCGGCGGGTCGCGCCGTCGTTGTCACGAAGTTCGTGCAGTTTCATTGTCGCTATCTCCTTGCCGGATGCGGCCCCCAGCGACGGGAGCGGCCGAACGCGGCTTGCGTGAAAGGTTGAATCGGGCCCTCGGGCCACCGTGGGCGTATAGACCCGGCCCGCCCCGGGATCAAGGGCCGAGTTTTTCAGCCAACCGGCGGATTGCGCCATGTCGAGGGCGCAAAGGGCCGGGTCAGCGCGCGCTCCACCAGGTCGAGCCGGTCCTGCCCGTAGAACGGATCGCCGCCTACGATATAGGTGGGCGATCCGAAGACGTCTCGCGCGATGGCCTCCGCCGTATTGGCGCGGTGGATGGCCTGTATCCCGTCCGAAAGCGCGGCGGTCAGAATCGCATCCGGATCGAGTCCACAACCCGCGATCAACGGCGCCAGCGCGGCGGGGTCGGCGATATCGGCATCGTCACGCCAATGCGCGCCGAGGATGGCATGCGCCAGCGCATCGGCCCCCTGTCCCGCCTCCTGCGCCGCGATGATCACCCCATTGGGCAGGGTCAGCGGATTGTCGTGATGCGTCGGGCGATGGTGGATGACCTCGACCCCGCGATACTCGGCCCAATGCTCGATATCGCGGCCAAAGAAGTAATCGACATGCGCCTGGCTACGCGCCGCAAAGGGCAGCCCGCCCGCCGCCTCGACCATCGGCGAAAGGTCAATCGGCTTGTGCACCAGCCGCGCGCCGTGGCGGGCGCAGATCTCCGACAGGCGGGCCGAGCCGAGCCAGGCAAAGGCGGAATGCGCGGAATAGATATACTCGATGCTCTGCATGGGCTCACGCTAGGCCGCGCGGCGCAATCGTGCAAGCGAGGCATCACGGGTCTGGACAAGCCCCCGGTCCGCGTTACGCTGGTGCAACCCGAGCCGGAGACCCCATGCGCGCCCTTTGCCTTGCCCTCGCCCTCGCCAGCTTGCCCGGCCCCGCGCCACAGGCCGCCACGGGCTGCGCCCGCGATGCGATGCTGGTCTTCGACGGCTCCGGCTCGATGGACGAGGTGGGCCATGACCCGACCGCGCCCACCCGGATCATCGATGCCCGCCGCGCGGTGCGCGAGGCGATGCCCGACATCACCCCCTATCGCCGCGTCGGCCTGCTGACCTACGGCCCCGGCGGAGCACATGCCTGTTCGGGGATCGACCTGCGCTTTGCCCCCCGTGCCGATGCCGGCCCCGCCGTCATCGCGGGTATCGACACGCTCGCGCCCGGCGGCCTCACCCCGCTCGCCGCCTCGGTCGCGGCGGCGGCCGAGGTTCTGGGCGAGGACGGCATCGTCGTGCTGGTGACCGATGGCAACGAGACCTGCGGCGGCACGCCCTGCGCGCTCAGCGCGCATCTGGCCGAGACGCGGCCCGGCCTCACCGTCCATGTGATCGGCTTTCGCGTGGTCTATGACCCGTTTTCCTGGAACAGCCCGGAGGCGGGGGACTATGATGGCCAGACCGTGGCCAAATGCCTCGCCGATGCGACCGGAGGGCTGTTCGTCTCGACCGAAACGGTGGACGAATTGTCAGACGCGCTCCGCGTCACGCTTGGATGCCTTGTGGTGGGCGACGCGCCCCGGCGGATCAGCCCGCGTTTGCCGATCTGATCCGCCGGGGCCACACGGCTCACGACGGCGCAGGCCACTCGAAATCGGGGCGCAGCGCCTCGTAGACCGGGCGGCCGTCATCCGGCTTCGGCACGCCGCTCGCGGGATCGTAGAAGGCGTGATAGGGGGCCGGGGCGATCTGGTCGCCATACCCCATCAGGTTCGGCACGATGACGCGGATGCGGTTCTGCTTGTCGTCGAGCATGATCGGCGCACCGCATTCGCCACAGGTGCACAGCTCCAGCGGACCATCGGGATTGTTGGCATTGAACGGCTGGCGCTTCAGACCGGCCTCGTTGTCGACCGCCACATCGCCATGCCTGAAGAACACGACATGCGTGGTGTCCTGCCCGGTGACGCCCTTGCAGACGGAACAATGACAGGTGTGATTGTCGATCGGCTCGTGATCGGCATGCGTGTGGATGTGGTCGCAACCGCCGGAATATTTATGTGACATGGGGTCCTCCCTCAAGGAATGCGCGCCCCGGCGAAATCCGCCCACGAGGCGCAAGAGAGAGAATATCACGGCCACCGCCCACGCGGCAGAGAGACAAAAGACTCGCGTGATAGTGTAACGAGAAGCGCCCCGGCCATCTCTGACCGGGGCGTTTTTCAGAAACCTGCCGGAAACTTCGAAAGTTTCCGGACCGTTTTCTTTTCAAGAAAACGGGTTCAGCCCTTTTCCTCCACGATCTCGACCATATGCGAGACCTTGGCGATCATGCCGCGGACGGCGGGCGTGTCTTCCAGCTCGCGCGTCTTGTGCATCTTGTTGAGGCCCAGACCGATCAGGGTCTGGCGCTGCTTTTCGGGGCGGCGGATCGGGGAGCCGATCTGCTTGACGACGATGGTTTTTGCCATGTTCCGATCTCCTTACGCTTCTGCCGCATCGGCAGCAGCCGGCGCTTCGTCACCGCGTTTCAGGATGTCGGCGACCTTCTTGCCACGACGCTGCGCGACCATCCGCGGGCTGGTCTCTTTCTGGAGACCGTTCAGCGTGGCGCGGATCATGTTATAGGGGTTCTGCGACCCGTTCGACTTGGCGACCACGTCCTGAACACCCAGCATTTCGAACACGGCGCGCATCGGACCACCGGCAATGATACCGGTACCCTGCGGAGCGGTGCGCATCACGACCTTACCCGCACCATGGCGACCTTCCATGTCGTGGTGCAGCGTCCGGCCCTCGCGCAGCGGCACGCGGATCATCGCGCGCTTTGCGGCTTCGGTGGCCTTGCGGATCGCCTCGGGGACTTCCTTGGCCTTACCCTTGCCAAAGCCGACACGGCCTTTTTGGTCGCCAACAACGACCAGAGCGGCAAAGCCGAAGCGCTTACCCCCTTTTACGGTTTTCGAAACCCGGTTGATTGCAACCAGACGATCGGCGAATTCAGGGGTTTCGTCGCGGTCACGCCCGCGCCCCCGGTTGTCATCTCTTGCCATTCTCGGCGTCCTTTCGATGCGGCACGGCGGGGTGCCTGATAATGCTCAATCCAGGTGAGCCGAGGCTCCCGGATCATCGAGGCGGCCCCGAAGGGCCGCCTGCGCTTTAGATCTTCAGACCGGCGTCACGCGCGGCATCGGCCACGGCCTTGACCCGACCGTGGAACAGGAACCCGCCCCGGTCGAAATAGGCCTCGGTGACACCCGCCTTCTTGGCGCGCTCTGCAATCGTGGCGCCGATCTTGGTGGCGGCCTCGAGGTTGCACTTGCCCACCATGCCCAGATCCTTTTCGAGGGTCGAGGCCGCGGCGAGCGTCACGCCATTGACGTCGTCGATCAGCTGCACGCTGATGTTCTTGTTGGAACGGTGAACGCTCAGGCGCGGACGCCCGGCATTGACCTTGCGGAGTTTGTTCCGAACGCGCAGGCGGCGTTTGAGGAACAGTTTTCTTTTGCTGTATGCCATCTGTCGCGTCCTTACTTCTTCTTGCCTTCCTTCTGGAAGATGTACTCGTCCTTGTAGCGGATCCCTTTGCCCTTGTAGGGCTCGGGCCGCCGCCAGTCGCGGATATTCGCCGCAACCTGACCGACGAGCTGCTTGTCCGTGCCTTCGACCACCAGTTCGGTGGGCTTGGGCGCGGTCACAGTCACACCTTCCGGAACGGCGAAGTCGACGTCATGGCTGAGACCGAGGTTCAGCTTGAGGACGTTGCCCGCCATCTGCGCGCGATACCCCACGCCGCGGATTTCCAGCTCTTTCTTGAAGGTTTCATTGGCACCGTGCACCAGGTTGGCGATGACCGTGCGGGTCATGCCCCATTGCTGGCGGGCGCGCTTGGATTTGCCGCGCGGCGTGACGCTGATCTGGCCATCCTCAATGGTGATGGTCACATCGTCGGTCGCCGTGAAGGATTTGGTTGCCTTCGGGCCCTTCACTTCGATGGTCTGGCCCGACAGCGTCGCGGTGACACCATTGGGCAGAGCCACGGGTTGTTTTCCGATACGAGACATGTCCGGGTCTCCTTAGAATACCGTGCAGAGCACTTCGCCGCCAACATTGGCTGCGCGCGCGGCTGCATCCGACATCACACCCTTGGGGGTGGAGACAATCGACACGCCGAGGCCCTGGCGGACCTGCGGAATGTCCTTGACGCCCATATAGACGCGACGACCGGGCTTGGAGACCCGCTTCATTTCGCGAATGACAGGGGTGCCCTCGAAATATTTCAGGCTGATCTCGATCTGCGGGTGACCGTTTTCGCCCGTGATCTGTTCATAGCCACGGATATAGCCCTCTGCCGCCAGAACGTCGAGCACGCGCACGCGCATCTTCGAGGCCGGGGTCAGAACCGTGGACTTGCCGCGCATCTGGCTGTTGCGGATACGGGTGAGCATATCGCCGATAGGATCGTTCATATCTCTGCCCTCCTCACCAGCTCGATTTCACGACACCGGGCAGCTGCCCGGCAGAGCCCAGATCGCGCAGCGCGATACGGGAAATCTTGAGTTTGCGGTAATACGCATGCGGACGCCCCGTAAGCTGGCAGCGGTTGTGCAGCCGGGTGGCCGAGCTGTTGCGCGGCAATTGTGCCAGCTTCAGGGAGGCGCGGAACCGCTCTTCCATCGGCTTGCTTTCGTCACTGATGATCTCTTTCAGCGCGGCACGTTTCTTGGCGAAACGATCCACCAGCTTCTGGCGCTTCTTCTCGCGCTCAATCATTGCTTTCTTAGCCATAAATCTATCCTCCCCCGGCTCAGCTGTTGAAGGGCATGTTGAAATGCTTCAACAGCGCCTTGGCTTCAGCGTCGGTCTTCGCCGTGGTTGCGATGATGATGTCCATACCCCAGACTTCGTCGACCTTGTCGAAGTTGATTTCGGGGAAAACGATATGTTCCTTGATGCCCATGGCATAGTTGCCACGCCCGTCGAACGACTTGCCCGGCACGCCGCGGAAGTCGCGGATACGGGGCATGGCGATGGTGATCAGGCGATCGAGGAAATCATACATGCGGTCGCCGCGCAGCGTGACCTTGGCACCGAGCGGCATGTCCTCGCGGACGCGGAACCCGGCGATCGAGTTGCGCGCCTTGGTGACGACGGCGCGCTGACCGGCGATCAGGCTCAGGTCGTCCTGTGCCGACTTCGCCTTTTTCGAGTCGCGCACAGCCTCGGCGCCGCAGCCGATGTTCAGGACGATCTTGTCCAGGCGCGGGATCATCATGTCGTTGGTATAGCCGAACTCTTCCTTCAGAGCGGGCTTGATCACGTCGCGGAACTGCGTGCGCAGACGCGGGGTATAGGTTGCGGTATCAAGCATCGATCACGTCCCCCGTGGTCTTGGCGAAACGAACCTTCTTGTCGCCTTCCATGCGAAAGCCGACGCGGGTCGGTTTGCCGTTCTTGTCGACGATGGCCAGGTTGCTCAGGTCGATGGGCATCGCCTTGGGCAGGCGGCCCCCCTGGCTGGTCTGGCTCTGACGGGTATGGCGGATCGCCATGTTGACACCCTCGACCACGGCCTTGCCGGATTTCGGATCAACGCTGGTGATCGTGCCTTTCTGGCCCTTGTCCTTGCCGGCCAGAACGATCACGCTGTCGCCTTTTTTCAGTTTGGCAGCCATCTTACAGCACCTCCGGGGCGAGCGAGATGATTTTCATGAAGTTCTTGGAGCGCAATTCGCGCACGACCGGCCCGAAGATACGGGTGCCGACAGGCTCGCCCGCATTGTTCAGGATGACGGCGGCGTTACGGTCGAACTTGATGGCGGTGCCGTCTTCGCGACGAACCTCCTTGGCGGTGCGCACGACGACGGCCTTGCGGACGTCGCCCTTCTTCACGCGACCGCGCGGGATGGCTTCCTTGACCGAGACGACGATGATGTCGCCCACGGATGCGTATTTACGCTTGGAACCACCCAGAACCTTGATGCACTGAACCCGGCGCGCGCCGGAGTTGTCAGCAACATCCAGATTGGTCTGCATCTGGATCATTTGGTTTCTCCCGACCTATGGGGGGCGATGCAATGCCTGGTCCCCAGGGTTTCGACAATGCCGAACGGCGCTGTTGGCTTACGCCTCCAGCACCTCCCAGCGTTTCGTTTTCGACTTCGGCGCGCATTCGATGATCCGAACGGCATCGCCGACCTTGTAGGTGTTGTTCTCGTCGTGAGCCCGGTACTTCTTGGACTTACGGATGGTCTTCTGCATCACCGGATGCTTGAAGCGGCGCTCGACCGACACGGTGACGGTCTGGGCGTTGGCGTCAGAGGTCACGACACCTTGAAGAATACGTTTGGGCATCTCAGGGGCTCCTTACTCTGCGGCCGCTTGGGCTTTTTCGTTCAGAATGGTCTTGACGCGCGCCGCATCGCGGCGGGCCTTGCGCATCTGAGCGGGGTTCTCAAGCTGGCCGGTGGCCGCCTGAAAGCGCAGGTTGAACTGCTGCTTCTTCAGGGTGGTGAGCTCCTCCCGGAGCTGGTCCGGGGTCTTGTCACGCAGTTCCTTGGCGTTCATCGCCTTTTCCTTTCTCAAAACACCGGACGGCCCCTGACGGTTGGTTCAGGGTCACCCGAAACCCGGTGGATGAATTGCAAAACACGCGAATCCCCGGGCAGGCCCAAGGGTCGCGGATTGGCGCTCTATAAGGGAGGCAGCCGCATAGGGCAAGGGGGAGTTTGGGAAATCGTCCGTCCTGCCCGGGCGCACCTGAGCCGCAGCAAAAAGAAACGGCCCCGGGTTCCCCCGAGGCCGTCGCAAAAATCCGAGCAGATCGCTTATGCGAGTGCCAGGTTCGACGCGCTCTCGCGGCCGTCACGGCCGGATTCGATGTCGAAGGTCACTTTCTGGTCATCGGCCAGGCCGGTGAGGCCCGCGCGCTCAACGGCGCTGATGTGGACGAACACGTCCTTGCCGCCGTCAGCGGGTGCGATAAAGCCGAAACCTTTGGTGGAATTGAACCATTTTACGGTGCCATTGGCCATGGGTAGTCTCCTGATGTGGTGCTGCCCGCTTGAGTGCGGCAGTCGCGGCGTGGTCGGTCTGGATCGAGAAACTGACCGCCGGTTTAGAGGAGACAGGTATCGAAAAAGAATAACGTTAGCATCGTCCATATGCGCGCGAACGGACCATTTTGCAAGAGGCAAGTTCAAATTACCGGGTTTCCCGGGGCTTATGCGCCCAACACGGCCGTCTCAGGCCCAGGCATAATTGAAACTGACGCTGATCCGGTCCTCCTCGGACATGTTCATCGGCACCTCATGGCGCAGCCATGATTCCCACAAGAGCACATCGCCCACCTGTGGCCTCGCATAAACGAAGGTCTGCAACTCCTCCCGCGCACCCTTGCGACGCGTCGGCGCGGCCATCATCCGCGCCGAGCGCGGGTCTTCCAGCTTGAGCGCGCTGGCATCCTCAGGCATCGCCACATAGGTGGTGCCGGAAATCACCGAATGCGGGTGGATGTGGCTGGCATGGCTGCCACCCTCGGGCAGCACGTTGATCCAGATGTCCTCAAGCCGCAGCGGCGTGTCGCCCAGATCAAACTCCAGATCCTCGGCAAAGGCCGCCACATGCTTGTCGAGCGCGGCCACCACCTGCGCAAAGATCGGGAAGCGCCACGGCAGGTCGGTCAGCGAGGCATAGGAGGTATAGCCGGGATAGCCATTCTCCTCGCACCACGTCTGCCCCGCCTCGTCATCCTCGGCGATGGAATAGCAGGACGCGGCCAGTTCGGCCGGGTCGATGGCATCGCCGAAGGCGTCAAGCCCGGCGCGGTAAAGGCGGGTCGCAAACAGCGAACGGATCTGGGTCATGCCCGCCTCATACTGCGAGTCGCCCGCTGTGGCGAGGGGTCTCGCGCAGCCCGGCTTGCGCGCAGGCAAAAGCCCCCGCCAGTCACCCGGCGGGGGCTTTCCTATCAGTCCCGGAGCCGTGGCTCCGAAGGGCTTACCAGTCTTCGCGAACGATGAAGCGGGTCTTGATCGGCAGCTTCATCGCGGCAAGGCGCATGGCTTCGCGCGCGATCTCTTCGGACACGCCGTCGATCTCGAACATCACCCGGCCCGGCTTGACCTTGCAGGCACAGTAATCGACCGAACCCTTACCCTTACCCATCCGGACTTCAGTGGGCTTGGAGGACACGGGCGTATCCGGGAAGATCCGGATCCAGACCCGGCCCTGACGCTTCATGTGACGGGTCATCGCGCGGCGGGCCGCTTCGATCTGACGCGCCGTGACACGCTCGGGCTGGAGAGCCTTCAGGCCGTAATGGCCGAAGTTGAGATCAGAACCGCCTTTTGCCTCGCCGGAAATCCGGCCCTTGAACATCTTGCGGAATTTTGTGCGTTTCGGTTGCAGCATCTGTCAAACCTCCTCAGCGCCGGCCGCCCATGGCGCCGCGCG
>MDTG01388412.1_pt1 | contig 10528 bp, 10 predicted proteins | sample 811421 | NCBI WGS metagenome assembly MDTG01 (sample SAMN05326645, study PRJNA326480) | marine metagenome | isolation source: seawater | place: Pacific Ocean: South East | collected 2011
CAAAAAATTAGATAAAGTTAAAAATTATAATTTTTTGAGTAACTTTCAAAAAAATAATAATCTTATTAATGATCGATTCTTTATCAAGGAAATTTTAAAATTTATAAAATGACCTCTAATAAAAAGATAATAATTATTACATCAAATTTACATGGACCACATTTGGATATTATTGAATATTTAACCAATCAAAATAAAAAAATTGAATTTGTATTACTTGATAATTTCTATTATAGAAAAAATAAAAATAAGAATTATCTTAAATTCTTTTTAAAATTAATTAAGTTGTTAAAATACTTTTTTTCAAAGCCAAGAAGCGTTATTAAATATGTTTTATATACCCTTCAAAAAAAAATTTTATATCAAAATAAAAATTTGATTGATATTTGTAAAAAATTAAATCTTAAAATAGTAAAAGTTGAAGATCTCAATTCCGACATAGCGTATGAAATTTTGAAAAATACTGATTGTAAATTTATACTTACCTTATACTCAAGAATTTTATCAGGGAAATTTTTTAGTATAGATAAAATTTTTTTTAATTTGCATTCACTGACTTTACCTAATTTTAGGGGATTATCACCTATTGGATACAGAGAGATTGAAAATGATTTAAATTATTTAAAGATTAACACAATTTTTATCAATGAAAATTTAGACTCTGGAAATATTATCAAACAAGATATAATTGATATTAAGAAAAATAATTTTGACTTAATTCAAATTGAAAAAGATGCTAATGAGAAAAGCAAAAAATTGGTTAATGAGTCAATCGACTTAGTATACGATGATTTCAAGGGTAGTTCTCAAAAACTTTCAAAAAAAATACTAAAAAACCCTAGTTTAGAAGAATTCATTAATTTTTTTGATATTATAAATATAAAAAAAAAAGAAAATCTATGAATCAGTCTTGATTAAATTTGCAATTTTTAGTGACCAAATTTCAGCATTTTTCTCAGTTACTCTCACATCATAATTTTTAGGTTTTACAAATAATTTATTTGTATCTTCAAATCTACCTTTCTCGATAGTATCTACCCATACTATAAAATCAGGATTGAACAATTCTCTAGCCGCAGGCGTTGGACAAACAAAGTCAGCAACAACATAAAAGCCGTCATTTTTAAAATCATTTGCTTTTTGAGCCATTCTTTTAGCCTGTCTTAGTCTCCCTTCCTCAGAAAAATCCCAGTCATTACTTTCTCTTCTTATCTTATCAGCATTAAGCCATTTTGCCTTAATAAGAGGTGCGAGCTTTGAAGCCAAAGTCGTTTTTCCTGCTCCAGGAAGACCTAAAATCAATATCTTTTTCATAAATAAAAATTTTTAAAAGTTGTTTTTAATAGCTAAAAGAGAAAACTGTATATTTTAGAATTAGAATAATATCTATAAATATAATTAAATTTACTCATTGTAAAAATTATTATACATAAAATAACAATAAATGAGCCAAAAAAAATTAGATGCACTCAAATATATATTTCTATTTCTTTTATTACAATTTTATATAATTGGTTTTTTCTTAAGAGAAAATGTAGCAGGTGGAGCAGAGAAAGACTTTTTAAATTACACTTGGCCTTTAATTGAAGCATTTAAAGATCAATTTTATAATACACTTAAGAATTACAGATCTTTTGGTGAAGGAAGCCTACCTTTATTCCATATAACTAATGCTTTTATAAATCCTTTCACATTTTCGAAAATTAGTTTTCAAGGATCAATAACATTTATTTCATTACTAAGTGTTATTTTTTTTTCACAAATAATAAGAGATAAATTTAAAATTAGAGAATTAGACTCCATTGTCTACTCTAGTATTTTCTTAATTCTACCTTTTTTTAGATCGTCAGCTTACTGGGGTTTAACAGAAAATTTTGGATGGTTATTTCTAATTCTATCAATCAAATATTATTTAAAAGAAGAAAAATCTGAAAAAAAAAAAACAGTAAAACATATTTTCTTTATTTGTCTTTTTTCAAGTCTTGCGTTGTATATCAGGCCGTATTTAATCTTTTTTCCAATTTTTATTATTCTAAATATTTTAAAAGATAGAAATACTCATTTTTTAAAATATACATGTCTTTTTTATTTTTTATTTTCCCTTCCTGGATTTTTTTTATTATATTTGTGGGGTTTTGATTTTACAGTGGCAGGAGAAAAAGTAGGGCTTATACAGGATTACCACAACCCAAAATTTATTCTGAAAAATACGGTAATTTTTTCAACAATTTTTCTTTTTTATTTTTTGCCATGGGAATTTTCTAGTTTTTTGAAAAAAATTGAATTTCCAAAAAAAGAAAAAATTTTAATTTTTTTATCTATTCTTTTGCTTTTATCTTTATTGAGTTTTTTAAATATTTTTGAATATTTAAATAATATAAAACTTGGTGGAGGTGCGATATTAAAGATTAATCAAATTTTATTCAAAAATCAAAATTTATTTTTTATTTTTATTTCGTCAATTGGTTTTGCTTTAATTATTGATTATATGAAAATATCAAAAAAAAATTTAATTCTATTTTTTTCTCTTCTTATTTTTTGTTTTCCAATTTATATACTTCAAGAATATTTTGAACCATTAGTCATTATCCTACTTTTTACATTAATGGAATTAAGAAAAGATAGCATAAAATTGATAAGAGATAATAAAACAATTTTTATTTTCTGCAGTTATTTCGTAATTTATTTTATTGGTAGCTACTATTATAGATATTTATTTTAACAATCACTTTACAATTCTTGGAGTAGGAAGAGGTATAATAAATTTACCTTTAAAGCCTAATTTCTTAAAATTTTGTATTAAAGATTTTGAGATATGCCAAGATAGCAGAAGTAGGTAATCTGGTTTTTTCTGTTTAATAATATTCTCATTTAAAATAGGAATATTTGTTCCAGGCATATATTTACCTATTTTGTAAGATCCTTTAATTTCTAAAATACAATTTATAATATCTTCATTTAAACCTACATAATTGACAAGTGTTGCAGCTCTAGATGGAGAACCCACACCATATATTATATTTTTTTTAGATTTTAAATTTTTTAAAAGTGAATAGAGACTTACTTTTGATAGCACTACATTTTTTTTAAAATTTTCAAAACTTTTTTCATTAAGTTTTTTTTTCTCAATTTGAAGAATTTTTTTCACGGAATTATTCATTTTTTGTTTTTTATTTTTTGTAACATATACTCGTATAGAGCCGCCATGTGTTGGAATCTTTTTGGCATGAAATATTTTTAAATTATATTTTTTAAAAAGAAAATTTAGGCTTGTTAGAGAATAATATCTCATATGTTCATGGTAAATTGTATCGTACTGCACTGTATCTATTAAAGAGACAAGATAGTGAGACTCGGAAACAAAAACTCCATCTTTGTCTAAAACTCTTATAATATTTTTCATAACATCATCGACATTATCTATATGTGCAAAAACATTAGTTGCTGTAACTAGTTTTGCTTTGCCGTATTTTTTTAAAATATGATTCACTGCAAACTTATCAAAATACCTTATTAATGTATTGATACCTCTCTTAATTGCAATTTTTCCGATTAGTTCTGGAGTTATTCCAAGAACCCTATGATTCTTCTGAAAATTACTTAGAAGATTTCCATCATTTGACCCTATATCAATAACTAGATCTTTTTTTTTCAAATTAAGAATTTTTTTACACTCTGAATAAAGTTCTTTAAAATTATCTCTTAAAATTTTTGTAGTACTACTAGTATAGGGATAGCTTTTGGGAAATATAATTTCTTTATCTACTATAGTTCCTAACTGGACTAACTTAGATGACTTAGAGTACATGAGTTCAGCTGGAAAGAAAATTTCCTCATTTTTTATACTGTTAATCGGGTGATAATTGTTAACTGGTGGTAAATAACCAAGCGATAAAATCTTAATTAAATCTCTCTTTTTTGAAATTTGACATCTATTAATTGTTTTTGATCTTTTAATCATATAAATAATCTTGAAACTTTTAAGCTATTTTTATGTACAAAAAAAGACAAATCTCGATAATTGGTGGTGCTGGTCATGTGGGTTTTCCTCTTGGTCTTGTTCTAAGTTCTAAAGGGTTTAACGTAAAATTAGTAGATATAAATAGAGAAAATATTAAAAAAATTAATTCTGGTAAAATTCCTTTCTTAGAAGATGGGGCACAGCTACTTCTTAGAAAAATGTTAAAAAAGAAAAAAATTAATGCAACTAAAGATTTTAACCAAATTAGGTTTAGTAAATATATTATAGTTTGTATTGGAACACCTATTGATTCGAATTTAAATCCAGATATAAAAAATTTTATTAAATTTTTTAAAACGATAAAAAAATTTATTCACAAAGATCAAATAATCATAATTAGAAGCTCCGTTTACCCTGGTATTTGTGAAAAAGTCTATAATATTATAAAGACCAAAAATAAAAACTTAAGTTATTGCCCTGAAAGAATTGTTCAGGGTCAATCTATAAAAGAATTGCCAAATATCTCTCAATTAGTTTCTGGAAAAAATGAAAAATCTATTTCTGAGTCAATATCTTTATTTAAAACAATTTGTAAAAAAATAATTAAAGTAGAAATTATTGAAGCTGAATTAGTTAAACTTTTTTCAAATGCTTACAGATATATACATTTTTCTATTTCAAACCAGCTCTTAATGATAAGTGAAAAACAAAATTTAAATTTTTTTAAAATAAGAGAACTTATGAAAGATAGTTATCCCAGAAATGCACACATACCAATGTCTGGTTTTACTGCAGGACCTTGCTTGTTAAAAGATACTATGCAGCTCTCTTCTTTTTTTGATAAAAAATTTTCACTTGGTCATGCGGCGATGGAGGTAAATGAAGGAATGCCAAAATATATAATACAAAATCTTGAAAGGACCTATAACTTAAAAAAGAAAACTATAGGGTTATTAGGCCTAACATTTAAAGCCGACTCTGATGATATTAGAGATTCGTTAGCAATTAAGTTATTAAATTATCTTAAAAGAAAAAAAATCAAAACGTTATATTCTGACGAATTTTTTACTTTAGAAGGAGCTGTAAATAAAAAGGACCTAATAAATAGATCAGATATCATTATTATTTCTTCACCACACAAAGCTTATAAAAAAATAAAATTTCCAAAAAATAAAGTACTAATAGATATTTGGGGGCACACAAATAAAACTAATTTTTAATTGATCTAGCCGGTACACCTGCAACTATATCAAAATTTTTTACATCTTTTGTGACAACAGCACCGGCTCCAACTACAACTCCTTTTCCAATTTTAATCCTTTGTCTAATGGTAGCGTTTGCTCCTATATAGGAATGTTCACCAATTTTAACATTTCCTAACAATAATGCTTTTGGAGCAATGGTCACAAATTTTCCAATTTTACAATCATGATGTATTTGAGCTCCAATATTAATTTTTACTCCATTATCTATCTCAACATTAGACATTATTCGCACAAAGTCTTGCACGATGATACCTCTCTTTTTTGTCAATTTTGGTAGAGTAGTTTGAGAAATATAGGATTTTTTAAAATAAAAATTTTTACAATTTTTTTTATAAATTGAATTAAATAGCTTTTCTCTAGTTAGGCTATCATCTATAGCAATTATTATATCAGGATTATATTTTTTCTTTATTTTAAGCCAATTATTTTTAGTATGATTACCAAGCCAATTTTTTTTACTAATTGATTTATAAATTTTATTTTTATCTGAAAAATATCCTAAAAATAAAGTTAAATTTCTTTTGATTAAATCTATAAAATCATTATCTTTGCCAATTATACAAAATTTTTTTTTAACCATATATATAATATTTAATAATTATATTAATGAACCACTTATATGCCTAAAACATTATTAAAAAAAGTAAATTTTTGTGACCCAGTAATTGGCAATCAGGAATTAAAAAATATACAAAAAGTCTTAAAAATGAATTGGCCTAATGAAGGTCACTTTACAGAATTATTTGAAAAAAAAATTGAGAAACTACTAAAAGTAAAATATGCAATTTGTGTAACAAGCGGAACAGTTGGAATTTTTTTAGCCTTGAAAGCAATTGGTGTTACTGAAAAAGATGAAGTAATTGTGCCGGATATAACTTTTGGCGCAACTGCAATGGGCGTAAAATTGAGTGGTGCTAAAATTACATTAGTAGATGTAAATAAAAATGATCTTAATTTTAATCTAAAAGAACTTCAAAAAAAAATTAACAAAAAGACAAAAGTAATAATACCAGTGCATATTTCTGGAAGAGCAGCAGAAATGGATTCTTTAAAAAAAATAGCAAAAAAAAATAAACTTTTTATACTTGAAGATGCTGCTGAAGCTTTATATTCAAAATATAAAAATAAGTTTCTAGGTACCATTGGTGACTTGGGATGTTTCTCCCTCACAGCAAGTAAAGCAATTACAACTGGTCAAGGCGGTATAATTGTTACTAATAAAAAAAAATTGTACAAAAAAATAAAGCTTTTGAAAAATCAGGGCATTCTCGGAAGGTCTGATGGAGGAGATGTTAAACATATTACGGTGGGATATAACTTTAAGTATACAAATTTGCAAGCTGCTATGGGTTTAGCTCAATTATCTACATTAAAAAAACGTGCTTCTCAATTAAAAAAAATAAATCGATTGTATAAAAAAAAATTAAAAGATGTAAAAAATCTTGAAATTTTAAAATATAATTTTTCCGGAGGAGAACTACCTCTTTGGACTGATGCATATGCTTTAAAAAGAAGAGATGAACTGATAAAATTTCTTAAAAATAATGGAGTAATATGCAGAAAATATTGGTATCCTCTACATTATCAAAAACCTTTTAGAGAATCTAACAAAAAGTATAAGATTTCATCTTCTATCTATAAAAAATTATTTTGGCTTCCTTCTTCATCGAATTTAAATAATAGAAAAATATCTTATGTTTGTAATCTAATAAAAAAATTTTATAAAGAGAAATAATGAAAAAAAATCTCTCAATTATCTTACCTGTTTTTAATGAAAAAGAGAGTCTATCTTTAATGATTAAAATTCTAAATTCTACTTTAGATTTCGAGAATGAGATAATAATAGTTTATGATAATGAAAATGACAACTCAATTCCAGTAGCAAAAAAATTACAAGAAAAATTTAATAATATAATTTTAGTTCACAATACTATTGGCAAAGGAGTGAAATATGCATTACAGGCTGGTGTTAAAAAATCAAAATATGAAAATATTTTGATTACTGCAGTTGATGAAATTTTTCCAATATTATCAATTGAAAAAATGTTAAATATGATAGTAATTGAGCAATATGATTTCGTAAGTGGAACAAGATACAAAAAAGGAGGTAAAAGACTTGGCGGTTCAATTATTGGTCATTTCCTGTCACGATTAGCTAATAGTACATTTTGTATAGTCACTAACTTTCCAATTTCAGACTTAACAACTGGAATTAAAATGTTTAAAAAAAATTTTTTTAATAATGTGGAGATTTCAACTAATCCTGTTGGCTGGGTTTTTGCATTTGAATTATCAATAAAAGCTTATGTAATGAATCTTAAAATTGGTGAAGTGTCATTAATTTCTGTTGACCGTCTGTTTGGAGGAGAGTCTACGTTCAAATTAGGTAAATGGGTTTACGAGTACCTTAAATGTTATTTTTGGGGTATAAAACAAATCTTAAGAAAATATGATAAATAAATGAAAAAAAAAAAAATTTGTTGTTACTGGTGGAACAGGGTTTATTGGTTCTAATATCTGCAAACTACTAATTAATCAAAATCATGATGTAAAAATTTTTGACAATAATTCAAGAGGAAATTTACAAAAGTTAAGAGGACTTAAAAACTATTCTTTTATAAAAGGTGATATAAGAAATAAAAAAGTAGTTAACCGTGCATTTAAAAATGCTGATGCAGTAATACATTTGGCCTATGTAAATGGAACTAAATACTTTTACAAACATCCAATAAAAATTTTAGATATAGCAATTAAGGGAATATTAAACGTTATAGAAGTTTGTATAGAAAGAAATATTAAAGAATTATATCTTGCGTCTAGTTCAGAAGTCTATCAAACACCTAATAAAATCCCTACTGATGAAAAAGAAATGCTTAAAATTCCAGATATATATAATCCCAGGTATTCTTATGGAGGAGGGAAAATTTTAACAGAGTTAATGGGAATTAATTACGGAAGAAAACATTTTAAAAAACTAATTATTTTTAGACCGCACAATGTTTTTGGTCCAGATATGGGCAACGAACATGTTATACCTGAATTTTTAAACAGATTTAAAAAATTAAAAAATAATCAATTCAAAATTCAAGGAACAGGAAAAGAAATAAGGTCATTTATTTATATAGATGATTTTATAAATGCTTTTGATTTAATAATGAAAAAAGGTAAACATTTACAAATTTACAACATAGGAACATCTGAAAAAATTACAATTAGCAAACTAGTTAAAATTATAAGTAGTCTTTTAAAAAAAAATATAAAGATTAAAAAAACAGCCTTAAGGAAGGGAGGAACCGTCATAAGATTACCAAATATAAATTTGATAAAAAAACTAGGATTTAAACAAAAATTTAAGATTAGAGAGGGTTTAAAAAAGACCTTAAACTTCTACTTTCACAAGTGAATAATTTAAAATACATTTTTGCTTTTATAATTTTTTTTATTTTTGTAATCATTTATAATGATCAAATACTAATTTTTGGCAAAGAAATATTCAATAGATTATTAATTTATCAAGAACAAAATTTTATCATCTTTTTATTTTTATTATTAATTGTAAATTTTATTTACTTTTTATCACCCATACCAACATTTCCAATAATTATATTTAACGGGTTTATTTTGAAAAATATGGGTTTTATTTTAAGCTATATAATAATAATAGTGTGTTCGTTAATATTATTCAAAAGCATAAAAAGATTTAAATTTATTCTAAATAATAATTTTTTTTTAAAAATTTTAGAAAAGATTAATAATAATAAGAATAATGACGTCAATTTTTTTGTTATTGCTTCTAGCAGATATGTTTTACCCTATTTTGTTCATAATATTTTTTTTGGCAGCATTTTAAAAAATATAAAAATTTTTTTTATTGCTATATTAATTGGAGAAATACCAATAATATTTATATTAAATCAATTTGGGTCTCAATTAAGAGACTTAAGTGACCTTACCAGTATTAATTTAAGTGATATATTGAAGATCGAATACTTGTTAACACTTATTTGTTTCTTTTTATTTTTAACTATTATTAATAGATCTACTAAATATATTAAAAAGAAATTAAAATAATATATATATTCATTATGTGTGGAATATTTGGATTACATTTAAAAAAGTTTGATAAATTAAAAGAAAATATTTTTGATGATGTAAAAATTTTTTCTCTGTTAAGCAGAAAAAGAGGTCAAGATACTTTTGGGCTCCTTGTTTCATCTGGTCATACAGAAAAAATTTATAAAGTTAATACTGATCCTTCTAAAGTCTTTAAAAGAGAGGATTATAAAGATTTTATTCACTCATCTTTAGAAAATTTAACAATCGGTAAGCCACTATCTGTTATAGGACAAACTAGATTAGTCACAAATGGTACTAAGTTTTTGGCTGAAAATAATCAGCCAATAATTACAAACAATATAATTGGCGTGCATAATGGAATTATCGTAGGGGATACAAAAAAAACTGATTTGAATATTAAATTAAACAACGAAGGCTATAACGTAAAAAGCGATTCTTTAAATCTTTTTGAAAATCTAAGTAATTTATTTTTAAAGGATCAAAAAAATTTTGCAGAAAACTATTCTCAATATTTAAAAAAAGTTGATGGAAATTACTCAATTTCTTTTAGAATACCGTTAATAAAATCAAATTTTTTATCCTCAAATTGTGGATCATTATATTATTTGAAAACAGATGATTATTTACTTTATGCTTCAGAAAAAGCAATATTAGAGGATTTTTTAAAAAAAACAAAATCTAATTATAATCAGAAAGATTTTAATATAATTAAAATTTTAAATAATCATATTATTTTTAACGATCAATTAGAAATTTTTAAATTAACTAATATTAATAAAAATAAATCTTTTTTTATTAATAATACTTATAAAATATTTGACAACATATCTGATGAAAAAAATAGAAAAGAAAATTTAACAAAATGCACTAAATGTATTCTACCAAGCACTTATCCTTTTATTAAGTTTGATGAAAATGGTGTTTCAAATTATTTCAAAAAATATAAAAAACAACAATATTTAGGTGAAGATAAACTCTTTGAAGTTTTAGAAAAGTATAGATCTAAAAATGGAGAGCCAGATTGCGTTGTAGGTTTAAGTGGCGGAAGAGATAGCAGCTATGGCTTACATTTGTTAAAAACTAAATTTAAAATGAATCCAATAGCATTCACATATGATTGGGGTCTTACAACTGATGTTTCTAGAGTTAATCAATCAAAAATTTGTGGAAAATTGGGAATTGAACATATTATTAGATCAGCGAATATAACAAAAAAAAGAGATTA
>MDTG01142091.1_pt1 | contig 10527 bp, 8 predicted proteins | sample 811421 | NCBI WGS metagenome assembly MDTG01 (sample SAMN05326645, study PRJNA326480) | marine metagenome | isolation source: seawater | place: Pacific Ocean: South East | collected 2011
AGCTGATTTCAGAAATTGTGTTCTTATTATGACTACAAATGTAGGAGCTCAATTACTATCAAAAAGAAATATTGGCTTTAATGAACAATCTAATCAATCAGATGCTATGGAATCCCTAAAGAGATTATTTTCTCCAGAATTTAGGAATCGTCTTGATGAAATAATTGAGTTTAATTCACTTGATATAGAGGTTATTTTATCCGTAGCTGATAAATTCATGACAAAGCTACAAGCCCAACTTGATGAGAGAAATATAGAGATAGTTTATAAAAAAGATCTTCTTAAATGGATTTCAGAAAATAGTTTTAATAAAGAGATGGGTGCAAGACCAATGGAGAGGTTTATTACTGAAACTATTAAAAAACCACTTGTTGATAAAATATTAGATAAAGATTTGAAAGAGGGTGGACTAATAAATATTTCCATAAAGAACGAAAAAATATTTTTTAGTAAAAAGAAAATAGCTGCAAAAATTAAGAAATAACTACCTACTTCTAAAAGTAATTCTTCCTTTAGTTAAATCATAAGGTGACATCTCTACTTTAACTTTGTCACCAGTAAGAATTCTAATATAATTTTTTCTCATTTTTCCTGAAATATGTGCAGTAATTACGTGATCATTCTCTAACTTAACTTTAAAAGTAGTATTTGGCATGGTTTCAACTACCAATCCATCAAATTCAATGTTATCTTCTTTAGCCATCTGGGCTATAATACATTAAGAGGTCAGATATGAAAAATAATTCATTACAATTTTTGCTCCTATCTATATTTCTAGCATCTTGCGGAGGTGGAGGTGGCTCTAGCTTAATTTTAACCGTTCAACAATTTTCATCTTTCTCTGTTAATGAAGATTCGTCATATCAAACTGTTATATCAGCATCTACAAATAAACCTGCAACAATAAATTTTACTATTTCTAAGCCTTCTAATAATGCAAATATTACTATTTCTGATTCAGGAGCATTATTTTATTCACCTAAACCGAATTTCTTTGGTAATGATAATTTCTCAATTACTGTAATAGCCTCAATTGAAGGACAAACTGGCTCATACGAAAGCACAACATTAAATATAAATGCTAATGTGATTTCCATAAATGATCCTCCTACAATTACCATAAGTGATGACCTAACTTCTTATGATCAAAATACTTTAATCTTTGATGAAAATTTTCTAGTTAATGTTGTAATAAGCGATATTGATAATACTGTTTCTCAACTTTCAGTCTTTGGATTAATAGAAAACCAAAACCTACCAGGTATTTTCACTGAAGATTTATCTATTCCTGGATCTGGAATAGCTGATATAAACTTATCTTCAAATCAATCTGCTGGTCTAAAAAATCTAGAAATATGTGTCTCCGATGGAATAGATTCATCATGTGGTGGACAAATAGAAGCATATTTTCCTGGCAATAAAGAAATAAAAACAGTTGATTATTGTGACAGCACAGGCAATAACTGCTCTTCTAGCGACCAATATTTATATTATTTAGTAGGTGGTCCCGATACTGATGCAAGAACTAATTATTTATTTGTTGGAGATCAATTAGTTGGTGAAACAAGTAGAGATGACTTCCATGAGGCTTTACTTTCATCTGTAAATCTATTGTTGGAATCAGATGCTTCAGAACTTATTGATGGCTATTTTAATATAATTGTTCTCGAGGAAGTCGATCTCACAGGTGTTTCAATATTTGATATAAGAACTGGATGCTATGCATCATGGGATGCATCAATATACTGCATAGGGGAAGTAGATAGAAACTTTATGACAGAAGTTGTACCAAATTGGACAGTTACATCATTTCTAACAACAGTCAGTGGGAGAGGTGTTGCTCAAGGCTCAGTAAATATACAACCAATATCTGACAGGTCTAGGAATGTAGTTATGCATGAATTGGGTCACTCTCATGGTTACATGGGCGATGAGTATGATTCAGGTGGTGAAAGAACTTTTGTAGAATGGTATGGTGATTGGTCTGTTAACACTACAACAGTATTTGACCCAAATGCTGTGAAATGGAAACATCATATTGACTTCTCAGAAGAAATACCCGGAGTTGATTATGATATTTGCTATAACTACTCTGATGGAAGTATTTATTACAGAGATGAATTATCTTATGAGGAATGTGAATGCTTTATGAACGAGTATCCCGATAGTGATTATCCGGGTATCGACTTTGAACCTGGTTGTGAAACTAGAATAGGACTTCTTGAGGGAACATATTATGGGGAAGAGGGCGATTATAGGTCACAGTGGATAAATATTATGTGGTGTTGTTATTTATATTATGGGCCTGTAAATATAGATGGTTTTGCTATTGGCTCAATTATGAATCAAGGTTTTAGAAATTATTCAGTTAATGGTGTAAGTGGTTATGGTGATCTAACCAGTTCTAGTGGATTATCTGACTCAATTACACTATCAGTTGATGCTGTTTATGATCAAAGCAAATTAAAACTAAAATGGTTTATTGATGGTGTCGAAAAACCTGAATATGAAAATATGCTGTCAGTCACTTTTGAAAGACCATCAGACAATGACTGGGTATCCTACTCTTATCAAGTTGAAGACTTATCAGGTAATCTTTTTGCACCAAACGATCCTTTAAGTGCAATAGATTTCTATGAAGGTAATTTTGAAAGAAGTTATTACTACCAGCCAGATCCGGAATTAACTCCTATAGCATCTTTAATGCCATATATTGGATCTTTCGAGTGGTATGATCCAAATTCTGGGTGGTTTACTGATGAATCTGTTGATTCATCAAATATGAATAATTTCTTATTTGCTGCATCATGTTGCTCAATGGGCTCTACTTTTAAAATAAATTGGGCTAATTATCAGCAAACATCAGGTCAAATGTCATCATCAAATAACGTTAAAAAGTTCTTCTTTGACAGACCCGATTCAAACACAAATCAGAAAGTATTCAATTTGAGTCTTTCAAAAGATGCTATTAAAGTGAACTCAACTACTATTGAGAGACCAAACCCAAAGCTTATTAAAGATCCAATGATAAGAAAAAATGATATATACGGATTGGAATTTTACAACAGTGAAAATGAGCTTATATATAAAATTGGGATAGGGGATCCATTTATGGTCAGATTGCAACATATTGATATGGAAGATAAAGAACACTTTGCCTTTGAGGCACCTATATCTAACTTTAATGTTGTAATCCCAATAGATATCAATCCAAGTTATGTTTCTTTAATTAGAAGAAATAGCCAAAATATTTATTCAGAAGTAAGCAGATATATATTAAATTAAATATATGTATGTTGAATCAAAGGTAGAACTAAATTTACCTAAATCAAGTATCTTAAATCTTATAAGGGAACCAGGAAATTTAAATAAATTTCATCCATTCTGTAAAAAAAATGAAATTATTAACTGGCCTGGGAATGGATCAGTAGATCGTCTCGAATATCACAATGGCATGAAATTCAATAGAGAATTTTATAATTGGACGGATGATGGTTATGACTTAAGAATTGGTGGTAAAAGAAATATGGCTATTGTCAATTGGGTTGTAGAGGGCGATGAAAATAGATCATCTTTAAGGGTTAGGATTAATCCAAATATTAAAAACTATATTCCAATTGAAAATAAACTTATACAAAGATTATTTTGGTTTTTGTATATAAAACCAATGCTGCAATCTTATATTAATCATGTAATAAAGGGTTTTAATCATTACATGAAAACAGAAACTAATGTATTACGAAATCAATTTGGTACTCATAGATGGTTTTCCTAATAGGTATAAATGAATAGAAGATCTTTTTTAAAAGGATTATTGTTTGTTTCGTCAATCTTTACCTTAAAACTAACGGCCTCTAGAAAAAATAATGTTACTTTTAATTACGGTGTAGCAAGTGGTGATCCAACAAATACTAACATAATCTTATGGACAAAAGTTTCACCAACATTTATTCAAGATGTAACTATTAGATGGCAATTATCAGCAGATAAGAATTTTAAAAATATTTTAAACTCAGGACATGTTTCAGCTAAATATTCAAATGATTTTACTGTTAAAGTAGATGTTAATGTTCCGAACCCATTTAGAGGAAATAAAGTATTTTATAGATTCCTTTTTGACGATACTTTCTCTGATACAGGAATTACTAATACACTTCCTCAGAATGATCCTGATAAATACAATATAGCTTTCTGCAGTTGCTCAAATCATCCAGCAGGCTACTTTAATGCATACCGAGAGATGGCTGAAAATGAAGATATAGATTTAGTATTGCATCTTGGTGATTATATATATGAATATGATAAGGATGGATATGCCACAGAGGATTCTAAACGCTTTAATAGGGTAGTAGACCCAAAACATGAAATAGTGAGCTTAAATGATTACAGAACGCGTCATGCCCAATATAAAAGCGATTTAGATTTACAGGCACTTCATAAATCAAAACCAATGATAGCTGTTTGGGATGATCACGAATTTACTAATGATTCATGGAAGTATGGAGCAGAAAACCATCAAAATGATGAGGGTTTTTTTCAATCAAGAAAAGCAAATGCAATTAAAGCTTATTTAGAATGGATGCCAATTAGAGAGAATAAATCAAAAGTTAAGATATGGAGAAAGTTTGAAGTTGGTAACTTATTTCAATTATTGATGCTTGATACAAGATCAATTTATAGAGACAAGCAGCTGAATATAGAAGATTATTTTGATGGCAATACAATAAATAAATCTAAATATAAAAGAGATTTGTCAGTTGACAGAAAATTAATTGGTCTAGAACAGATGTTATGGATTAAAAATAATTTAAATAAAAAGTTTAAGTGGTCAATTATTGGTCAACAGGTTTTAATGGCTCAAGTCTATTTGCCAACTATATTTGCCAATATGAATAAGAAGATCCTACCTGATTATTTACATAAGTATTTAAAAATAGGTGGTGCAAATGTTCCATATAACACAGATGCTTGGGATGGTTATCCAAAAGAAAGAGAGAGGCTTTTTAAAGAATTAAGAAATGCAAACTCGGTATTGGTCTTAACTGGAGATACACATAATTCATGGTTAAATAATCTCTATGATGAAAATAATAACTTTATTGGTGTAGAGATTGGTACACCTGCAATATCTTCACCAAATACAATTGATACATTTGGTTTATTAACTGATGATATTGAGGAAGGATTTATTCAAGAAAACAAAAATGTAAAGTGGACAGAGGGTAAGCATAAAGGTTATACATTACTTAAATTAACTAAAGATAATTCTGAAGTTAGTTTTGTATATGTAAATACTGTTAAATCACAGGTTTATGAGGTTATAGACACTAATAAGTTTAATGTTAAACCTAATACTCCTATTATTTAACATAATATATATTATGCGAACTTATATTATATATCTTCTTGTTCTGGTCCGCATAAAACAACTTTAATAGCAGCTGCGCCCCCATCCAACAGAGGATCTAAATCTGTGAGTAATCCATTATCAACTCTCCAGTTAAGATAAGTTGCTTGATGATCGAGTGTTTCCCAGTCTTCAATAAGATGAATAGTATTAGTTGATTCCTCAATGAATGTATTTACAGATAGGCAACCTTCAAAGTTTCTAGTATCAGGCAGCGCCCTTCTCATGGACTCTTTGAGTGTTTCAAGAGTTTCTGGCTTTGCTGGAAAAGAAACAATAACTAAATTCTTCATAATATCTCCATAATTTTATCTTTTTATTATATGATTTCTAAAGATTATTTATATCTTAAAGGGAGAATTAAATGCATAGATACATCATATTTATTTTCATTTTTACACTTAATATTAATGCTAGTACATTAATGGACCCCACTTCACTATCAAAAGATCTTTATAAAGAAATTATTCTTGATGATAATTATATTGATTCTGTTGATCACCCAAATGAATTCTTAGATTTTGATTATGCAACACGTGTTGCTACACCAGAACAAATTACATCTGCATTGAAATCATGGGAAAATCAATCTGATAGAATAAAGGTAATTGAATATGCAAGATCCCATGAAAATAGACCTTTGCATGCAGTATTCATTTCTTCTCCAGAAAATCTAAAAAATCTTAATTCGATAAAAGATAAAATTTCACAACTTTCTGATGCAAGAGTTACAAGTGATAGAAAAGCAAAATCATTGATTAGTGAACTTCCTGCTATAGCATGGATGGCCTATTCTATTCATGGAAATGAAACTTCGGGTGCAGATGCAGCTTTAGGTGTTATCTATCATCTAATAGCTAGCAAAGATGATGATATTTTAGAATTGCTTGATGATATGGTTATTATCATTGATCCGGTTATGAATCCTGACGGCAGAGCTAGATTTGCCAAGAATCTTGAACAGTATCGTGGAACTGCCCCTAATTATGACGATCAGTCATTGATTCATACTGGTGATTGGCCATATGGTAGAACAAATCATTATTTTTTTGACCTAAATAGAGATTGGGTTTATCTAACTCAACCTGAAACTCAAGGAAGAGTAGATCTTATTAACAAATGGAGACCACAGATATTAGTAGATGCTCATGAAATGGGAGCCCAAGATACTTTTATGACAGGCCCAGCAAGAGAACCCATAAATAAAAATGTAGATTACGACCTTATTAAATGGGGAAATGTTTTTGCAAAAGACCAAGGTAATGAATTTGATAGAAGAAATTGGCGTTTTTATACCGGCGAATGGCATGAAGATCTTTATCCGGGATATTCTTTTTATGTTGCTTTTAGAGGTACATTAGGAATTCTATATGAACAATCAAGAATGGCTGAGGATGGAGTAAGAAGACCTGAAGGTACTATCCAATCTTATAAAGAGTCTGTCCATCATCAATTTGTAAGCACAATGATAAATCTAGATACACTAAAGAATAATTCAAAGTCTATGTATGAAGATTATTGGGATGGAAGAAAATATAATGTCTCAAGTAACAGTAAGTATTCAAATAGAAGCTATGTAGTCTTAGCAACTGCAAACAATGGCAGGCTCAATGCACTTGCTGAAAAACTAATAGCACAAGATATTGAAATTTATAAAAACGATAAACCAATAAATGTAACAAATGTATTACAACAAAATGGGATAACCGTTGGTGAATACACAATCCCCTCCGGAAGTATGATTATTCCCAATAATCAACCTGAGGCTCCTCTCATTTCAGCAATTCTTGAATTTGATGCAAAGATTGATGAAGAAGTTTTAATTGAAGAAAAACAAAAAAGAATAAAAAACGGTTCATCAATAATGTATGACACAACTGCATTTAATTTCACAATGATGTTTGGATTAGAAGCTATAACTGTTCCTCAAGAACTAAATGATGATTTAAGTTACTGGGCACCCTCTTCTGAAATTATTGAGGTTAATAAAGATGCAATAATGTGGGCTGTTAACGGGAAGGATGATAGATCTGTAGCTTTTGCAGCAAGATTACTAGAGCAAAATATTCAAGTTAGGATAATAGATAAAGATTCAACTTTGTCTGGACATAATTTATCTAGAGGTAGTGTTACCGTGTTAGCTATGGATAATCCTTCTTATAATAATTTGGATGAAATAATTACAAATACTGCTACTGATCTTAATATATCAATTGTATCTATAGAATCAGGTTTTGGTGAAGATGAATTACCAGATTGGGGCGGTAGACACTTTAGATTACTAAAAAAACCACAAATAGCAATCTTAAGTCATGATGGTTTTAGCTCATATGATGTTGGAGTTAGCTGGTGGTCACTAGATCACCATTTAGGTATTAGACATAGTCAGTTAAATTCATCACTCATTAATTATGGTGATTTACGAAGATATAACACAATTATTCTTCCAAGTGGGAATCCAGATTTAAGTGATTATGCTAAAAATATGTTGCTAGAATGGGTAAATCAAGGCGGTACATTAATAGCTCACAATAGATCTACACGAGCAATAATCTCAACTGATGGAATGGGCTCTGTTAAGAATCTTAATACAACATTTAACGAAAGTAAGAGCTATAACATTGATTTAATGAGAGAAATTTACTCAATGGATGATAACATCAGCATTTCAGATGCAAATGCATTTAAAGTAGATACTGAAATTATCTATCCATGGGAAACATCAGATGCTGCTTATTCAAAAGAACAGTTAGAGATGAGAGATTCATGGCAATCAACATTAATGCCATCTGGCGCTATAGTTTCAGCAAGAATTGATAAAGATCATTGGTTAACGTTTGGTGCCGAAAATGTGTTACCAGTACTTTATGGAAACTATCCAATACTTATGACTGGAGGTAATTCAGTTGCTGCATTAAGGATTGGTGAATTAATACCAAATAAGAATTCTGAAACTAAGACTATTAATTGGTCTCAAATACCATCTGGCTATGATTTAAATGTAAGAATGAGCGGTTTAGTTTGGCCAGAAGCTAGCCAAAGAATAGCAAATTCAGCTTACCTTACACGTGAAAAGATCGGTAAAGGCCAAATAATTTTATTCTCCGGAGAGCCAAACTTTAGAGGTTCTGCCAGAGGTACAAATCGTTTATGGTTAAATGCTGTTATCTATGGAACCGGTCTTGGGTCTAACCCACTTGTCAATCCATAATAAAAAGCTCTCATTAAGAGAGCTTTTTATAAACTTAATTAATCTATAAATACTGTATGATCTTTACCCTCTTCAGCAACTCTTACAACTAGAAGTTGTTGGCAAGTTCCTTCAGGTAATGACGGTGTATCTGCTTCACCGCCGTGGACCCAGTCTGATCTTTCAAACCAATACTCATTTTTTGAATAATTTTTCCAATCTCCTGATGATTTAGATTGTGAAGTGCCATCAAGAACATATACAAGAGTTCCTGCAGCTGGATGAAAATGTTTAGGCGTTCCATCTTGATTACATGAGTTTCTTCTTTCAACATGCATTACCATACCATTACCTAGTTCAAACACTTCGCTTGATACCAAACCTGGAAATGTTGGTTCATCATCACCAAATATTGGAGAACAAATTAAGATTGTTAATAAAAAATATTTATACATAAATAACTCCTTATTCAGAAGAATATATTATTTGGCATTGCTCAACAGTCTCTTCAACAATTTCATCAACATACTGTTGCGCTTCATCCCAAAGTGAACCCCAAGAAGCACCTGCTAGATACTCATCAATAATTCTTCCAGCATCTGCACCGCTTTCGTGAATAGTTCTCAGATGAAATGCTTCAGTTCCTCCACCAATAGGTGCAAAAACACCAATTTGCACATCATGACCTGCATCTTGTTGAGCTTTTTCTAATTTTGTCATGGCTTCAACATAAGACTTCCAATCATTTAATCTAACCTTCCAGACTCTTTCAAACCCTGGATCAAGCTCAAATGCTTTTAAAGGTACAAAAGTAGCTGTAAACATTGGCTCTCTGAGTCTTTGAAATGTGGAATTAGCTTTAAATGGATCATATAAAGTCGATGCATTCATAGCGACTTCAGTGCTTGCAAAAGCATTCCATACAAACATTTGACCTGGATAAGATTGTCCAGAAGTAGTTACGCAAACACCCGCAACATCAACTCCAGTTTGTTCAAAAACATCTGGATTATTTTTCATATAAGAAACATATCTATCAACATCAGCAGCTTTAACAAATAAAGTGTTAAATGCACCTTCAGGATGGCCATCAGATACTGAATAAATTGATAAACTTAATAGTGATAAAGTAAATAATTTTTTCATAAAATTTCCTCCTACATATAAATTAATATAAAAACTGATTAAGTTAAATAATTATTTTAAAAAATATTTATTAATCTGACATATAAAGTCCAAAACCTTCTTGGAGCTCTATAAGATCATTCATACTAACTACAGATGACTTGGTATAGAAATCTTTTGATTCTTTAGTAAATAAAATATAGTTTAATAGATCCGTATCACTCTTATATAAATTTTCAAGGTTGTTTTCTTCACAGAAATCTTTGAAGTCTAGTCTTGCTTGATCAACAGTTATTGATTCAATAGTTTGATCATGAGATTTAGAATCAACTATTTTTAGTAATTCTTTATCAACATCGCCGGGTATTTTCCCATAATCCCCTTTTACAAGATCAATAAACTCCTTATTCAAATTTTTATATCGTTCGTTATCAAGAATATTTAAGAGGGCTTGCGCACCTATTATTTGTGATGTTGGAGTGACCAGTGGAATATAGCCAACGTCTTTACGTATTCTTGGTATTTCCTTAACTAAAACATCAAATTTATCTGATTTATTTAAATCATGTAGTTGTTTCTCCAAAATACTCAACATCCCACCTGGAACTTGATTGATAAGCATTTTTATATCAACACCCTTCATTGATCCTTCATATTGACTATATTTATTTCGTATATTTTGAAAATAATCAGAAATTTCTGCTAATTCATTCATATTAAATGGATTGTCATTATCATCGTAAATCATTGATATAAAGCTTTCTGTTGCAGTATGAGCATAAAGACTAGAAAATGATGATATGGA
>MDTG01068039.1_pt1 | contig 10526 bp, 10 predicted proteins | sample 811421 | NCBI WGS metagenome assembly MDTG01 (sample SAMN05326645, study PRJNA326480) | marine metagenome | isolation source: seawater | place: Pacific Ocean: South East | collected 2011
AGTGGTCCTACATCAACATCAAAACCAATATCGGCAAATGCCGTGGCAATCACTTTGGCCCCACGATCATGCCCATCTTGGCCCATTTTGACCACCAACATACGCGGGCGACGGCCCTCACGTTCGGAGAATATTTCCACATCAGCTTGGATTTGTACAAATCCTTCGTCACCTTCGTAAGCCGCCCCATATACTCCTGCCAGTGTCTTGACCTCAGCTCTGTGGCGACCGAAAGCCGCTTCCATTGCATCTGAAATTTCACCTACTGTGGCCCTGGCTCGCGCAGCCTCAACCGCTAAAGCCAATAAATTTCCCTCACCGGTAGAAGCCCCAAGTTCGAGTAGCATCAAAGCCTGCTTACAAGCATCAGCATCCCGCGTTGCACGGATTTGCTTGAGCCGTGTCAGCTGGCTATTACGCACTTCCGCATTATCAATATCACGGATGTTAATCTCTGGCTGTTTATCCAATTGAAATTTATTTACACCCACAACTACCTCGTCACCTAGATCAACCGCAGCTTGGCGCCGCGCGGCTGCTTCTTCAATCCGAAGTTTTGGCATGCCTGACGCCACTGCCTTTGTCATACCGCCCATCTCATCAACTTCTTTGATGATTTCTCGCGCAGCATTGGCCAATTCATGCGTTAAATTTTCAATATAATATGACCCAGCCAGCGGATCGACCACATTGGTCACACCCGTTTCATTTTGCAGGATTAACTGAGTATTCCGCGCCAGTCGTGCAGACTCCTCAGTTGGCAGCGCAATTGCTTCATCGAAAGAGTTTGTATGCAACGACTGCGTCCCACCCAAAACCGCGCTCATCGCTTCATAGGAAGTACGCACAACATTGTTGTAAGGATCTTGTTCCTGCAAAGACACACCCGACGTTTGACAGTGAGTGCGCAGCATCGACGATCCAGGATTCTTTGGTTCGAACTCGGACATGATTTCAGACCACAGTAACCGTGCAGCGCGCAGTTTAGCGATCTCCATGAAGAAGTTCATACCAATAGCGAAGAAAAAGGACAAACGGCCTGCAAAAGCATCTACATCCATACCCTTATTTATCGCTGTCTTTACGTATTCCTTGCCGTCCGCAAGTGTGAATGCCAGCTCTTGTACGAGGTTCGCGCCCGCCTCTTGCATATGATAACCAGAAATAGAAATTGAGTTAAACTTTGGCATATTGTCAGATGTAAACTCAATAATATCTGCAACAATGCGCATAGAAGGTTCAGGTGGGTAAATGTACGTGTTCCGAACCATAAATTCTTTCAAAATATCATTTTGAATAGTGCCAGACAGCACAGAGCGATCAAGCCCTTGCTCTTCCCCTGCTACAATAAAAGATGCTAAAACGGGGATAACAGCGCCATTCATCGTCATAGACACTGAAATCTTATCCAGTGGAATACCGTCGAACAGGATCTTCATATCTTCGACGCTATCAATCGCAACTCCCGCTTTACCCACGTCACCGACAACCCGCTCATGGTCACTGTCATACCCACGGTGCGTCGCCAAATCAAATGCTACCGAAACGCCCTGTTGGCCAGCTGCCAAACCCTGACGGTAAAACGCATTTGATTCCTCAGCAGTTGAAAATCCCGCATACTGACGAATAGTCCAAGGCCGCCCAGTATACATAGTAGCCCGCGGGCCACGCGTGTAAGGGTTAACTCCAGGCATCCCACCCATGTGATCAAGACCACTTAGGTCTTCAGCCGTGTAAACGGGTTTAACCACAATCCCCTCTGGCGTATCCCAATTGAGATTTTCAAGCGATTGACCGCGTAGCTCTTTTCCAGCCAGGGCTTCCCAAATTTTCTGATCACTCATCTCATCGGTCCTTTTCGTGTCATTACGATATCTCAATAACTTTTTTTAGTCACCACACTGAGGGATACTGGTTCAATCATCTTAAATGTCCGAACCTAGGGGTGCACAGCATCAATTATCTTTCCTTAAAAATCACCAAATCTCGGGACCGCCTGGCAAGTAAAAAACTCAAGCGCAGCATCGAGACCTTGACCCAATTGGATCGAAAATTTTTGCATAACCAGCATGTGTGTGTATTTTCCAACTTTATGTGGCACAACTCTACCTGCTTATCCATCCACCTAGGAGCGAAACTTCAAAGACTTGCCAATGGCCCAACTACATTGGACGCTCCCAAAAGATTTCGATCATTTTTCTAATTGCAATCAGCCACTTCTAACTAGATATTACTTGCCTTTCTTCTTTGAGACCCATCAGCACAAAGCTCTCATCCCCAACCATACAACCCACAACGGAACCTGAATCCATGCACAGCTCCAGACAGACGCAGCACCTAAATATCCAGCAAGATTATAGTGATGAAAGTATCTTGCAAATCGCAAGCACCTCTCAGTTAAAATGCGCAGATCAAAATTCAACCTCAACCTCACTGTGCTGACAAAGTGCGCTCAAAGCCAGCAACAGAAACCACAATCGATGCAGGAATTTAATTTGAACCAAATGCAAGTTCAACTGATGTCACAACTATTCAAACTCTATGATTACGTCATCCACCGCAAGATTGTCCCCAGCTTTGGCGTTAATCTTGATTACTTTACCCTTCTTTTCAGCCCGTAAAACGTTTTCCATTTTCATCGCCTCTACGGTACAAAGTGCTTGCCCCTCTTGGACCTCATCACCTTCGATCACATCTACCTTCACAATTAGACCTGGCATCGGGCACAATAACATCTTGGATGTGTCTGGTGGCAACTTGTCTGGCATCAGCGCAGCCAGCTCAGCATTACGCGAGCTGCGCACACGAACCTTAACCTCCGCCCCACGCGTACGCACGGAATAGCCAGCAGAAATCGTTTCAACTTTAAGAACCAAATTTTCACCATTCACTCTCAATTTAGCAAGTGGCTGGCCTGGTAGCCATTTTGAGCGAACACGAACTTTTTCACCGTCTTCAAATATAACAGTCGACCCCTTGTGATCGGCTTTGATTCTGACTGCATGCGACGCATCTTGAAGGGTCACGACCCAGTTTTTCCCAACTTTGCGCTTATGATTGTCAATACGGCCCGATATCCGCGCGCGGCGGATTTCTGCAACACGGTACATAGCCGCGCAAGCCGCTGCAAGTTTGCGCTCAGATGCAGTTTCTAGAGTAACCCCTTCAAAACCTTCAGGATACTCCTCTTCAATAAAAGCTGTAGTAATGTTACCTGTGATAAACCGCTCGTGATCCATAACAGCAGACAGGAACGGCAAATTATGCCCAATGCCTTCCAACTCAAAGCTATCCAAGGCAATGCGCATACGTTCAATCGCATCACTACGTGTTGGTGCCCAAGTACAAAGCTTGGCTATCATCGGATCGTAGTACATGCTAATCTCACCTCCCTCATATACGCCTGTGTCATTACGCACAACATAATCAGCCTTCGCCTTCTCAGCTGGCGGACGATAGCGTGTCAAACGACCGATCGATGGCAAGAAGTTACGATATGGATCTTCAGCGTACAAACGATTTTCGATGGCCCAGCCGTTGATTTTGACGTCTGATTGATTTAACGACAGCTTTTCACCATACGCTACACGAACCATCTGCTCAACAAGGTCAATGCCAGTAATTAGCTCTGTCACAGGATGTTCGACCTGCAACCGTGTGTTCATTTCAAGAAAATAAAAATTCTTATCCCCATCCACGATGAACTCAGCTGTACCTGCAGAGCAATAATCCACTGCTGCGGCTAGCGCTACAGACTGCTCACCCATCGCCTTACGGGTTGCTTGATCCAAAAACGGGCTTGGCGCTTCTTCTACAACTTTCTGATTTCGGCGCTGAATCGAACATTCGCGTTCATTCAAATACAGCGTATTGCCGTGCTTATCAGCAAGGACCTGGATTTCGATATGGCGTGGCTGCGTAACAAACTTCTCTATAAAAATGCGGTCATCACCAAAGGAATTTGCAGCTTCATTTTTGGACGATTGGAAGCCGTCGCGAGCCTCTTGATCATTCCACGCAATCCGCATGCCTTTACCGCCGCCACCAGCAGAGGCTTTCAGCATCACAGGGTATCCAACTTCATTTGAAATCTTAACAGCTTCATCCGCATTCTCAATCAGGCCCATGTAGCCGGGAACCGTGGATACGCCCGCTTCCTGTGCCAGCTTTTTCGACGTGATCTTATCACCCATGCTTTCGATCGCACTTGCTGGTGGGCCAATAAAGGCAACACCTGCTTTTTCAAGCGCTTCAGCGAACAGCTTATTTTCACTTAGAAAACCATACCCAGGATGCACAGCCTCTGCTCCAGTCTGCCGGATGGCGTCCATCACCTTTTCAATCACTATATAGGACTGGTTCGCTGGTGGCGGACCAATGTGCACGGCCTCATCGGCCATCTTAACGTGTAACGCGTCTCTATCGGCATCTGAATAGATCGCAACCGTCTGGATACCCATCTTCTTAGCAGTTTTAATCACACGACATGCAATTTCACCACGGTTGGCGATTAAGATTTTCTTAAACATCGGCTTTACCTTTAATAGAGCGGAATTTTGTAAGATGAGTTGGGCACTCGTACGCAACTGGATCAATATGTAAGTTCATGCCAATCCTTCGTAATCTTCTGTGAATATTTCGGGGAAACTCGCCATTGCTTTTTGCACGTTAATTTTTAGCATGGCGTTGTAACTGGAATAGTTAAAAGGTTTTTCTGCCTCGATCACTTCACGGCCAAACAACCAACTTAAACGCCCCGCGTCCAAATTACCCCTCTCAAACGGTCTTTCACCAAACTGGCTCCATAAGCACCACATGAAATGCTCATCCGCACGACGATCTGCAAAACGACGATCCGCAAAGCGCTCGCGCGGCTTGAGCAGCGTAGCCCCCTTTTTGTTAGGACGTCGGATTGTAAATTGAAATTCAGACCCAGGGAGACGGCTTGGAAACCCACGGTGCTTTAGCATGATACCGTCCGCTGATCTGATTGCGGAAGGGCAGCGTGGGCGAAGACAAGGCCTCGCCCAGCTAAATAGCTATTAGTATTTAGATGTCGTTGGCTCTGGAGCAACCGTAAGAACTTCTGGCTCTTGTTGAGCACATGCAGAAACGGCGACGGCAACGATAACCAAAGCGACTTTAAGTTTGTTGGACATAATGTCCTCCTGTGACAGTAATATATTAACCGGGATCGATCACACAAAGTGACCATAGCCGCTTGGTGGCGACTTGTGTCGTACTTAGCAAAAAAAATTACGCGCTGAAACCGTATATATTCAATCAAGCGAAAAACCACCATATTTTGTAAAAAATGTGGCGTAAGAGCCTCTACTTCTATGAAATTTACGTGCATTTGCGTTTTATTACTTACTACATCCATAGGCACGTCCCCTGGCGAATGTCATAAACATTCAAATATTGTATTAGGTCTGGGTTTACTTCACCATACGGGATCAGTTGCTCCATCAGGCGGATGACCAACTCCTCAATTTGCTCACCCTGTTCGATCAATTTTGCCGCCTCTGGGATCCCAACTATTTCGCAAAGCCTGTCCATTTCTTTAGACAAGTGATCAAAATTCTCATTGTAATCCAGACCAATCAACGGCGATGTGAAGCCCAAATATAGAATATTATGGTCAGGGGGCACGACAAGCTGCTCGTCCAATGTCATAACCTGCCCTGACGGAGCTATCAGATCGTGGGCTTGGGCCAGGAACGGCAAAAAAACTATTGCTGCAATGCGAAACAAATAATGGGTTAATGCCGTCATGAAAAAATCTGCCCAACACTTATAAAGGGATATTGTCGTGTTTTTTCCACGGGTTCTTTAATTTCTTGTTACGAAGCGATGCGAACGCACGTGCTACTCGCTTGCGCGTGTTACGCGGCATAATCACTTCGTCAATGAATCCTTTTTCTGCAGCCACGAATGGGTTTTGAAAGCGATCTTCATAATCCGCCACGCGTTTAGCGATTTTTTTCTGATCCTCTAACTCAGAGCGATATAAGATTTCTGTAGCACCTTTCGCGCCCATCACAGCAATCTCGGCAGTAGGCCAAGCGTAGTTGAAGTCGTTCCGAAGGTGTTTGGACGCCATGACGACGTAAGCCCCGCCATAGGCCTTGCGCGTAATCACACTTACCTTTGGGACCGTCGCTTCACCGTAGGCGAACAACAGTTTCGCCCCGTGTTTAATCACACCATCATATTCCTGCTTTGTCCCAGGCAAAAAGCCGGGAACATCAATCAAAGTCAGGATTGGAATCTCAAATGCATCACAGAAACGGACAAACCGTGCACCTTTGCGAGCACTGTCAATATCTAGGCACCCTGCCAGAACCATTGGTTGGTTCGCAACCACCCCCACCGTCTGCCCTTCCATTCGGATAAAACCCGTGAGAATGTTCTTGGCAAACTCCTCTTGAATTTCGTAGAAGTCACTTTCGTCAGCGATCTTTTTGATCAATTCTTTCATATCATAAGGCTTGTTCGGATTCTCCGGTATCAATGTATCGAGAGAGGTTTCAGCCCGCCCTACCTCATCAAAAAATGGACGAACGGGCGGCTTCTCACGATTGTTGAGCGGGAGGAAATCGATCAAACGGCGAACTTCCATCAATGCCTCCATGTCATCCTCAAATGCAGCATCCGCCACCGAAGATTTCTTTGTGTGAGTCGATGCCCCACCCAGTTCTTCTGCCGTAACTACTTCGTTTGTTACAGTCTTCACCACATCGGGACCCGTGACAAACATATAGGAACTGTCTTTAACCATGAAAATAAAGTCAGTCATTGCAGGTGAATAAACGGCTCCACCCGCACAAGGCCCCATGATAACAGAAATCTGCGGCACAACGCCGGAGGCCAAGACGTTATTCTGGAATACATCCGCGTAACCCGCGAGCGATGCAACACCTTCCTGAATGCGCGCGCCGCCTGAGTCATTGATCCCAATGATCGGCGCGCCATTACGCATAGCCATTTCTTGGATCTTACAAATCTTTTCGGCATGGGTTTCTGACAATGAACCACCAAACACTGTGAAGTCTTGACTAAAAACATATACCAAACGACCGTTAACCGTACCCCAGCCGGTGATCACACCATCACCCGCATAGTGCGTTTCCTGCATGTCAAACTCTGTACAGCGATGCGCTTTAAACATGTCAAACTCTTCAAACGAATCCTCATCTAGCAGAACCTCAACCCGTTCACGGGCTGTCAACTTGCCTTTGGAGTGCTGACTATCGATGCGCTTTTGCCCACCACCCAAGCGCGCTTCACTCCGACGGTCTTCAAGTTGTTGCAAGATTGTGTTCACGGTAGTTCCCCCATGTGCCTTAAGTTTAAGGATAATACGTGAAACTATGTAAATATAAAAGACTGTTTTCGCATATTTGTAAAGCTAAAATACCCTTCCAATATCAAATTGCAAAATTGCAAATAAGTATTTTTAAACATCTGCTTAATAGGTAAATTTTTTGATGGAAAGCCTGTGAATTGCCAAGAACTATTTGCAACTTGTTTGAGAAGAAACATAATTAAAAATGTACCAGACTGAAACACTATTTTTTTAGACAACTAAAAACGTGAAGACCTCGACTGCCCTTGGCACGTTGACGGCCTTATTGTGTCAAGCACAGTGATGTCCCCATCTCGAATCAACGTCAAAATTATCATGAATAGACTTGCTCAAGGTGAGATTTGCCCTTTGGTTAAGCCAACTTATGATCCTACGTTGCGGCATTTTAATTCTCGGTAATCACATGTGGACATTTGCGCGCTGCAAGCCTAACGGTTTGTGATGTCAACGCTACCCAAAGCCCGGTTTCTCGACCCAACCACACCTCCGACCATGGCAACACTCGTAATATTGGCAGCCCTGGGCGCCTTGTCGATGAATATCTTTTTGCCATCCATGCCTGCTATCCAAGAGCACTTCGGCGCTTCGCCGTCTTCAGTACAGTTTTTGCTTTCAGGCTTCCTATTCACAAATGGTATTTTGCAACTGGCTATTGGCCCGTTGTCGGATCGGTTCGGCCGCCGCCCTATCGCACTCTGGGCATTCAGCATATTTGTACTGGCTTCTGTTATTTGCGCAAACGCTCCCAACACCACCACGTTGATCACGGCACGCACTATCCAGGCTGTCGTAGTCGCCAGCTTCGTACTGTCCCGTGCCGCTGCTCGCGACATTGCAGGCTCCAAAGACGCCGCCAGTTTGATGGGCTATATCGCAATGGGTATGTCCATCGCGCCAATGATTGGCCCAACCATTGGCGGCTTCCTACAAGAGGCCTTTGATTGGCCAGCACCCTTCTGGACGCTAGCCATATTAGGGATCCTAGTTCTATTTCTTATTTGGCGCGACATGGGTGAAACGAACCTTACACCTTCTGTCAGCATGAGCGCACAAGTAAAACTCTATCCTCAACTACTCACATCCCGTCGTTTTTGGGGCTATGCACTGTCGAATATGTTTGCCTCCGGCGCCTTTTTTTCTCTTCTTGGTGGCGCGCCTTTTATCGGGACCGAGGTTTACGGCCTTTCCCCATCCGCTCTGGGTCTATACTTCATATTTGGACCAATGGGATACTTCTGCGGCTCCTTGCTATCCGGCCGCTATGCTGCACGAATGGGCACCTATCGAATGTTGTTAAGTGGATCAATCATTACAATTGCAGGGATGATCCTGGCACTTGCGTTAATTTTGGCCGGCTATGATCATCCACTTGCGTTTTTTGGCTGTACAGCCTTTATTGGCATTGGCAACGGCATGGTTATCCCCTCAGCTAATGCAGGCATGATGTCAATCAACTCGCGTCTAGCGGGCACAGCAGCAGGCCTCGGTGGCTCCGTGATGATTTCAGGCGGCGGCGCAATGTCAGCGCTAGTGGTTCTCTTCCTCAGTAAAGAGGCGGGAGTTACTCCACTTATCCTCTTTATGTTAGTGTCAGGTCTACTTGGCTTCGGCGCAGCTTTGTACACCATCCGTGTCGAATATCAGATGCGAGGCGATGGCAAACGCCCACCGCTTCCTTGATCGTAAATTTTGCAAACTTCGCCTAATGCTTTCGCAAACTTGCAAAGATTGGTGTTCAAAATGCTTGCACAAAAACTATACGCGGGGGTCACTTTGCGTGAAACTCGCTTAAAACATGGTCTTACGCAAAAGGACTTGGCCACAAAACTTGGCGCATATCGCCAAGGCCAAGAGCGGCTCGCTTCCCTTGACGAGGCCTTAGGTCGGGAAGACAGCGGCATTTCCCCTTCTCCGTAGGAAGAAGTGCGTGACTTTTTCTACTACTGCGACAACTACATCGACAGTATAGATTGCGTTGCAGAGAACCACCCTGCTGATGCAGGCGTCCTTGGCCCCAATCCGCTAAGCTCCACCCGTGATCGGTTGATAGACAAACACAACATCCATGTGAAGACGGAAATTTCTGCCACGCTGCGCCATTATGATCCTGCCAGCAAAACCCTGACACTGTCAGCGCAAACGACCCAAGCCAGGCGGTGCTTATCGTGCTCCAACCCGCTGCTATGCTATTGGGTTAGATTGTGAAATTCGTCATGCTAAAAAGCTTATTTTCGCAGATGACCTCGACATTACAAATCGTAAAGCGTTTGAGCCAGTCGGCATTTCTTGTCGTATTTGTGAACGCCATAACTGCCACCAACGCTCCGTCCTACCACTGGAACGACACCTTACGGTGGACCCAAACAGCCGGGGCATCCTACCTTACGGTATTGGGGACTGATAAAAACTTATAAGACCCGCATAACAAGAGATTCTATTCGAAGACAGTTGGGATTTCCCTACGATTACTATCTAACCATTCGGGAAAGGGCAGGCCTTTTCCCTTTAGGAATGATGGATTATACAGCTTTGATTTATACCGCGAGCCATAATCGCATAAGATTGTAACAATCGTATGACCCTGCCCCATATCTTTGGCCATACGAATAGCGCCTGCCACATTTATTCCTGATGACAGACCCATGCAAAGGCCTTCGTCTTGCAAAAGGTCAAACACAATTGGCAAAGCCTCAGCATCAGAAACGTTATAGGCATGATCCACCTTCAAACCTTCCAAATTCTTCGTGATCCGAACTTGACCAATACCTTCAGCGATAGAGCCACCCTCAGCTTTCAACTCACCCTTAACGAAATAATTAAACAGCGACGCACCATCAGGGTCAGCAATCCCGATCTTGATGTCTTTGTTTCTTGAACGCAGGCCCTGAGACATACCAGAAAGCGTACCACCTGACCCACAGGCACATATAAAACCATCTACATTGCCGTCAGTTTGCGCCCAAATTTCAGGAGCTGTCGTATCAATATGAGCCTGCTTGTTAGCAACATTGTCAAACTGATTTGCCCAAAATGCACCGCTTGGTTCTGTCTTGTTTAGCTCAATCGCCAGTCGCTCAGAATAACGCACAAAATTGTTTGGATCACGATAAGGCTTGGCCGGCACTTGAACCAATTCTGCCCCTGCTAGCATCAACAT
>MDTG01105895.1_pt1 | contig 10526 bp, 5 predicted proteins | sample 811421 | NCBI WGS metagenome assembly MDTG01 (sample SAMN05326645, study PRJNA326480) | marine metagenome | isolation source: seawater | place: Pacific Ocean: South East | collected 2011
AGAGCTAAAAATTCCCTCTCCATCATCCATATAGGCAAAATAATCGTCAGTACCATAACTATTGGTTCGATGGATAGATTCACTGCTTTGAAAAGTAATCACATAGTTGGTGAAACCACTTTTTATATTTTTGGTGTCGAAAGTAGCATCACCAAACAGCAAAAGATGCTCAGGAAGTTGCTGACCTTGTGCCAAGGCACGATCCCAAAGATATTTAAGGAAATCACGAATGGCGGATGGATCGGTCACCCCACCCGAGAATTCATTGAAAATCTGCTCTTGAGTCACGACCAATGCATCCAGACCTTGATCGGAGCGGTATTGAGCAAGTTCCTCAGCATAAGGCAAAAAGGTAGGAGAAGTTATGATTATATAATTAGGGTACCTGCTTATGCCGCGAAGGTTCTGGTTCGTCACTTTTCGCCCTATTAACGGTTTGAAATATCCAGTTTGTATCCAATAGCGATCTGAGAAGTCACTGCCATGTTGAAAGGTATGCGTCGCCGTGATACCGGTTCCAAAGCTATTGGTAATTGGGACTGTAACGGGTTCAACTGGGTTGGAAACCTCCAAGACTTTCGGCTCAGCTATAAACCCAGAGACAGTAAACGAGCGCACCGTCTGCCCATCGGCGTCATTGGGCGCATACATGGATATTTTACCGTTATCGGCATACTGTGCCCGGGTACTAGTCACGCGCACATAATCCACAAAAGCCTCTGTCCCTGCATCCCCATTACTCATGGTCACACTTAGTTCAATGACTGCATCACCAGAGTTAATAAAGTCCGAACTATTCAGGCTGAAAGGGATTTGACTAAAACTATAGGCCCTAGCCGATTCAAATTCATAAGAGTTATACCCAGAGGTAAGCGAATTAACTGAAAACGTATTCAGCACTTCTCCGTTGGCTTTGAGTTGGAGGATGGGCCGATTTTCTGAACGCACATAGATTCGGCCAGAGAGTAGCAAAGGTTCATCTGCATTCACCTGAACCAAGGTATCTTTGTAAATGGACACGTTTTGACCCTGAGCGGTAGACGGGATTCGTTGACCTAGAAAATAACGACCTGTTTTTTGTCGGGTCTCAGATTTATTAAGCTCCTGCTCCATCCAGTTGAAATCCTCGAACTGAACTTGGTTAGCGCAGGGCGCACAAAAATCGGTCTCACTTTTCATGCGAAGTCCTGGCTGTTCACCTACCGTCAAAAAAACAAAGGTAGAATCTGAATAGGGATGGATGTTATGCGAAAACTCTCCTAGATTTCGAGACTCTTTATGAGGAGAAATTCCATAAAATAATAGCATATCACTGCCATTAAATTGCCCATCGGTCTCTCCTTGGATTAAGATTGGAATCTGAGCAAAATTTGGTCTTGCTGCATTATTACGTTCTGGCAAGACCTTGCCATCGGTACCCCAGAGCTGCAGATTTCTTGGATCTATGCTATCTAGATTTAATCCTAATTCATTCAGATAATCCACGTCCAATCCATGAATACCCTCCCGAGAAACTGGGATTTTATACCACTGTCCATTGGCTAGTGGAGTGCTATTTTGTCGCTTCAATCTTGCGCCTATTTGAACCTTATTCGTGGTGCTAGTAGGCCAAGATTGTGGCCGCCTATCCAATTGCTGGCCATCCCACTGGTCTATATCAGGCGAAATACCCGTTTTACCCACCCGTATGTGCAGCTCCCGCGTAATTTCGCTCGAGGCAGCACCCCAGCTTGAGGTATTCGCGGCGTTTCGCTGATTGGCTTGATTCGGCGAAAACCGTGCCACATGAAGCACCACCGAGGCAATATCTTGTCCACGAAACGATCCAATAAAACCTGTTTCAACCACCGGTACTTGGGTACTCTTCAATGCCCACGCTTTTGCTTGAATTGAATCAATAGGGGTGGGGATGCTGCGCACTTGCTGCGATAAAATTTGAATATCGGCGCTCCCCTGAAGTACAGCTACCGGTAGCTCAAAAGGAGGAAGAATCTGAAGTTGAGGATTTGAAAGTTTATACTCAATATGCGTGGCGGTCTCAGCTACTTTGAGCAGTTGTACTCCAGTATTTTGTGCCCAAACTCTATTTCCATCCGCCACTAAAAAACCCAAACTAACGGTAAAATAAAGCCATCCTAGGGCTATCTGTCGCACAGAAAGTAACCAAGCAGCTCTAGTCTGATTCGCAGACTTTATGTCTTCTCGATGTTGTTTAGGCATACGTTTTGTCGTCTATCAATGTGTTTTGGAAAGCCAAGCCTTCCATCCATGAATAAGCCCGAAGGCGATCACAATTACTGTGTGAAATATTGTAGCGTTGTGGTATAGACGTATAGTTTGTTAATTCTCGTGGGATATGCTCTAACCGCACCCAAGTGTTCTTACAAAACGAGTAGAAAATTAGCTTCCTGCCAGCTTAAAGTCAACTAAAAGACGAAAACTTAGCACTTAAAATGCACCTTATGTACCGGGGGTGTTCAATTATGAAAAAGTCACTGCTTCTCACCAAAATAATGCGCTGACTCATGAGCCTCCAAGCCGAAATTAACAATACCTTTTGTGTTAGTGGGTTTCGGGTTGATGAGTTTAGAGTCTTTTTTCGCAAATACCATTCCAGCAATTACCCATTGGGGCATTCAATGCGTTGTAATACTTTTAAAGCCGCTCAATAACTAGCGCTGAGGCACCCCCACCCCCATTACAGATCCCAGCACAGCCATATCGGCCACCGGTTTGCTGGAGAGCATGCACCAGTGTTACTAAAATACGTGCTCCCGAGCACCCAATAGGATGTCCCATGCTTACCGCTCCACCGCGAATATTAACCTTGGCCGGGTCTAACTCAAGTTTTTGTTCGTTTACTAGAGCAACAACCGAAAAAGCTTCATTAATTTCGAAAAGATCTATGTCTTTAATGCTGAGACCGGCTTTAGCAATAGCCTTAGGTATAGCCTTAGAGGGAGCAGTGGTGAACCACTCAGGTTTTAAGGCTGCATTGGCATGGCTGATAACGCGTGCAAGTGGACGAATGTTCAATTCAAATGCTTTCTTTTCGTTCATAAGTAAGACCGCTGCTGCTCCGTCATTAATGCTAGAGGCATTTGCGGCAGTGACAGTTCCATCTGATTGAAATACCGGTCGTAACTCAGTTATTTTATCAAAATTGACTCGGTCAAGTTCTTCGTCTCGGGTAATCTCAATGGTCTTACCACGACGGCTTTTGACGTGAATCTTGATAAGTTCATCTTGAAATAGGTCTTTTTCATGAGCTTCTAAAGCCCGCTTATAGGACGATATGGCGTATTGATCCTGAGACTCACGCCCAATTGCACACTCCCGTGCGCAATGCTCGGCGGCATCCCCCATCATATATTCATTATACACATCCCAAAGCCCATCTCTAACGATACCATCCTGAGCCTCAATGTGCCCATACTTACTCCCAAACCGCTGTTTGGGTAAGTAGTAGGGCACGTTGCTCATGCTCTCCATGCCGCCAGCAGCCACCACTTCGGCGTCCCCAAGTCGGATTTGGTCGAAGCCCATCATCACTGCTTTTAGGCCGGAGGAGCAGACTTTGTTGACGGTGGTGGCGGGCGTTCGTTCGCTCAAGCCTGCTTTCAGGGCTGCCTGCCTTGCCGGAGCTTGGCCAACGCCTGCACTTAATACATTACCCATGACAACTTCATCAACTAGATCTATAGGGATTTTAGCAGATTTTATAACCTCCAGTAGAGCGTTCGCACCTAATTCAGGGGCGGTTAAAGATGCGAGGCCACCTCCAAAAATTCCAATAGGGGTTCGCTTAGCGGCTACAATGACAACTTTGTTCATGATATTTCCTGCGTTGGTTAGTTCATAGGGTCCGCCCTAGCTATATTATCCGGATAAGCACCAATAATAGACAGCTTTAGGGTACTTTTTGGAAGAATAATGACGGAAAAGGAATTAAAAACAATGATTCAAACGAAAATTAAGTAATATAAACCTACAAAAAAGGCCTTTTCAAGGCAATATGGATGTTAACAAAACTGGGTAGTCAAATGGATGTAAAGAGTTTTCACATCTAGGTAATTACTTCTTAATATAGCAAACAACAAAATTGGGCAAGAGGCTTAGGCAAAGGCAGTGTCTAAATCGGCCAGTAGGTCTTCTACATCTTCAATTCCAACGGAGATTCGGATTAACGAATCTTTTAATCCGGCTGCTTCGCGTACTTCTTTTGGGATAGAACCATGAGTCATTGAGGCGGGATGCGAAATTAAGGATTCTACCCCTCCCAGGCTTTCAGCTAAGGTAAAATAATGGGTTCGACCCATAAATGCAGCGGCTGCTTCTTGCGTATCATCCGACAAGGTGAAGGAAAGCATAGCCCCAAAGTCGTTCATTTGTGTGCTGGCCAGTTGGTGCTGAGGGTGATGTGCTAGGCCAGGATAATGTACATGACCAATCTTGGGGTGGTTATTCAGCCATTGCGCAATAATTTTGGCATTGGAAACAGATCGTTCAACTCGAACAGCGAGTGTTTTAATACCCCTGAGGGTCAGGTAGCAATCCATGGGGCCTGGTACTGCGCCGGTGGATTTGACCTGAAACCTAAGTTGCTCCATAATAGATGAATTCGAACTAGCCACTGCGCCATGAATTACATCGGAGTGTCCGGCAAGATATTTAGTGGCCGAGTGCATTACCGCGTCCGCTCCCAACTCTAGTGGTCTCTGTAGGTAAGGCGAAGCGAAGGTGTTGTCCACAACAGATAGTGCGCCGTGATCACGTGCCAAGGTGCTAAGTGCTCGTATATCTACGATACGAAGTAGGGGATTGGTGGGTGTCTCGATCCAAATCATTTTGGTAGACGGGCGCAGAGCCTGCTGGAACAGAGATAGATCGGTCATATCCACGAAAGAAAAATCGATACCATAAGGCTGGAATACCTGGGTAAAAAGGCGATAGGATCCCCCATAAAGATCGTTGCTAGCAATAACATGATTGCCGGGGCGAAGCATTTTTATAAGGGCATCCATCGCAGCCACACCACTTGCAAAGCAGGCGCAATCGTCTGCTCCTTCGAGGCCGGCGATAAGTTGTTCTAGAGCCGTACGAGTTGGATTTCCTACACGGGCATAGTCATAGCCTTGGTGGTCGTTTGGTCCCGCTTGTGCATAGGTGGACGTCTGAAATATGGGTGGCATAACCGCTCCTGAAGTAGGCTCTGGTTGCTGGCCAGCGTGTATGGCTTTGGTGTTGAATTTCATAGTCTAATAGGTGAAGAGGACAATGCGTAATTCACCTAGATTTTCCGCTTTTTTCGCATATTCCTTTTCATTGGGGCGGAGTTGTTCCATTCGTTTGTAGTAGGTAATAGCTTTGTCTAAATATTCGGCTGCTGAGTCACTCATAATATCTACATGCTCGGTGTAGGCAACTTCGAGCATTTCCAGATATTTGGAAGTGAGGTTATTGTAAAAAATCGCAAGACTTTCCACAAAAGATGTGTTAGAAATATCATTTTTGTAAGCTTGGGTCAACTGTCCTTCCGCACCTTCCATCATATTCTCGATAGCCTGTCGAAGCTGCTTTACCTCCACCGAATTATCATCTTTATACGCCTGATGTAGTTGGGTCAAATAGCCATCAAGTACAATATTGAGCTGTACTCCGTAGACGTGGTTAATATCGGTTTCGTTGGGGTAGCGCGTTAACAGCCCAGTCAAAAGATCGACTGCTTTCAGTGACTCACCATTGGAAATATAGGCGTTGACGAGTCCGAAGGCGGCATTTTTGTTGTCGATTATATCAATCGAACGCTGATAAAATGTGATGGCATCCTCGATTTTTCCTTGTTCAAGGGATAGAAAACCTAGTTTTTCGTAAATCTGCGCATTTGGTGTATCTAGATTTTCTTCTGCATCACGTAGGGTCTTGACCGCTAGTTTTATTTTGTCTGCCGAATAATAGGCATTGGTGAGGGCAATGTAGGACGAAATCTCGTTGGGTTTAAGCGCTACTGCATTGCGAAGATGAGAGGCTGCATCGCGAAGGCGATCGTCGTATTCACCATTTTCGAGTGCATGTATCCCCGCATTGTGCTCCTGGGCCCAATATCGTTGAAGTAGATTATCGATTTCCACACTTTGAGTGGAATCTATACCTAGACGTCGAGCCTCTTCAAATGAATTGTAGGCAGTTTGATAGTGATAGGTGCGCTGAATGGGCTCATCTGTTTCTGAGTAAATTAGATGAATTCGTCCTTGCGCAAACCAGAGTAGCTCGCTTTCCGGACGTCTTTCTAAGCTTTCTTCAAGTTCCTTTAACGCCTGAAAATAGGCTTCTTCTTGTACCAAAGACTCCACTGTCTTTAGTGTATTTGAGCATCCTAAAGAAAACCCGAAGGCAATTATTACTGCCCATCGGGTGAAACTAATCATCTTCATTGAAAAAGATTTACATGTTGCTGGGACTTTTCATCTCAGCGAATTTCCGATTGGTGTGTACGCCTAAGTTACATTCCTGCCTTTTCCATCGCTGCTTCTGCCTTTTCAAGCATTCCGAGCGCGGTGTAAATGCGAAACAATGATTCCCAGTAGCTGATATTTTCTGGATCTAACTCAGCTGCGCGCTCATAATTTTCCATTGCAAGTGTAGCCTCTGCTTTTGCTAATTCGTCTAGTCGCATGGCCTCATCGTTATCTAGAGTGTTATTTCGAAGGTCAAACAATGCAGCTGATTTGTTTTGATAGACTACTCCAAGGGTGTTAAAGATCATTGGATTTTCTGGCTCAATTTCAGCTGCTGTAACCAAAGCCGCTTCAGCCCGTGTAGTAAGTATATCAATTTGCCCGCGCAATTCTTTGTTTATTTCGTTGAGCTGTTCTACACGCACTATATCCTCGTCCCGAAGATCATAGATAAGATCACTATTTGCACTCACAGAATCTGATAGAGTCATCACTCTTTGATAGATTTGGGTGCCTATAACAAGCCGGTACTGGGCATTACTTGGATCATTTTCTATTAATCCCTCGACTAGTTCTAGTGCCCGATCGGTGTCACCAGTTTGAAATAGACCATCAGCCATTTTTTGAATTAGAGATGTGCTGTCAGGGTAGAGTGCTAAGCCTTTTTCAAGTGCTTTAACTGCTATATCTGGTTTACCCATAAGGAAATTATACGAGGCATAACGATCGTATTCAGAAGCTTCGCCTGGATTTTTAAGCTCAATTACTTTGGCCATAGCGGCTGCAGCTCCTTGGTAATCACTATTCATGTAATACACTTGAGCAAGAACGTCATAAGATAGAGTAGAATCTGGGTTCGCTGTAGTGGCATTCACTAAATGCTGTATAGAGTATTCAATGGGGTTTTGAACGGTGGCCATAACTGAATCATCCAGTGCATATTCAATAGCCTTGTTATGCTCGCGACCCCAGGCATTCAAAATAATATTGTTCACCTGTTCAGCTTCTGCAGGAGCTTTTTCCATATCAGCAAAGGCGGAGCGTGCATCAATCAGATTGGATCGCATTTCACTGTATAATGCTTCACGTGAAGTGATATCGTCTGTTGCCCCAGCTTTCATGTTCATCGCAAGGCCGCGATAGTATAAAGCCATGGCATTGGTGGGGTTAGTCAAAAGAGCAGAATCTGCAGCAACAATGGCCGCTTCATAATTTTGGGCATCGATGCTGTCTTTAATAGGTTTTACTAGTGGATCACCAGTACAACTGGCAAAAACGTATACAGCCAGTGTAAAAAAAAACATTCTTGTGAAAAAGATTTTCATGGTATTAAACTTGTGATAAAATTGAATTCTTTACTCTTTTATAAAGTAAGTATATATAGTACTTTGTGCAATAATAACGCGAAAGCAATCTAATTATTTAATATTCACCTAATTAGCAAGTTATGGCGACTTCAAAGACTCAATCCACGAAAAAAATTGTAGCCACAAATAGCGCTCCAGCAGCTATAGGACCCTACAGCCAGGCAGTTATTCATAATGATATTGTCTATTGTTCTGGACAAATTGCCTTAGATCCAGCCACTATGGAAATAGTGGGAGAGGATGCCAAAACCCAGACTCAACAGGTTATGAAAAACCTAGGTGAAGTGCTGAGTGCTGCAGGCTCAGATTTTTCCAAGGTGATCAAGTGCTCTGTTTTTTTGAACAGCATGGACGATTTTGATGTAGTGAATGAAATTTATGGGTTATTTTTCACCGAAAATCCGCCTGCTAGGGAAACTGTAGCTGTGCAGACGCTTCCTAAACATGTATTCGTTGAAATTAGCTGTATAGCCTCAGTCTAAGAACCTGTGGGGTTGAATAGGTGTATATTAAAGCGCAAATAGTGTAATAAATAGTTCTGTAATTCTATGAATAGGCCGTATTGTTTTTTTATTAGCTATTAAGCTGTATGCCTCATATATATGATATAGATGAATAATTTACGTAAGCAAAAATTAGTTATGATGCATTTTGCTGTAGTTTGGTGGGTTTTCTGAAGAATTATATAAGAAATTATAGGAATATTTTGCTAGAATCTAAGACGGTGGTAGAGCTAACGGACGATGTGTGTGGTCTGTCTTTCAAAGCGATTGCCAGCCCCGTCCAGAATCTGATAGCTAATTTCGAGAGTATCTCCTCTAGCGGCCGTCCAACCTGGCCTATAATAAAGTATGGTGTTATCTTCGTAATCGAATTCAATAATTCCTGGTTGGTCATTCACAGTAATTACAGATGCTTGGGTTATGATTCCAGAATGTTCTTCATCATAGCGAAGTTGCACACCTGTAGTACCAAAGACAGTCGGTTCAACCCGAATATTGTACGCTTTTGGGGCTACCGTATCGGCCCATAATGTAAAAAGACCACTCTCAGAAATGTTTGCTCTGAGGATTCCACCATAAATGTGTGATGAGATTCTTTCATAGCTCTCTTCGTCTGGATCGTACCTGTATAGTCCAAGTTGCTCTGGTATTCGCTCATCTTCATCCCTATACCCTTCTAGGTAATCGCCTATAAACCACTCCACGATGATGGGTTTTTGTAGGGGTAGGGGTAGGGGTAAAATTCCAAGAATAGGGATATGATGTCCTGTGCTGTCTGCTGGAAGTATTTCATCATGAAATACACCTAGGCTCAATGTGTCTGAGAAACTATGAGGATGGGCATACCAGAGGATTCTCTGATCTTGAGTTTTGACTCGGTGTGGTTGTTCGGGATAAACTCTTCTTATGGTATATATGGTTTCGTTTTGAAACCAGTATCCAGTTTGGTTCTTATTGAATGGAGCAATTGGCCAATCAGTCTTATCCGCGTTTAACGACCAGCTAAGAGAATCGTTTACGGCAATCCAGTCCGGGTTCCACTGCCAATCACTAGGATGGATAATCGAGGCATACTCATTGATGCTCGAATGGTTATATGTTACCGGTTTATCTACTTCGAGTAGGTAGTTTGCTCGTGATTCATTACCAAAATAATCTTGGACTATAAGCTCGAAACGTCGAGCTCCTGAGATAGATGTATTTAAGGCTTGCCCTACACCTGGGCTTGAATTCATCGTTTTATAGAACGGAATCTCAGGACCATCTTGTGGGAAAAAAGCTTGAAAGCTTCGTCTTCTGGAAGAGTGAGGGGCCAAACGGTCATAAAACATCGCTTCGTTATCGTCAAAATTTACAGCATCTAGTCGTTGATATACCACTGTATCTTTTAGGCTTGTGGATTGTTCTAGGCCATGATCAACCAACCATGCTTGGTAAAATGCATACTTATTATTAACCTCGTTTGCGCCATCAAAAATATCAAAGGCTACACCTACCGGCCCTTGAACAAGAATTTGGCCAAAATGAGTTTGGTTTGGAAATTCGGGGTCAGGTGTGACGGAGCCGAACACTTTGCGTTGGGTTAGTCCTTCAACTCGGCTATTGGCAGCCAGTGGAACGACCATTAGTGATCGTATAGTAGGAGGTATTCGATCCTTAATGGACAACCCATATTCTAGAGCATTCAAAGCGCGTTCCTGTGGGTCTCGTAGCTCAAAGTGAAGGTGAGGTGGACCAATTCCAGTAGATCCAGTGTAGGCGATGCGTTGTCCTCTTGAAACAGGGAATAAAGGGTTAGTATTTTTTTGAATCTGTGAGTTGGATGCATAACCTAGGTCAATGTCGATTTCAAAACGATAACCTTGTACTAAACGAACCGAGTCAATATACGCCTGAAGCTCAGGTGAGAATCGTTGAAGATGGGCATATACACTAGTATATCCGTTAGGGTGTGTTACATACAGAACTTTGCCATAACCGCGCGCACTTATGGCCATCCGACTAATATAGCCCTTTTCGCTAGCAAGTACGGGATACCCCTCCCGACCCCAGGTTTTTATATCTATTCCACTGTGAAAATGAGCCGAACGGGTTTCTCCAAAAGTACCTGATAGGTGTCGTGAGCCATCAATGGGCCAGCGGTAATTTGGCACAAAAGAAGTATCGGCGTTGGATGCCCAGCCCATTTTAGTTGCGGG
>MDTG01189295.1_pt1 | contig 10526 bp, 12 predicted proteins | sample 811421 | NCBI WGS metagenome assembly MDTG01 (sample SAMN05326645, study PRJNA326480) | marine metagenome | isolation source: seawater | place: Pacific Ocean: South East | collected 2011
ACTTATGCTAAAAATGACAAAAGCAGTCAAGCGTTACGTGATGGCTACTTGTTACATTTACTTGTATTAACACCAGAGTATTTTGACAAACAAATATTTATAGATGTACAAAGTAAAAACACAAACAAGTTTAAACTAGCACAACAAGAACACGAGGGCGATGTATATACAATTAAAGAAAAAAATGATGCTGAACGTTTAGCTGATGCAGTGTTTCGTAACGAGCCTGCAATGCAATTAATAAAAGGTGCAAAGGTAGAGTTTCCTGGAGTGGGTTATGTACAAGGTAAACCGTTCCGTGCTAAAGCAGATGTACTAACTAAAGATGCTGTAATAGATTTAAAAACTACTAGTGATATAAAAAAGTTTAACAAGGCAGCATACTGGTATCACTATGACGTGCAGGCATATTTATATACAGAAATCTTTGGTATAAATAATTTTAAATTTATTGTTATAGATAAAAAGAGCTGTGATATAGGTGTAAGCAGCCAACCAGTTAGCAGCGAATTTATAGACAGCGGTAGAGATAAAGTTAGGTATGCTATGAAAGTGTACAAAGATTATTTTGAAACAGGCGCAGTAGATTTAGATAGTTACTTTATAGATATTGTATTATGAAACTATTTGAATATGAGTTTGAACAAAACACAGAACCAGTAGACAACACAGAAATTACTGGTACACTGTTATACTATACAAAAGAAAACCGTAAAGAGTTTAAACGTTTATGTAAAACAGGTATGGAACAAACATATACTAAAGAACAGTTACAAGAAGCAAACATATCTGATTTTATATTACAACTATTAATACAGCATTATGGAAGTCAAGAAGTTTAAAAGGGTATTAACAGAACAGCAAGGACACGACCTATTAAAAAAACATATAGGCGAAGAATATATACAAACATTAATAACTAGCGATACAGATGGTTATGATATGTATGGCAACTTATTGTTTAAGTTCCGTAAGAATGTTATTCCTATGGAAACATTGAAACAAGGTGTAGATAATTTTAAACATAGTATAGAGTGGACAGAAAGCAGGGGTGCGGCAAGTGGGTTTAGTGGTAAACGCATAAGGAAAGATGGCTCAGTTTCTAACATAACAGTAGGTAAGCACGTTGAGTCAGGAGCTGTTGGGTATATGGATAAAAGCGCAATGATAAAGTATTGCCGCAAAACTGCGTTCACTAGAAGTTACTTTGATAAATACAAAGGTGGGTTACCGTTTGTGCAATTTGTAGACAAACAATACAAGGAACTTTGCCCTACATACTATAAACGACAAAAGAATATAGCAGAAGCTACTAACCAAAACTATGTAATAGGCAACACAAGTTTTACAACAGTAACAGTAAACAAAAACTTTCGTACAGCAGTACACAAAGACGCAGGCGATTTTACAGAGGGGTTTGGTAATTTAGTTGTATATCGCGAAGGCGATTGGGGTGGTGGTTACTTTATACTCCCAGAATATGGCGTAGGTATTGATTTACAAAATACAGATATATTATTTGTTGATGTACACAAGTACCACTGTAATACTAATTTTGTTAATTTTGATGAAAGCAGTTTAAGGATCAGTTTTGTATTATATTATAGAGAATATATGTATAAGTGCAAAGCACCTAAAGACGAGTTAAAACGAGTTAAAATAGAGCAAGGAGGGTATAATAGGCTATAATATGGGAACAATAAATGTATTTATTACAACAAAAGCAAGATATGATAATTGCAAAACAGCAGATTTATTTGGTAACTATGCATCGTTAAATTTAGTAGTTGAACCGCAAGAATATGATAATTATAAGGCTAATTATCCATATGTTAATATAATGGTATTACCTGAAAATAACAAAGGTTTATCCTATGCAAGAAATTATATAAAAGCACAGACTATAAAAAAAGGCATCAATTACTACTGGTTATTAGATGATGATATAAGTCATTTTTATAAAAGGAATGGTACAAAATTAGTTAGAACTATATGGGCTGACTGCTTAACTGATGCAACTAAATTATTTATTGAAAATAAAATAGCGTGTGGTGCATTAGAATATAGGCAATATGCGTGGTCAGCAAACAAAAGGTTAATAAGAAATAGTTTTTGTGACTCAGCTGTTTATATTAATAATGAATTAACTAAAGGTATTTGGTATAATGAAAATTTAAAACTAAAAATAGATAGAGATTTTTGTATAAAAGTAATTGATTCAGGTGAAAGCACAGCTAGAGATACTATGAACGCATTTTCTGTTCCGCCAAACGGAAGTAATGCAGGTGGTTTAAAAGAAATAGCATATGATGTAAACAACTTAGAATTAAATATGTGTAAAAAAATGGTAGAAATATGGGGTGAAGATATATGTACCCATATAGTAAAACCTGATGGCAGAAACGATTTGAAAATACATTGGAACAATATAAATAGTAAACAAACAAAATTATTTTAATAACTTTACAAAATGGAACAAACACAAATACACAAAATAGCAAAAGACATTAAAGGTATAACAGGCTGTAACTTTTTAGAAAAAAGGCGTGATACTAAATACGTAGAAGCACGGTCGTTCTTTGTACATATACTTAAAAACTATTACAAGTTTAGAAACAAAGATATAATTAATACGTTTAACAACTTAGGTTTTAATATGGATAGTGCTACACTTTGCCATAGCTTGAAAATGTTTGAGGTGTACGAACACCAAAACTTACGTATGCAAAAATGGTTTGAAGATCTATTTGCAACGCCAGATTATAAAACAAGAAGTAAAACAGAAATATATATAAAGCAAAAGCTAAAGTATTTACCAGAGCATATTCTTGTTAAAATGGCAGCACAAATTGAAACTGTAATAAAAGAAGAACAGTTTGATGAAATACAAAATATAGAGTGGGTATGGTAAAAAAGTGTGTTTTTTTTATTATATACTTGAATAATCAAGTTTTTTCAAGTTGGCTAGGAAGATAATTAGTACATACATATTTAAGCCAAAGAAGCGCAGACCAGGAGTTCATAGCAAGAACGCTAGTCGTAGTCAAACAGGTTATAAAAAGAAATATAGAGGTCAAGGTAAAAAAAGATAATATGGCAGAGTGGGGTGGTAAACGTAATAACGCAGGTAGAAAACCAAAGGCAGATGAGTTGCAGCTATTAGAAAAGCTATCGCCTATGGAAGATTTATTCCTACAAGTATTGCACGATGGTTTAAAAAAGGGTGATTACAAATTTGCACAGCTATACGCTAATTATTATTACGGTAAGCCTAGAGAAACACAAGATATAACACTAAACCAAGACACACCATTATTTGAAGTTGTCGTAAAAGATAATGACGCAACAAGTACAAACTAATGTTATATTTAACCACGCATATAGGTTTAGCAGGTCTAACAAAAAAATCTTAATAGAACAAGGCGGATCCCGTAGCGGGAAAACTTTCAATATATTAGTATGGATAATATTTGACTACTGCTTTAACAACACAGGGCATATAGTTACAGTGTGCCGTAAAACATTCCCAAGTTTACGTGCAACAGTTATGCGTGACTTTTTAGATATACTAAAACACTATGAACTGTATAATGAAAAGTACCATAACAAAAGTAATAGCGAATATACGATTAACGGTAACATAATAGAGTTTATATCACTAGACCAACCAGCTAAAATACGTGGTCGTAAAAGAAACCTGTTATTTGTAAACGAAGCTAACGAAATAGATTGGGATAGTTGGCAGCAATTAATATTTAGGACGGAAGGTAAAATTCTGATTGACTACAATCCGTCAGAAGCCAATCACTGGATATATGACAAAGTAGAAGTACGTGATGATGCTATATTTTATAAAACTACATATAAGGATAACCCATTTATAGATAAAAACATTATACACGAACTAGAAAGGCTAAAAGAAACTGATGATGAATATTGGCAAGTGTTTGGTTTAGGTGAACGTGCATTATCACGTACACAAATATTTAAGTTTGCAGTAATAAACAAAATACCTGATACAGCTAAATTTATATCTATCGGCATAGACTTTGGTTACACAAATGATCCAACTGTTGCTGTAGAAGTTTACCAAGATGAACACAGTATATATATAAATGAATTACTATATAGAACTATGATGACAACAGCTGACATACACAGGTTCTTACTAGAAAACAATAAAGGCAATAAGTTATGTTTTGGTGACTCAGCAGAAGTAAGGCTAATAGATGAACTGCGTAGAATGGGTAATAATATAAGACCTAGTGTAAAAGGGCAGAACAGTATAGCAGCAGGTATTGATTTATTAAAACGTTATAAGCTGCACGTAACAGAAACATCTGTAAATGCAATAAGGGAGTTTAGGGATTATAGGTGGAAAAAAGATAAAGCAAATAGGCTTACAAATATTCCTAACGATGGCAGTGACCATATACCTGATGCAGTGCGCTACGCTACATATAGCCTAATGAGCAAACCCAATTACGGGAAGTATGCTATACGTTAATACCTGTATTGCCAACGCAATCAACTAACCAAGCCTTTACGTTATTTTCCTTAGCGTGTTCGTATTCAGGTGTATTAGCCGCAGGACCAAATACATTTAATACATCAACGTTAGGGTTTTTTAATAAAGACGTTAATTCGTTTATATTACATTTTATCATAATATCAAACATAATTAAAAAAAAGTTATTAAAAAAGTTTTATAATTAATATTTATTTATTAACTTAGCAGTATGACAGATTATAAATATAATAACAAACAAAGGTTCTTAGTAATATGGCAATAACAACAGATTACGAAATATTAGGTTACTTTGAAGAATACTTTGTTGATGGTAAATTTGTAGGCAGCAAAAACTGTAACACACAACCAAACAGAAATTTAGGTTGGTCAGGCAGGAAAACTGCATACGCATCAACAGATATCCAGTTAGATAGAAACAAAAAAATAAAGGCAGGCACAAAGTATTATACATACTACCAACAACTATGCGGTAAGCTAAAAGGCACACACGAAGAAAAGGTTAGTAACTTGTATAACTTAAATGCGTGGCGCTTAAAATAGTATGAGGTTAATTAGGTTACAGTACGGTTAGTAATATTCTTTTTTTTCATATTAATTAGTCTACAGGTGGGTTGCGTACTGGCTCACCTTTTTTTATGGATAAATTTTTTATATTTATGTATTATATATTATATGAAACTATCTATAACAGTTCCAACAGGATTAAGTGATGTAACACTTGGGCAATACCAAAAGTTTATAAAGGTGCAAAAGACAAATGAAGATCCAACGTTTATTGCACAAAAGATGATTGAAATATTCTGTAACATAGATTTAAAAGATACGTTTAATATTAAGGTAGCAGACGTTAACGAAATAGTAGGCATACTAAACAAACTATTTGACGACAAACCTAACTTAGTAACTAAGTTTAAATTAGATGGTAAAGAGTATGGGTTTATACCAAAATTAGAAGATGTAACACTAGGCGAGTATGTTGATATAGATAACTACCTAAAAGATTGGGATAATATGCACTTAGCAATGAATGTACTATATAGACCAATAAAAATGCAATACGGTGATAAGTATGATATTGTTGATTACACGGGTGAAGAAAATGCTGATATGAAACAAATGCCATTAGACGTAGCATTTAGTTCCCTGATTTTTTTTTATCATTTAGGGATCGACTTGTCAAGCAATATGATGGATTATTTGGTGGACAGGCAGTGGAACAGCCTTACGGAAGGAAAAACCAATTCAGCGTTAGATGGGGTTGGTATGGATCAATTTACGAACTCGCTCAAGGAGATATTACAAAGTACGAAGATATCACTGAGCAAAGATTAACAACAGCGTTACAAGCGTTGCTGTATATAAAAGAAAAAAACGAAATGCAAGAAGCAGAATTAAAATCAAATGCCAGAAAGTAACACAGCCATAAGGTCATATTATTTAGTAAGCGAAACACTAGAAAGTTCACTACTAAGCAACAATATAACAAAGACAGTAACAATAGGTGATATATCAGATGTTGATTTAGCTAAGCAAACAATATTTCCGTTAGCACACTTTATAGTTAACAATGTAACTACAACAGAACAAACGTTAGTGTATAGTATTACAGTAATGGCAATGGATATTGTTGACACAAGCAAGTCAGAAGAAACTGATAGGTTTAGGGGTAACACAGACCAGCAAGATATATTAAATACACAGTTAGGCGTATTAAATTTATTAGTACAAAAACTAAGGTTTGGTGATTTACATACAACAGGTTACAGGGTTATAAATGACCCAGTGTGTGAGCCGTTTGTAGATAGGTTTGAAAACAATTTAGCAGGCTGGAGTGCAGATATAAATATAGAAGTAAGAAACGACCAATACATATGTTAATATTTTCAGATAGGTTTAATGCAAGGTTAGAAGATTTTTTTAAAGCTGTAAAGAAACAAGCTAAACAAAATTTAAGTAAGGGTACAAAAACGCAAAGGAAGAAGCGACCTATAAATAATACAAAAAAACTATACAATAGTATAAATTATAAACGTTTAGTGGAAACTGGTGATATACTTGCCTATGGTTTATTTATGGAAGATTACGGTGATTACATCGACAGCGGTGTTAAAGGTACAAAAAGCAACTACCGTGTAAATAAAAATACACCGTTTAAATACACCACTAAACCACCACCATCTAATTTAATAGGTAACTGGGCAAAGAATAGAAATATAAGGTTTAGAGATGCAAAGGGTAAATTTAAAAAAGGCAATTATAATGCCATAGGTTATGTAATAGCAAGGTCAATATTTGAAAAAGGTATAAGGGCTAACAACTTTTTTACTATACCATTTGTAAATGAATTTAAAAAACTACCAACAGATTTACAGGACATCTTTGCAGATGATATGGTAATACTAATGATTGATAGTTTAATAGAAGCAGGTATAATTAAAAGAGGTAACTAATGGCAAATATATTATTAAGAAGTCCATATTATGAATCACACAGTCAGCCATACGTTAGCCCTAACGTTGCAAAAAGTGCTACGTTGACATTATCAGTAGGCGGAACACAAATAAGCGAAATGAGCAAGGATACAACGTTAAGTGGAACAACTAATCAAGAAACAGGTACAGTGGCATTTGAGATAGCTGATTTATGTAGAGACTATCTTGACATTACATTTAACAATACTTATACTAGCCAAGTAATAGCAATTACAGGTACGCTTACATTTAAAAATAAAACAGTAGATGAAATAAACACAGGTGCTACTGCAACAACAGTAGGTAACGCTGTATCAATAACACACACAGGTTTAGATGGTTACTTTGAATTTACAGAAGGGTTAGGTACAGGGCAAAACAGCGCATTAACATTATCAACAACACAGGACACAGTGTTACAAGACAACACTACAATATATGCACCTGATAACACAGCAGGTGTAATACCTTACTATGATGAAAGTGCAAGTACAATAGTATATCAAGCATTTGCCGCAGGTGATACAAGTGAAACTGTTTTAAGTACAACGTTTGATATTGAAAGGGTATGTACAAAGCACGAAGCATATAAAGTAACATTTGTAAATAAATATGGTGCGTTGCAAGATTTATATTTTACAGGTAAAACAACAGAAAATATTAACGTAGAAAAAACTACATTTAAGCGTAGCATTATAGATAGTAATTCTAGGTACAGTAACCAAAAGCATAGCATAAAACAATTTAACGCATTAGCAAATGAAACATTAATACTTAATTCACCGCAAATGAGTTACGACAATGTTAACGAAGCATTTAAACAGTTATTAGTAAGTGAGCAAGTATGGATATATAAAGATAGCCAAACAACACCAATAAACATAACTAATACAGCAACTAGAATTAAAACAGGTGTTAATGATAAAACAATACAATATACACTAACAGCTGAATATGCGTTTGATATGATTAGCAATATTAGGTAATGAACAATATAGAGTTATATATAAAACTGCCTAGTGATTTAAATTATACTAGGCTTGATTTGTTTAAAGATGAAACAATATCATTAACACAAGTTATACAAGATGTAAAAGATCCAGGAAAAGTATTTACAGATTTTAGTAAAACATTTAGTTTACCAGCTAGCAAAACAAATAACAAGTTTTTCAAGCATTACGAAATATTTACACAAAGCCAAACGTATAGTTTTGATGGTCGTAAAAAAGCAGATGCTAAAATAGAATTAAATAGCGCACCGTTTCAAAAAGGTAAAATTAGGTTAGAGGGTGTTGATTTAAAAAACGGTAGACCTGATACATACAGGATAACATTTTTTGGTGAACAAAACCTAAAGGATATATTAGGTGATTTAAAATTACAAGACCTTGACTGGCTAACTAATTTTGACACGACATACACATCAGCAAATATTATAACAGGGCTAGGCAGCGGTGGTACAGGAACGGTTACAGTTGACAGCGTATCTTATCCTGCGCCACTGGTCACCGCCTTGATAGGTAATTCAATGCGTGCATTTTATTCATCATCAACTACACCTGCATACTGGGATAATACAAAACAAGAAATAAATAAATCAGGTGGTAATTTAAACCCTAGTCAAGGAACTGCTTACTCTGGTTATTATTGGAAAGATTTAACATTTAGCGTTAGGTTATATGTTTTAATAAAAGCAATTGAAAAGTCTGATATTACAAAAGATATTAATGGAAACCAACAAATATATTTTAGTGATGACTTTTTTAATTTAACTAACACAGGGTTTTATAATTTGTATATGTTATGCCAGCGTAACGCAGGTAAAATATTAGAAGGACTAGGTGATTCTTATACACCAAACCAACAAGCAAACAGGGGGTATATAGAAGGCAATTTAGCAGCTGACCACGAATTAAATTTACAATTAACAAATTCCACTATAAGACCATATGGTTTAACAACAGGGCAACAGTTTCAATTTACATTAACAGTAAACTTTAGCAATACAACAGACACTATATATGTAGACTTAATTGAAGTTACAAACAATAGGTTAGAAACTACATTTACTTATACAACAAGTCAATCAGGTGGTACAAGGAGTTATCAAATAGGTAATGGTACATATGAATTAAAATTTAGAAGTAGTGCAGCACAAACAGTTACAAGTTTTAGTATAAACCTTATAGACACATTTGATACAAACAGTACAACAAGTATAGCAACAGGTGATGTTGATGGTCCGTTTGATATTCCTAGCGGTGGGTTTGCTTTACGTAGTAATATACCAGACATAAAGATAGTAGATTTTTTATCAGGCTTGTTTAAAATGTTTAACCTAACAGCAACAGCTAAAAATGGAAAAATAACAATAGATACACTAGATGATTTTTATAATGGTGGCACACTTAGAAATATAACAGAGTTTGTTGACAGCACAACTAAATCAGTAAATAAAGCGTTACCGTATAGGGCTATTAATTTTAAATACGAAGACACTGAAAATATTTTAGCAAAACAACACAAAGAACAGTTCCAAAGTGACTGGGGTTCAGCAAGTTATGATGATGATGGTGCATTAGATAGTAACAATACAACTTATGAAATTATACCACCATTCCAGCATATGAAGTTTGAAAGGCTGTATGATGGTAGCGCTGCAAAGAATATACAAGTAGGGCATTTGCTTGATGACAAACGTGAACCATATTTAGGAAAGCCTGTTTTATTTTACCCAATACATTTAAGTAGCACAACAACACCTGCGGCTGAACCTTTTAATTTAGTAACAGAAATAACCGGATATGATGCAGGTTCAAGCCCTGCTGAATCTACACAAACAGCATACTGGATACCTAGTAACAGCCCAGCGTTTGATAATGCTGATGCTGGATACCCTGAAACAATTAATTTTGGATTAGAGCGTGACGAGTGGAACGCATCTTCAGATTGGACTGACACACTATTTGAAAAATATTATAAATCATATATTGTAAATGTATTTAGGTATAACGAAAGGATAACAAAAATAAAAGCGAGGTTGCCGTTAAAATTTTTAACGCAGTTTACATTAGCAGATGAGCTACAAATACACGACTTAACATATAGAATAAACAGCATAACAACAAACTTACAAACAGGTGAAGCTACATTAGAATTATTAAACGGTAGAGAAGCAACAGCAGCAACAGGTTCTGCATCAGCTAGTACAACAATATCATCTAGTAATAGTACAACAGCTAGTACAGCCTGTGGGTATGCACTAAACACCACTGTTTATTATACAGGTACACTAGGTAATAGTAATAGGTTATACACTGATTCAGGTCTTACAACAAAATATACAGGTTCTGGTAACTTTCACGCATTCCCTGGAAATTATTATGCAACAATAGATAGTAATGGTTATATATCTAATTACCAGCCTTGCCCTACACTTGCACCAACTATGGCAACTGCATCAAGTTCTAACGTAACATATAATTCATTTACAATGAACGGTAGTTTAAATGTAGCAAACGGTA
>MDTG01248290.1_pt1 | contig 10526 bp, 9 predicted proteins | sample 811421 | NCBI WGS metagenome assembly MDTG01 (sample SAMN05326645, study PRJNA326480) | marine metagenome | isolation source: seawater | place: Pacific Ocean: South East | collected 2011
ATATGCACCAACTACATCAATAAAGTGACCAAACTTGGATCTCGCAGATAAAGCACGCGCCATAGTTCCATCTACGTAATCAAAAAGAGCCCAAAGAAAAATCATAGAAAAAGAGAAGAACAGGTAATTAAAATATTGTGTAGCGTAATTAAAACATCCTAAAAATAATACAAACCAAGATAGAAAAGTTATCTGATTTGGTGATATTTTTAGTTTTATTGCAATCCAAGCAACATAAAATGACAATGGTCTAAATATATATCTAGCCAAACTATATTTATAAAAATCTGTATCCGGAGAGGTTTCATAACTTCTTCGAATGTCATTAATGGTTAAATTTTTCATTATTTCTTTTTTTTCTAGTATTATAAATTAAAAAAATTTATTCACCTAAGTCATAAATCTATCTAGAATATATCCTTGCTAATATTGCATAAAATTTATAAAGACTATATTTTAAATTAGGATAGCTTAAATATCTCATTTATATGAGAATGATTAAATACTACTGGGTTATTGCCCATTCTTTCTTGGTTAACATTAGTTGAAAGTTCTAACCTTTCATTTTTAGAAATATGGAGATCATTTTGTATATCAGCTTTGATATCCATAATGGATAATAAATTATTAAAATATACTTCAATGTCCTTTATTTCAGATATGTTTAAGATATCCATTAGTTTTTTTGTTATATATTTGAGATGACTTAAGCCTCTTGGGTCACCTATTGAATCTTCATTGCAGCTTGCGTGTATTTCAAATATTTTAGGAAGAGTAATCCAAACGGCATGACCGTGAGGAATATTATATTTTTTTGTAAACCCGTATGACCATGCGTGGGCAGCTGTAGTCTTTGTTATATTAATTGCTTGTCCAGCTAAATTTGCAGCTTCTATCATTTCCTGAGCTACCAAAGTACTTTTTGATGAATTAATAAATTCTGAAGAATTCCTTATACATAGCTCTAAGGCTTTAAATGATAGAGCCTGGCTTTCTAGATTTGATCCAACAGCCCAAGCGCTTTCTATAGATTGAGACATAGCATCTAATGCGCTACATGCCTTTTGATACTTTGTTGCAGAAAGGGTTAAGTTGCCGTCTAGGATAATATCATTAGGCAGAAGACATTGATTGGCAAGAGAATATTTTTTATTTCCTATATAAACAACTGCGAAATGAGTTGACTCGCTTCCAGATCCAGATGTAGTTGGAACTGCAATTATAGGTATATTTGAATCAACTACCTCTGAAAAACCCTTTATTATATTGACGTTATCATTAGGATTTATATATAAGGCCTTAATTAATTTACCCATGTCAATTACACTACCGCCACCTATACAAATTATTCCTTCAATATTTTTTTTAATTGCTAGATCAATACCTTTTTCAGCATCAATCAATCTTGGATTGACTTCAAAATCATTAAAATAAGTTATTTCAAATTGATTTAAACAATCATTAATTATTTCTTCAGCGCCACTTTCTCTGAAAGATTTTTTTCCAGTGACTATTAGAATTCTGTTTAAATTATGTAATTTAACAATATCTTTTATCTTATAAAGAGCTCCAATGCTATTATAAATAGTCACAGTCAAATACCTATAGACTAAGGTAGTTCATAATTGCATCTTTATTTTCTTCAGGTGAAGTTGTTGGGCGTCCAATATCTTTTCGGTTTCCTGGACGAATATGGATGTCAATAAAATGAGGGCCTACATTTTTTTGTGTATATTCTAATGCTTTAACAATTTCTTTATGTGTATTGACACAAACTGATGATTTATAACCACATGCATTAGCAATCTCACAAAAATTTATATCGAAACCTACTGTAGGTTGCCCTCCAACAGAATCGTGAACACCATTATTGAAAATAATATGTATTAAGTTTGAAGCAGTCGATTGTCCTATAATTGCAAGTGATCCCATATGCATTAATGCAGCTCCATCTCCATCAAAGCAATATATTGATTTTTTTGGTTTTGCTTTTGCTAAACCTAAGGCAATTTGACTAGCATGACCCATACCGCCGACTGTTAAAAAGTCTCGATGATGGCCTTGATTATTGGTTGCTCTATATTCAAAAAGCTCTCTAGATGGCATCCCGGTTGTGCTGACAACTGCACTTTCTTTTGGGAGCATTTTAGTAACAGCTATTATTGCCTCTTCGCGACTAAGACTCAGATTAGATTCAGCTTTGTCAATGGGAAATGGCTCAAAAGAGTTTTTTTGCACCACTATTACAACAGGAGAATTTTTTTCTTTTGCTGTAACTATAGCATTATTTGTTTGCTCTATTGCTTCATTTTCCTCTTGAGATAAAACTAAGTATGGGATTTCCATTGATACAAGGCTGTTAATCATGATCCTTCCTTGATGAATATGCTGAGGTTCGTCTTTTACTCCGGGTGCTCCTCTCCAACCAATCATTATTAACATTGGTATTCCATATACCTCTTTACTTGTTAGAGATAGCAATGGATTAATTATATTACCCAAACCTGAATTTTGAAGATACACCATTGGCACTTGACCAGTTCCTAGATAGTGACCTATTCCTAAACCGATAGCAGCTCCTTCATTTGCAGTTATTAAATGGTTATCTTGAGAACATGTTTCAGTAACACAAGCACAAAATTCTTTGAGAAGAGAGTCAGGAACTCCAGCAAAAAAGTTCACTCCAAAAGAATTTAGACTATTCAGATAATTAACAGGTTTTATCATTATTTGGTGCCAGGAATAAGCTCTAAAATTTCTTTTATAGGCATCATTTGTTCATCGCATTCAGCTGATCTTTGGTATTGAAGAATAGACTTTGCTGTCTCTTGCATTGCAGGATATGCGCTTCTAAGCAATTGATTTGCGTATATAACTACGTTAACACCAGCTTTTTCTAATTCTTTTTCTGTAATAGTATTGTAACTAGATGGAACAGCTACTAAAGGTTTACGATTCTGAATTTGATTATATTGTCGGCAAAATTCTAATATTTCAGCTGGATCTTTTTGACGACTATGAATCATAATTCCATCTGCACCTGCATTTAAATAAGCCTTTGCTCGAGTTATAGCATCATCCATACCAGCTTCTAGAATTAAACTTTCAATTCTAGCTATGACCATGAAGTCTTCTGTTATCTGAATAGCTTTAGCTGAAGTAATCTTTTCACAAAAATTTTCAATTGTATCTTGAGTTTGAGGAACTTCGTTACCAAATAAAGAGTTTTTCTTTAAGCCCGTTTTATCTTCAATTATTACTGCGGATACACCGAGTCTTTCCAAAGTTTTGACTGTAAATTTGAAATGTTCTATCTGACCACCAGTGTCTGCATCATAAATAATTGGCTTAGTAGTAACTTCTATTATTTCATTTAAAGTTGACATGCGGGAGCTTACATCCACAGCCTCGATATCAGGTTTTCCTTTAGCTGTAGAATCTGTAAGGCTACTTCCCCACATACCATCAAAAGATTCTTCTTTACCATCTACCGTTACAGTCGTATGTTCAATAATAAGCCCACTTAAAGCATGGTGGACATCTAAAAATCGAACTAAAGATTTTGCATCCAGTAATCTCCTTAAACGACCAAGACGAATTTGAGGCGTTGTTCCTAGTTCCATAACAGCTTTATTCAATGAGGTTGACGACACTCCTTCGGTATAGGGAACATCTATAACTTGACCACCCCATTGTGAAATAATATCAACAACTTTTTTCCTGGTTTCACTTTGAATGCCCTCCTTCCAATCATCACCATGTACCACAAAATCTGGTTTCAATAATTCTAAATTTTCTGTGTAATCTAACTGATTCTGCTGAATCACATTACTTACCTGTTTAAGACTACTCACCACTGCAGATCTTTGATCAAAACTCATGTACGGAAGTCTCTTGTAACTAGCAATTGCAGAATCTGTTAATACGCCGACAGTAACTTCACCCAATTCAGCAGCTTTAGTTAGTATGTTTAAATGTCCTGGATGAATTAAATCAGCACTCATGCCAACATAAACTTTGTTTTTCATTATTTGAACCTCTTTCGTTTCGGATTATTTTATTACAATCAGCTAAAATCTAACAGCAATGATTTATTCTTATTAGTTATTTGTATCAAAAAATAATTTTATAAGCTTTGTTATTTCATCAACTTGATACAAAGTTATATGCTCTCCAATTGGCAGACTTAACAAAGACGTATCATTTTTATTCGCAAAAGATTCCTCGCAACTCTGATTTAAATATTCATAAGCTTTCAATTTAGTCAAAGCAACTGGATAATGAATACCAGTTTCAACTCCATTTTTATGTAAGAATTCTTTTAATTTATCTCTTTTGTTAGTCCTGATTACAAATAAGTGATAAACCTGAATTGCCCAATTTTGTCTTACAGGTAAAGTTAAATTATCAATACAAGCTAGTTTTTCAAGATAATAATCTGCAATCTCAATTCGTTTTTGAGTCCATTGGTTAAGATGTTTGAGCTTAACACTTAAAATGGCTGCTTGAAGTCCATCAAGTCTAGAATTTCTTCCTTCAAATTCATGATCATATTTTGCTATACGACCATGATTTGCTATCATCCTTGATTGTCTAGCTAGCTCATCATGATTCGTAGTTATTGCTCCGCCATCACCATAAGCTCCAAGATTTTTTCCAGGATAAAAACTGAATGAAGCAATATCTCCGATACCACCGACAATTTTACCTTTATATCTTGCACCATGAGCTTGGGCGCAATCTTCTATAATTTTAAGATCATGTTTGCGAGATATTTTCAAAAGACCGTCCATGTCACAAGGGTGGCCATATAGGTGAACAGCCATAATGGCAGCCGTTTTTGAGGTGATACGCTTTTCTACATCTTGCAATGATAAAACGTATGATTCTGAACAAACATCTGCAAAAACTACTTTGTGTCCACAACTTGTCACTGCTTCAGAGCTTGAAATAAAAGAATTAGCAGGAATGATAATCTCAGAGCCTTTTTTTAGATTAAGAGCTTGTATTGCGATTTCTAAACCATCAGTACCATTCCCAACACCCACACAATATTTAGTATCTGTATAAATTGCAAATTCTTCTTCGAATTTGCTTAAATACTTTCCACCTATAAAAGCAGTATCAGCTATGACATTTGATATTGCAGTATCCAGCTCCAGCTTGATAGATCTATATTGGCTTCCTAAGTCTAAAAATTTAATCATTATAATGCTCTCAAAAAAATTGCAGGATTTCCTGCATAAATACCAGGTTTTGTAATGTCTTTTGTTACAACTGCTCCTGCACCCACGACAACTTGATCACATATATTTACAGGAAGAATGGTTGAGTTACTTCCAATAGATACATTGTTACCAATATGAGTCTTTTTCCATTTAGATTGATCTCCTTGTGCAGGTCCACCATTAGACATCGTATCATTTACGAACATTACTCCATGTCCAACAAAGCAATCTTGACCTATATCTACTAAAGAACATACAAAAGTGTGGGATTGTATCTTGGTTCGAGCGCCTATATTTACATCAGATTGTATTTCAACAAATGGTCCAACAAAAACATCATCACCTAAATTACATTTATAAATATTAGATGGTTTTATAATTTTTACTCTTTTACCAATAGTAATTTCTACAATATCTGAGTTTAAAAATTCAGGCGATGTCATATCAAGCCTAATTTTGAATACTTGGGAGTAAATCTAAGAGGAACTTCTTTGCCAGTCTCAATAGATTCATAAATAGCGCTAATTAATTCAAGGCTTCTTCTTCCTTGCAATCCATCAACAAGTTGAGCAGATTCATTCTTAATACAATCTACAACATGTTCATAATAAGCTTGATGACCAAAACCATATACATTTGGTGGGTTAACTGAGTATTTTTCAATAACATCTTCATCTCCATCAAATATTTCTGAGAAGTTCCATGTTTTCATCTCATTCACTGCAAAACCACCAACTTCAACACTACCTTTTTCACCAAGAATAGATACTGAACCCTCAAGATCTTTTGGTCTAATTGCTGTGGTTGCCTCAATAACACCTAATGCTCCATTACGAAATTTTAAAATAACAACAGCAGTATCTTCAGCTTCTATATCAGCAAGGGCTTGTTTGCTCTTTGCAAAAACTGACTCAACATCGCCCATCATCCACTCTAATAAATCAACATGATGGCTTGCTTGATTGGTAAGAACGCCGCCATCATAAGCCCATGTACCTCTCCATTCATCTTGATCATAATACTCTTGAGGTCTGCACCACCTTACTCGAACAGTTCCCATAATTAATTTTCCAAAACGACCTTTCTCAAGAGCCTTGCGAAGTTCAACAACTGGAACATTAAAACGATTCTGTTTAACTATAAATAATTTAACGCCATGCTTATCACAAGCTTCAATCATTGAATCAGCATCATCTAATGTTAACGCCATAGGTTTTTCAACCATTATATGAGCTCCATATGGCGCTAAATCAATTGTATTTTGAGCATGAAGTCCACTTTCAGTTAGCACCACAACAACATCAATTTTCTCAGCTTTCATCATCTCGTGAAGGCATGTATATGAAGGTATATTATATTTTTTAGCAAGAACCTGAGCCTTGCTGTCAATTATATCGCAGACAGCTGAAAGCTTAGCACCTTCAATCTGATTTTCGCCCAATAACTCACCATGACGTTTAGATATTCGACCACATCCTACTAATGCAAAATTTATCATATTAACTCCTTAAATAATTAATTTTTCTGACAACTTTTCTAGACAGGGAAGGTGCTGAAGTCCATTTCCCACCATATATAGTTAATAACCTATCAACTGATTCGATTTCAGCCTCTCTACTGGCGAAACTAAAATAAGATTCCATTTTTCTTAAATGAGATCCTACTATGGGACGCAACCCACTAAATTCTTGAACAATATTAGATTCATTAACCTTATTTGTAAAATTATTATTAAAAATGCAGATTAAGTAGTCACGTTCCTCTTGTGAACATGTTATTTTTTCATATATATCTTGCGGGACTTCAGTAGTTCCAACAAGAGTTTGGCCAAGATATGGCAAAACAAAAACTACTCTATTACCTTCTGATTCTTGGAATAAATAATGTCCAGAGACTTTTTGATCCAAAATAATATGACTTCCTTTAATGAGGCGTAAATAAAATTTAGTGTCTACATTATTATCTTCATTCATCTGCGCAGCCCAGGGACCTGCAGCGTTTATCACAAAGTTATATTTCTTTAGTCCCAATTGAGATGAGTATATTTGACCATCGGGTGAAAATCTATCAACCTTAGTATGTTCATAAATATTTACATTGCAATTTTTGGCATTGCTGCACACCCAAGCACCCAAATTTTTTTCATCCATCTGAGCATCGAAGAAACTAACAGAACTTTTAAGATTTGATCTATCTATATCTGTAAAGAGCTGCTCAGTTTTATTTTTATTTCGCCAGCGTGTTGGGCCTAAAGAAAATGAGCCTGCAAGGATTCTATATAATTGAGCTCCAGCATATAGCTTGAGTGCAGATCGGGGACTACTCTCATAAATAGGCATGCATATTTCAATAGGTTTACAAAAGTCTGGTGCATTTTTTAACCACCATGCTCTATCTAATAATGACTCTCTTACAAGTCCAATATGTCCTTGTTCTAAATACCTAATACCACCATGCAATAGCTTTGATGATGATGAGCTTGTTTTTTGAAGAACTTGGTCTGACTCATATAAATCAACTGCATAACCTAGTTTACCAAGCTGCCAAGATATGAATAAGCCATTTATTCCTCCCCCTATGATGCCAATTTTTATCATTAGTTATTATTAAAAATATCACGAGAGAATACTTTATCTTTTACGTCTTCTAAGGTGGTATCAAATCTATTGGTAATAATAATATCTGATTTACCTTTAAAATCATCCAAATCTTTAACCAGCTTAGATCCAAAAAATTTATCTTCATCAATAGAGGGTTCATATATGCATACTTCTATACCTTTTGCCTTAATTCTTTTTATAATTCCCTGAATGGCAGACGACCTATAATTATCACTACCTTCTTTCATTAAAAGTCTAAAAAAACCAACAGTTTCAGGAGATTCTTTTAGTATCTCATTAGCAATAAAATCCTTTCGAGTTTTATTTGATAAAATAATTGCCTCAATAATGTTTTGGGGGACTTGATCAAAATTTGCAAGAAGTTGCTTAGTATCTTTTGGTAGACAATAACCTCCGTAACCAAAAGATGGATTGTTATAGCCATTTCCTATTCTGCTATCAAGACAAACTCCATTGATAATACTTTCAGTATCTAACTTATTTGACATTGAATATGAGTCCAGCTCATTAAAAAAAGAAACTCTCATCGCTAAATAAGTGTTGGCAAATAACTTTACAGCCTCTGCCTCCGAAGATTCAATAAATATTGTTTTTATATCTTCTTTTTTTGCACCTTGCTTCAAAAGGCGTGCAAACTCTTTAGCTTTATCTAAACTACTTCCTATTACAATCCTAGATGGATAGAGGTTATCATAAAGTGCTTTTCCTTCTCGAAGAAATTCTGGTGAAAATATAATTTTTTCAGTACTAAATTTTGACTGTAGCAATTTTGTATGACCAACTGGAATAGTAGATTTAATAACTATCAAAGCATCTTTATTTATACTTAAAGCATCTGAAACAATACTATCAACCGTTGAAGTGTCAAAGCTATTGGTTCCAGAATCGTAGTTAGTTGGTGTCGCTATAATTATAAAATCAGCATTATTAAATGCTTCATGCTTATCTAAAGTTGCGTATAAAAACAATCTCTCTTCAGAAAGAAAAGACTCTATTTGTTCGTCATGAATAGTAGATTGGTTGTTATTGATTTTGTTGATCCTTGAGGGATCAATATCGAGAACGGTCACTTCATTATTTTGTGCTAAAAGTACCGAAAGAGTCATACCTACATATCCTGAACCAGCTACTGCAATCTTAGTTTTTTTAGACAAGTTTATATCTCTTAATAATTAATAATTAATATTTAATATTTATAGTTACTATACTCCTTTAAAGAGGCGCTTTAGTTTAAAAATCATTTTTTGTATCAAAGTAATATTTATTAATTTTTAAATGACTGGTTTCTTTCTATATGTAAAGATCTGAGTACCAGATGAATAATGGCTAACAAAAGCGAGAAGAATTCCAAAAATTCCACCTAAAATAGTTCCTAAAATGCATATCATTCCTCTACTTGGAGATGACTTGGTTTCGGGTGCAACAGGAGATTCAATTTCTTTATATATATAATTTTTATTTGCAGAAGCTAGCATAAGTTTTTGCATCTGCCCTTCAAGAAGCTGAGCAAGTACTTCTTTTATTTCTATCAAATTTGTTACTTGAGAACTTTCATTAAGAAAGTTGATGGAGTTAAGTGCAGATTGTTTATCAATCTCTCTCATACTTTCATTAATATTTTTAATAATAATATCTAGCCATTTTTTAGTTAAGAGAGGTGATTTATGTGAAATTGATACTGATACAAATTGATTTTTTTGATCTAATGAAATTGATAATATTTCTCTATAAACTCTATATGCCTCTTGATTGGACGGAATTATAGACAATGGGTATTCAACTTTTCGAATCCACATACCATTGTTTGAATCAAAAGCCTCCTCATCGTACAAAAGAGTATTTTTACCAGGAACCCATTCCTCAACTGCAACAAGATTTTCAAGTTTTATATAAGGGAGGAAATGATTAGAGAAAAAATCGAATGATTTTATTCTCTCTATAGCTTCTAAAGATGGATCAGAGGTTGTTCCTGGTATGCTTACTCCAGCCATTCCTGCTAATGCTGAATATGCACCTAGTTTACTGGTAAGAGATTCATTGGGATTAGACGGAGCTAAAAGAGCATGGGATGAATATATATTTGGTAAAGATAGAGCATATAGTAATGACAAAATTGCAGCAATAGTAGTTATGAAAGAAATTAATATTTTTTTATTCCATAGAATTAAAAAAAGTTCTTTTAGATCTATTTCAGCATCGTAATTATCAATATTGTCAGTGTTATTTTGCATATTTATATTATCTTTATTAACTAAGCTTTGTTAAAAAAGACCTTTTACATTATCTATTTGTTCAGAACAATTACGTATTATTTTAATATTAAATTATACATTAAATAAACACATTAATAGATAAGCTTTGACTTTATTAACTATTCAAAAGTATGGTACCCGAGGCCGGACTTGAACCGGCACGATATTTCTATCGAGGGATTTTAAGTCCCTTGTGTCTACCAATTCCACCACTCGGGCTAGTTTAAAGAGCTCCTTAAAGTTTATTGTTATTATACTGTGTAAATAACAGTTAATTAAATTTGGAGGCTGAATCCGGAATCGAACCGGAGTTAACGGCTTTGCAGGCCGCTGCATAACCACTCTGCCATCCAGCCATCTAAGGCGAGCATTGTATAACAATTTTTTATAAAAAAAATTATTCTGCTGAATAATATTCAGTCCTC
>MDTG01270837.1_pt1 | contig 10526 bp, 9 predicted proteins | sample 811421 | NCBI WGS metagenome assembly MDTG01 (sample SAMN05326645, study PRJNA326480) | marine metagenome | isolation source: seawater | place: Pacific Ocean: South East | collected 2011
AATCCGATGGATACGCTGCCGTTTGCTACGAGCCGGTCAATCCAAATATCCAACCCGAAATGCCCGGTAATCCCAATGTAATCGACCCCAATCGGTGGCAGCCCATTGAGCTCACGTTGTTCATCGACCAAAGTGGGAATGTGAGCACGGATATTCCAGAATTCGTTGGACCTGAATGGGGTGAAGTGGTTCCGTTTGCGCTAGACTCAGCCGACCTCGAACACCTTGAACGCGACAGCTGTACTTTTGCCGTTTGGAAAAATCCTGGCCCACCCGTGCACTTGGACTCGATCAGCGTTGCAAGCGGATTAGAAGATCTTTGGAAATGGAACTTTGCAATGGTATCGGTCTGGTCATCGCACCTTGATGCCTCAGATGGTGTTATTTGGGATATCTCACCTGGGAATATGGGAAGTGATGGTGATTTCGTCCTCAATCCAACTGATTTCTCTAATTATTATGACTTCTTTGAGGGAGGTGGCTTGCATCCAGGGCACCCCATCAACCCTTATACAGGCGAACCTTACGAATCCCAGATGGTCCCACGAGGCGATTACGCTCGATGCTTGGCCGAATTTTGGGCAGATGGCCCCGACTCGGAAACGCCACCGGGTCACTGGTTCACAATTTTGAACGAAATTATGGAGTACTCGGAGTTCGAGCTTCGTTGGCGAGGACAAGGCCCAATACTCGACAAACTGGAATACACAGTCAAAGCGTACCTCGCGCTAGCCGGTGCCATGCACGACTCAGCTGTGGCTACATGGAGCGTGAAAGGCTATTATGACTATACCCGTCCGGTAAGCGCGATTCGCTACATGGCCGAAATGGGGCAAAGTTCGGATACCAGCCTAGCGAATTACCACCCATCGGGATTGCCCATCATACCCGGCTATATGGAAGTAGTTGAAGACGGTGATCCGCTTGCCGCTTGGAATCCGGACGCCGTGGGTGAAATGAAAGTTCTGGCCTGGCGCGGTCCGGATTATGTAGAGGTACCTTTCATCGATGAAGCGGGTGTGGGCTGGATTTTAGCTAAAAACTGGTGGCCATACCAACGGCCTTCCTTTGTGACGCCGCCTTTTGCCGGCTACGTGAGCGGCCACTCCACCTTTTCTCGAGCTGCGGCCGAGGTACTTACGCTCATGACGGGAAGCGAATACTTCCCAGGAGGATTGGGTTCATTTCCGGTCACCATGAACCAGTTTTTGGTGTTTGAGGACGGTCCTTCCATGAACTTCGAATTGCAATGGGCAACCTACTACGACGCAGCCAACGAAAGTGCCTTATCGCGCATTTGGGGTGGCATTCACCCGCCCATGGATGACGGAAGAGCACGCCAAATTGGCGTGGAAGTGGGTATCCAGGCCTTCCACTGTGCAGAAGGCTACGCATTCCCCGATTGGGCGGAAGGATGTGGCGGCGATGGTTTCATCCCCGGAGGTTACTGCCCAGGGGATTTCAATTCTGACGCCATGGTCAATATCAACGACTTCTTATTGTTTCTATCCGCATTCAGCAACGAGTGGGCCGGAGCCTACGATTTCGACGGAAACGCCACAATCGGCTCAGCAGATTTGTTGGTGTTTTTGACCCTATTCGGCAATACGTGCCTTTAAAATCCGAAGACGATTCCATAAAAAAACCGCAATGATGCGGCTTTTTTGGTTTCCACCTTCGGTGAATTGTTGCGGGGGCCAGACTCGAACTGACGACCTTCGGGTTATGAGCCCGACGAGCTACCAACTGCTCCACCCCGCGATGTTCTTCCGTAACTAACGGAATAAGGATGGTAAATATACACCCAAGTTCCATTTTGCCAAATGCATTCCACACAAGTTTTACGGGCCGTACCTTCACGGCGCAGTTTCTGAATAATCTTCATGTCAACGAAAAAAGAAACGCCTCACCGCGCTGGATTTGTGAATATCATTGGCTCACCAAATGTGGGCAAAAGCACTCTGATGAATCAATTGGTCGGCGAACGACTGAGCATCATCAACAAAAAGGCGCAAACCACGCGGCACCGAATCATGGGACTCGTTAATGAGCCCAATTGGCAAATCGTTTACAGCGATACACCCGGGGTGTTAGATCCAGCATACAAACTGCAAGAAGGTATGATGAAGTTTGTTCGAACGGCCCTGCAGGATGCCGATCTTATCTTACTGGTAACGGATATCAACGAGGACGATTTGGCGCACCCAGAGACCTTCGCCAAAATCGCAAATATGAAAATCCCGGTATTTGTATTGGTCAATAAGATTGACTTAGCCGATCAAGGGTACGTCGCGAGCCGTCTCACCTACTGGCAAGAAAAAATTCCCCGTGCGACGGTCGCTCCAATCAGCGCGCTGCATGGATTCAACATTGAGCAATTGCTCGAACACATCGTTGAGCACTTGCCAATCAATCCCCCGTACTTCCCCAAAGATGAGCTCACAAACAAGCCAATGCGGTTTTTCATTTCAGAGATTATCAGGGAAAAAATACTCACTCACTTTAAGCAAGAGATACCTTACTCATGCGAAGTTGTGGTGAACGCTTATGTGGTAGAGAACAGCATCGTGAAAATCCGAGCCGATATTCGTGTCGCGCGAGAGAGCCAAAAGCAGATTGTCATTGGTAAAGGTGGCAGCATGATCAAACGCGTTGGAACCGATGCCCGTCGGGACATCGAAAAATTCATTGGTCAGCGTGTGTTCTTGGATTTATATGTCAAAGTAGACAAAGATTGGCGGGATGACGAGCGCAAATTGAAGCGCCTCGGGTATATCGAGTGAAGTCATGATTGGATTTGCTCCCGCCAAAATCAACTTGGGCCTTTTTGTCGCCGGCATAAGGCCGGACGGATTTCACGACTTAAAAAGCGTCTTCTGGCCAATCGGATGGAGTGATATTTTGGAGGTGCACCACTCAAATAGTGAAGGCTTGGATTTGCATCTTACAGGGCTGGTTATTGACGGCGATCCCACTTCGAACCTGGTCAAAAGAACTTACGATTTGCTTCGTCAGCGCTACAGCATTAGTGGCGTAACCGCGCACCTGCATAAGGTCATTCCTATGGGAGCAGGTCTGGGAGGCGGGAGTTCCGATGGCACGTGTATGCTTCGTTTGCTCAATGAATTGTACGATTTAAAAATGACCGATGAAGAAGGTGAGTCATTGGCGGCAGAGCTTGGTTCCGATTGTCCATTTTTCTGGCGTGCTGAACCGGCTTTGGTCTCTGGACGGGGCGAACTCCTCGAATCTTGGGATTTTAATTTTTCACCCGAGACCTTTATCACGGTCGCCTACCCGGGCATTCACGTCAGCACGCGAGAGGCTTTCCAAGGGATTGTTCCCCAGCCAAGTGAGTCCGACTTTCATGCGCTTGCCAAAACGCCGCTTTCTGAATGGCACCTAATCCTGCGGAACGACTTTCAGTCAGTCATGGAAGTCAGCCATCCTACGATTAGACAGGTCCGAGAATTGCTCCAATCACACGGCGCGCTTTACAGCCAAATGACCGGGACAGGGAGCGCTTGTTTTGGCTTATTTTCTTCAGAAGAGTTGGCACTAAATGCGTGCTCCGCTGCTCATAAAAAAGGCTGGGTCGCACATGCGTCACGAGCGCAACGATAGCCTTACTTCGGCGCCTTCCAGCAAATCAAACCGCCTAGCCCAGCAAAAATCAAATTGGGTAACCAAGCGGCTAGGCGCAACCAGTTATCGGTCGAAATCCATGCATCAGGTGGAAGCACCACAGAAGCAGCATACACCGTTATAATTTTTGACGCAAATACGAATAGAAAGCCAGTTACCACGGCTAAAAAGAGGTGAAAACCCACACCGCCCCGCAGCTTCCGTGCGGAAATACCCACCCCAATCACCATCAAAACATAAATGGAAAATGGATTGGCCGTGCGGCTGAATCGCTCCAACTTGAGCATGGCCACCTTCGCTCCTCGCTTGGTCTCGAGTTCGATGTGATCGTCTAGTAATGGCGAAGTCAAGGTAGATATCATCACAGCCCGCTGCCCAAAATCACTAATGCGCATGTCGATAGCCGTATCATGACGGGTAACGAAGCGAAGACGTTCCTCACCGTTCGGTGCAATGTCTCGAATACGGGCATTCACAAGCCGCCACAAACTGTCCCTTTCGAGCCAGGTCGCTTTGGCCGCGAGGATACGTTGTTCCAATTTGCCATTATCGCCCCACCGTTCGAGCTGAAAGCGATATCCAGTTTTTCGATCGACGGTGATGGAGCGAAAATATGCTACAACCCCGGGAGTGATTTCGCGGTACATGTGCTGGTCACTGATGTGAAAATTGACGTGCACGTGTTGCACCTCAAAGTCCACTTTTCCCTCGTTGGCCATAGGGAGAATGAAATGGGAAACGATTAACGAAAACGTGACCAATATTGTCGCCGCAAGGAAGTACGGTCGCATGAGTCGCGTAAAGCTCATACCCGAACTTAGAATCGCCACAATTTCAGTGTTTTGCGCCATTCGGCTGGTAAACCAAATAATCGTGAGAAAAACAATGAACCCACTGAGCAGATTACCAAAATGAAAGCAGAAGCTTAAGTAGTAGAGGATGGTGGCGCCGAGCGGTGCCCGGTTAGCGATTAACCGACCGATATTTTCCATGAGATCAAAGACCACAGCGACAACGCAGAATACCGCAATCATGACAAAGAATGTTGTCAAGAATTTCTTAGCGATGTAGCGGTCGATGCGTTGAAGACGAAAAAGGCGCATAACGGTCAGATGCGTTGATTCAATTTTGGTACGACAGCATTTTTCCACTCAGTAAAATCACCAGTCAAAATGTGCGCCCTGGCCTGTCGAGTGAGTTCGAGGTAAAAGGCCAAATTATGTACGCTACAGATGTACAAAGCGAGGTATTCATTCGCCTTGAGCAAATGCCGAACGTAAGCCTTAGAATACTGGGCGTCGACCGGCGACGTACCTTGAGAATCAAGTGGGCTGTGGTCGTTGGACCATTTTTTATTTTTCATATTCAGTGTACCATTCCACGTAAACAGCAAGCCATGACGGGCATTTCGAGTCGGCATGACGCAATCGAACATATCCACTCCCAACGCCATATTTTCCAATAAATTTTCCGGAGTTCCAACTCCCATCAGATACCGCGGCTTGTCCTCGGGCAGTGTATCGCAAACGACTTCCGTCATAGCGTACATTTCATCAGCCGGTTCGCCTACGCTTAAACCCCCGATTGCATTACCAACAGCTCCATATTCGGCGATAGCTTCAGCGGAGGCAAGGCGCAAATCTTTGTACGTTGAGCCCTGCACGATTGGAAACAAATTCTGGTCAAATCCATATTTTGCCGGTGTGGCCTTGAGATAAGCTGTGCAACGTTCCAACCACCGGTGCGTCCGGTCCATGGATTCACGGGCATAATCATAATCGCTCGGATACGGAGGGCACTCATCAAACGCCATGATGATATCTGCGCCTATGCTACGTTGAATATCCATTGACGCCTCCGGGCTAAAGAGGTGCTTACTGCCATCAATATGGCTGCTGAACGTCACGCCTTCCTCGGTGATTTTTCGCCTATTGGACAAGCTGAATACTTGATAGCCACCGCTATCGGTCAAAATCGGGCGCTTCCAATCCATGAACTTGTGCAACCCGCCCGCAGTATTTAGCACCTCAGTTCCGGGCCGTAGATACAAATGATACGTATTGCCTAAAATAATTTGGGCGCGGATGTCATCGCTCAAATCCCTCTGAGGAACGGCCTTGACTGTACCTGCTGTTCCAACTGGCATGAAAATGGGAGTCTCGACTGTCCCATGATCCGTTGTAATGCTGCCAGCACGTGCTTTGGACTCGGTATCCTTACCGTCGATTTGAAAGTTCAGGGCTGCCATGACGCTTAGTAATTGGTGCAAATGTAACTTCGGAGTATGGTTGGAACGGTGTTTAATACAGTAACGGTAGCCCTCGGTGCTAGTGTAGGATTGATTTTGGGCAAGCGGCTAAGCGACGGATTGCAAACTATAATCTTCCAAGCGCTTGGGCTTTTCACCCTCGGAATTGGCGTTGCTATGAGCTTGGAAGTCGTCAACGTCTTTGCCGTTTTCCTGTCAATTATTGCCGGTGTCGTTGTTGGGAAAGGTTTGCGATTGGACGAACGTTTGAAAGTAGCCACCACCCGCCTTGGTAAAGGAACGGGCAAAGCACTGGTGCAGTCAGTTTTGCTGTTTTGCGTGGGCGCTATGACCCTAATCGGTTGCATGCAGGATGGTCTCAATGGCGATGCAACGGTTCTATTTATCAAAGGGTCCATGGATTTGATTAGTTCGGCCTTTCTGGCCGCGGCACTAGGACGCGGCGTTTTGCTTGCGGCCCCAGCTCTGCTGCTCATCCAAGGTAGCCTCACCACATCCTTCGCCCTGTGGGGAGCGGCCTGGTCAGACACACTTATAGCGGACCTCACAGGTCTCGGCGGAATATTGCTATTGGCTTTAGGACTGGACCTGTTGAAGATACGCTCGTTTCCCTTGCTCAACTTTGTGCCGGCCTTTGCCTTTATTCCCCTGTTTCAGCCTGTGGCACTGTGGCTAGAAACCGGGCTTCCCCAACTTCTCTTGCCTTGAACATCATTTCACCTTCGCGGCGAATCAAACTAGCCTTTGCCGGCGGGTTGGTTTTACTTGGAGCTTTGTGGATTTGGGGTGAAATCGACCGTCGCATTGAAGGCGCGTGGCAAGGGTCGGGCGACTGGTGGGGGAAAAAAGCTACACAGCTTCATTACGGAGCGGAGGTGCATAAGTGGGCAGAGTACTTCAAACTACCAGAAACGTTCTTATTGGCGTTGATCCAATTGGAATCAGGCGGTCGCAAACCAGCCGGAAAGCGCTTTGAATTTCACGTTTTCGAGCGGCTCAACGAAGTGCGAAATGGAAAGCGTAAACAATACGAACAAATCACCTCGGCAGATTTAGTAGGGGCCAGCGATGAAGCTATAAGAAATTTGGCGACCTCTTGGGGACCTTTCCAGTTGATGGGTTACAAATGCATACAACTCGATGTGCAACTTCGAGACATCCGCGGAAAGGATGCCGTTCGTGAAGGGGTCAAGTGGATTGACCTGACTTATGGTGATGTACTGCGATCGGGCCGATATGAGGACGCATTTCATATGCACAATACAGGCAAACCTCTTCCAGCAAATGGTGAGCCCACCACCTTTCATCCAGACTATGTCAATCGGGGCATGGCCTACATGCGTAAATTCGCCCAAGATGCCCGCCAATAAGTATGCCCTTATAAGGTACCGAACCATCGACCGCTGCCTGCGCAATGAGGCACGGCCCTACCCGTCCAAGGAGGAATTGCGCTCAGCGTGCGAAGAGGCCTTATACGGAAGCCAAGGAGACCGAATCAGCACGTCGACGCTAGAAAAAGACCTCAATGCCATGCGTTACGACGGAGCTTTGGGTTATTACGCTCCAATCGCCTACCACCGAGACAAGCGCGGCTACTTTTACGATGAGGAGAATTTTTCCATTGATAACCTTCAGCTCAACGACGAAGAGTTAGAATCCATCCGATTCGCAGCACAAACCTTGGTGCAGTTTCGCAACGTCCCGCTGTTTTCTCAATTCGACCAGGCCATCGGAAAAATCGACGATCGCCTGCGCATGGCTCCTAATTTGGATACGACCCAATTGGATAGCATTGTTCAATTCGAAAATGCAGCAGCAACCCGTGGATCGCAACATTTGCAAAAGTTACTTCACGCCATTCAAGGGCGGCGCGTTATGTCGATTAGCTACCGGAAATTTAAATCTGACGAAGCCGAATCACTCAGTATTCAACCTTACCTGTTAAAAGAATACAGGAACCGCTGGTACGTCATTGCTTGGAACTCCAATCGCAGCGATTACAGGACGTACGGATTGGACAGAATTGAAGCAATACACGAACACGACGAAACCTTCACTATGCGAAGCGATTTCGATGCCGACCACTTTTTTAAGCACAGCTTTGGTATTTCCAAATCGAATGAAGCCCCCCAAGATGTTCGCGCTCGTTGCAACCAACTGGAATATGAATACCTCTCTGCACAACCCGCGCATCCTTCTCAGCAGCTTATTAGAATTGATGAAGATGTCTACGAATTACACTTGCATGTAATGGTCACGTTTGAATTGGTTCACTTCCTTTTAGGGCTGGGTGCAGCAATTGAAGTCACCGCCCCGGAGAGCCTACGAAGGCGAATGAAAGAGGTGCACAGAACTGCGCTGAATCGGTACCAATAATTAATTTTTCTGACCGTAAATTCTTTACGGAGTGGCTTTAGTGGTTTGTTGAGTCAAACCATCAAAAAAATCTGAGATGTCCATTCCACTCAATCCCACTGCGTTTCATAATAACCCACAAATCAAAACCCTCGCGGAGGCCAAAACATGGGTCGACTCCTTCATACGTCCAAATCTATTCAACCAATACGCTTGGCAAACGACCAAGCGCCTAGCCTTTTTAGTATGGAAATGCCACCTTGAACAGCGCCCTTTTCACCGGACTCTGAACTTTTTGCATCCCACATTCTACGAAATGATCAAAACCCCCGAAGGAATCAGCCTAATTGCTGAATCGCGATTACGTAAATTTGCTTCTTAATGGTACACTAGGCCATTTTCTATGCATTAAGTGCGGAGTGTAGAGGATGTAGGATATGAACAAGTTTCGTGAAGCCGTGAATAACATTTAGCATTCACAAAGCATGCATTCGCCATTGATTGCCTAATTTTCAATTGTTAAAATAGTTGATTAATCGACAAAACGCTTTTATTCGTCGACTATTTTACTACTTTAGCAGGTGAAAAATGGACACAACTCGACCACATCATCTTTTCTCAACGCTTCAGGCGACCTTGCACGAGCGGACGGATAGTGGTGAAGGTGGAGTCTTATTAAGTTTTTCCGGACAGCTAACCCAAGAGGTTCATGACTCACTCATGCTGTTAGCAGAGAATAGCTTAAAAGGCAAAGGCGTCAAACGCAAACTAGTGAACCGTGTCTGCAGCACCTTAATTGAATGTCTGCAGAATGTGAGCCGACACGGATGGGTCGATGACGTAGGAGAAATTCAGTTATACCTCACCATCGAAGACACACCGCTTGGATACCAAATCCGTATTGGCAACCTTGTTGACTTTGATATGGCCGCGGGACTGCGAGAAAATCTAGCAGAAGTCAATGGCATGTCGCATGAGGAATTAAGGGTTCAATACGTGGAGCGATTGTGCAACAACGATTGGTCTGAAAAAGGTGGTGCTGGCCTTGGCCTTATTAGCATGGCCAAAAAATCCAACGGACCCCTCGACTATCAATTCAACGAATTGGAATCCGGCATGTTCTTATTCACCTTGGCTGTGATGGTGAAGTCATGAAATTTTAAGTTTTTCGCTCCTTTTTGCGCGCCGCAGGGAACAAAATGTTATTTAAAATCAGCCTATATCCAGCTGAATTTGGATGCAAGTTGAGGTCAGTTGGCGGGTCGTTCACCAGGTGTCGGTAATCTTCCGGGTCATGTCCGCCATAGTAAGTCCATTGGCCTTGGCCCATGGTACCATGAATGTATTTGGCCGATCGTGTACTCTTCGTCTCCCCCATTATAATAACATCAGATCGGATAAACTGCTTACGGAATGCCGTGGTCTGCCCCATGAAGCCAGGAATGATTCGTTCGTGACTCTGGGTCAACATGGTAGGGATGATGTCCCATTTCGCACTAAAATCGAATAGCGTGAAAAAGTCATTCAGCTGCTTAGTCTTGGTATGCTCCTCAGTAGCATCAATATCGGAAAATTCATACACCATTGGATCGGTGATGATTTGGTAGTCTTGAAAAGCCAACCCACGGTTATAATCCAATTTTTGCGCTGCTCCTGGATCGGCAGGATCACCGTCAAATGGCGCTTGGCATATGTCTACCTCTTCTGCAGCTAGCGCAATATCAAACGAATCGGTGCCCGAACACATGGTAAAAAGGAACCCGCCTCCCAAAACAAAGTCACGGATTTGCAGCGCCACGTTGCGCTTCATTACGCTCACCTTGTTAAAACCGAGCGTGCGCGCCATACCCTCCTGCCTTGATACTTCGTCTTGGTACCATGACGCACTTCGATATGAACGGTAGAACTTCCCATATTGTCCAGTGAAATCCTCGTGGTGCAGGTGCAACCAATCGTAGACCGGGAGCAATCCTGACATGATTTCTGCATCGTAAATGACATCATATGGAATCTCAGCATAGGTCAATACCAAGGTTACTGCATCGTCCCAGGGCTGCTTGCCCTCGGGACTGTAAACCGCAATCTTTGGCGCTACCTCAAGCTTGATGCGTTCGGTATTGGATTCCGGGTCAGCGATTTCGGACAGAATTTGACCGGCCTGCACGTCCGCGATGACTTGGTGACTGATACCACGGATAACACATTCCTGCTGCGCTGCCAACAAATTAGGAACAAGGAAGCTACCTCCTCGGTAATT
>MDTG01290297.1_pt1 | contig 10526 bp, 8 predicted proteins | sample 811421 | NCBI WGS metagenome assembly MDTG01 (sample SAMN05326645, study PRJNA326480) | marine metagenome | isolation source: seawater | place: Pacific Ocean: South East | collected 2011
TACTTCTCCGTCTTATTAAGTCCACCCCTTGCGCTATGTTGCCCCATTGGTCTGATCCGCCAATTTGTAATTCGCAGTCGTGGTTTTGGTGAAGCCACCAGAAGTCAAATGCTTGGAGCAGCATGTATGAAAATTCTGTATAAGAGATTCCATACTTTCCTTCCATTCTTGTCTTCACGGAGTCTCTGGCGACCATCTGATTGACGGTTGCGTGTTTACCTATATCTCGAAAAAAATCTAGGACGTTAACGTCCTTCGTCCATTCGAAATTATTTACTAATTCTGCGTTGTCTAGATCAACTAATTTCTCCAATTGGCTTCGGATACCTTCTAAATTCCCTGCCAAGGTTTCTTCATCCAACAGGTTTCGCTCTTCGGACCTTCCACCCGGGTCCCCAATCATTCCAGTAGAGCCCCCTATTAAGACGATCGGCTTATGCCCGGCATCTTGAAATCGTCTCAGCATCAATACTCCTACGAAATTACCGATATGGAGACTTGAAGCTGATGGATCTATTCCGTGGTAAAGGGTCATTGGCTTCTCTTCAAGACGCGACTCCAATGAGGGAAGGTCTGTTGTGTCTTGCACTAAGCCTCTTTGTTCTAATTCATCAATGAACTGCGATTTGCCCATGCAATGACATTAGACCTCTTTGGGTAGGACTTCGGCGATTTATTCATGCAAAATCTACTTTTTTTCAATGGTGTTTGGCAACAAGCTAAAGGTCGGTCCATTCTAAAGAAGTGAGTAATAACAAAAAATCTTCGGAAAATATTTCTTCGGATGCGCATATATATAAGCGATGGACAATGGGGAGAGTAATTTCTACTTTTCTTTTAATCTCTATTGCCGGTTTTTGGATCTGGGCGTTATCCCCTCTCGCCCCGAACGGGCATCCGGACAAACTTGATAGCCCTGATTTCGCTATGAGCGCTAAAGTTCTTTGTGCTGATGCTTTAGCGGATTTGGGTAATTTACCTTTAGCGATGATGGCTGCTTCGCCTGAAGATAGAGCTGATCAGATTGATGCTGGTACTGCAATATATCGAGGCTTACTCGTTGCTCTTCTTGCCATAGCTCCTGACGAGGCAAGTAGGGATGGAGAGTTAGTAAGATTATGGTTAGGTGATTACGAGATTTACCTAAGTGACCGCGATACATACGCTACAAAATTTCGAAATGGTATTGATGAAGCATTCACCGTTACAAAGAAAGGGAGACGGTGGGTCACAGATCCCGTTGATGAATTTGCTAAGGCCAATAAGATGCGTGAATGCCTAGTTCCTTTAGACGTCTAATCTGAGGAACGTGTTGGCGAAACAACCCAACTCCATTGATACAAACCGGGTTTGACCAAATACTGCTCAAGGGCATCTGGACCACATGCACCAGTTCCTAACCCTCTCAATGCAGTATCAATATGGACTTCTATAGTGTCGCGCTCATTTAGTTCTGAAATTTTTGTTGCCAAAGTTAGGTCATCATCATGATGTAGTTTTGCTGAAAATGACCCTGGGTCTAAGAGGTCAAATTTGATGTGATTGTTATTTTGATCAGAAAGCCGGAACCATCTCGTATGTTGATGGGCACCAGTTTCTTGAGGAACCACGTAAGGGTGGAATTGATTTTTAACAGATGATTCCCATTTCTGAATCATCTGTGATTTATACCTGTCTGGGTATGATTCATGCGGGCCACAACCAAACCATTCGAGGGTGCTATATTGCTTTGGCATTTCAAAGCGAATACCGACCCTAGGGATATCTGACCAATCCTCTGGAATGCGAATTGATTCATCAAAATAGATTTTGGACCCACGTATTCGTACTGTGCATTTATGCAAAGCTTTTGCATTAGTTCCGACATGTTCTGACTCCATGACTATCCAAACGTTACCGTCGGAAACATGAGCCATTGTTTCTTGATAAAGCACTTTCGGTGCGTGAATTCCCTTTTCGATCCATGAGCGCCTGACTCCAGAAATCTCGGACAACCATCCTTGTTTGACCCCATCATTATCTGTTGGTGGACGCCAAAATGATGCTGTGGGGAATGATGTGAGAATTTGTGTTTCGTTGAATGAAATCGACCCTTTATCGTCAGTGGAAGGAAGCGTAAGAAGATAAGGTCCACTCTCAACTGCATTGCCGTTCATTACTCTTAATCGTTGCTTCTTCTGTGTTCGGTGTCTAGGAATAATTTTTTTCTCTTTGAGTTGAATTTGGTCCCAGGCAACGGTGTGTCCTTCAGGTGCCCAAGGGTTTGATGCCTTCAAGCGCCATTTCAACAGTAAAAAGATCTCACCTTTGTGTTTGCGACGCGAGAATCGTGGAATTGCAATTTCCTTACTGTGGCCGGGCGAAATGACCATTTCCCACTCCCCTGTTTCAACTGTTTCTCCATTGGCTTGAAGTTCCCATTCACAACTCAAGTCACTCGTATCTGAGAAATTTCTCCTGTTGGTTACTGATACATGCCTTTGATCTATTTTTTCTACAACGACTGGTCTTGAGGCCCAGGCATATTCATACAGGGCTGGATGTGGCGTCCCATCCGGAGCTGTTAAACCGTTTATACAAAAGTTTGCATCGTTGGGCGTATCTCCGAAATGGCCGCCGTATGCCCAGTATGTCCGTCCATCACTATCTGTTTCTAATAGTCCTTGGTCTTTCCAGTCCCAGATGAAACCACCTGCTAGGGCGTTGTACTTGTGGAATATTTGGACATATTCTTCCAAAGATCCATTTGAATTACCCATTGCATGCGAGTATTCACACAATATTAATGGGCGGTCATCATCTTCGTTTTCTTCTGCCCATCTAGCCCAGTCCCTAAGGACGTCAATGGGGGTATACATTGGGCAGACAATGTCAGTTGTGAATCGCTCTAGATTGCTAGGAGCTGAGCAACTGTTTTTGAAACCATTTTTTTCATTAAGTGAAAATCTATGTTCTAAAGCTCCTTCATATTGTATAAACCGTGTTGGGTCAGTTTTGCGAACCCATCCAGCAGTTGAGACATGTGCTGGCCCGAATCCAGATTCATTTCCTAAAGACCATCCAATAACGGAGGGGTGGTTCCGGTCTCTACCGACCATACGTTTAGTGCGTTCTTCAATGGCGTGGTGGTATCTAGGGTCTAGGGCTAGAGAGCGTAACCGGGCATGGGATTCACAATTCGCTTCATCAACGACGTAGAGGCCCAACTCGTCACATAATTCAAGGAGGCGGTGATCGTTTGGGTAATGCGCTGTTCTGATCGCATTGATGTTATTTCGTTTCATTGTGAGTAATTCAGATTTCATTTCCTCTTTAGTGAGCGTTTTCCCAGTGACAGGGTGATGGTCGTGCCTGTTAACGCCATGAAGAATGAGAGCTTTCCCATTAATTCGCAGTTCGTTGGAGCAAATTTCTATTTTGCGGAAACCGACCTTCTCTCGAACGACTTCACGGCATCTCCCACTCGAATCAATCAGAGAGACAAGTAGTAAGTACAACGTTGGTTTCTCACTTGACCATGGAGTGATATCAAGTGAATTGAATAAAATTTTGCTTTGAAGCCCACTGTATTGATATGCCTCAAGCAATTCCTCTAAAGGTGACGCTGCATTCTTTGACGTAATAGTGATGTCGTTTGTTTCTTCAATTAAATCCCCATTGAGTTTTTCTAGCCTCGCTGCAATTGACCAGCCTTCGCAGGGCTGAGAGATAAAACATGTTGCGGAGAGTATTCCTTCTTCTCTTTCATAATCTGCATGAACGTGAAGATCTCGAATATGGATTGATTCTCTTGATTCAAGAAAAACCGATCGATGGATACCCCCGTGGAACCAATGATCTTGATCTTCAATCCATGTACCGTCGCTCCAACGTGGAACCATGAGCGATATTGAGTTTCCTTGGTCTTGTAAAAATTCTGTTAAATCGAATTCGCTTGGAAGACGACTGTCTTTCCCTAAGCCGACAAATGATCCGTTGCACCATAGAAGAAGTGCGCTTTCAGCGCTTTCGATTTGGATCGTAATTCTCGTTCCGTTCCAACCGCGAGGCATATCGAAGCGAGTTCGATACAAGCCAGTGGGGTTAATCTCAGGTATTTCAGGAGGTTCAAGGCCTTCCCACGGCATGACAATATTTGTGTAGTGAGGCAGGTCTGCTTTACCTTGCCTAGTCCAAGCTCCAGGTACTTTTATTGATTCCCAAGAACTATCATCAAAGTCTTTATTAACCCATTCTTTCGGAGCTTCCGATGGAGATGGTGCCAATTGGAAATTCCATTGACCATCTAAACACATACGTTTTGATGTCGGGTTTCCTCTTCTTGCATTTTCAATGCTGTCGTATGGCGAGATAGGAATGCGGATCGGTAACCGATTAATTTCGGTTAATTCTGGTTCAAAAATTCTTTCTATTGGCAATGAAAACACGTTTCCAGTATGCCGTGAAATATCGCTCTGATTCCTGCCAAGGGTCAGATGGTGCTAAAACATGTGGATGGAGATTGATATTCCTTCAATAGATTACGTCCTTTCAACGACTCGCTCCGTACGTTTAAGACTTGATTTTGATCGTGAAGTTGATATGCAAATAATTTTGGATTGCATAGATATAGCTGAGCAAGGCCCTACGGGTGGGAACTTAGGAAGTCGAAGATGGATAGTAGTAACTGAGAAGACACAGAAAGAAAAAATTGCTGACCTTTATCTCGCGTCAGCTGGAAAGTGGATGATTAAAGCTCGAGACTCCTTAGCCGGAACTGGACACCCTAATGAGAAAATGATGGCATCAGCTGCCCATTTGGCTGAGAATTTAGCGAAATCTCCAGCAATTGTTATCCCTGCAATAATTGGTATTCATGATAATTCGGGGCGTCCCGGACTTTTTGACTCAGTTATTCAAAGTGCTTGGAGTTTTTGCCTTGCTCTTCGCGCCCGAGGTTTGGGTACTGCTTGGACGACTGCGATTCTTAGCGAACAAGATGAACTCAAAGCTGTTTTGGGGATACCGAGTGGAATAACTGAGATTGCAATGTTTCCTGTTGCGTGGACTAAGGGAACTGAATTCTCAAAAGCAAAGAGGTCCCCAGCTAGAGAGATAACTTATTTCAATTCGTATGGGCGGACTTTCATTTCAGGGCCTAGTGGCCCGATTTCCTTTGGAGATGGACCAGGCATCTCAGTTGAGGTTGACGTGGAATGTTCCATGGAGAGAGCTTGGGAGGTTGCGACAGACATCAACTTTCCTGGAAGGTTCTCTGAAGAGTTCGTTTCGGCAGATTGGGATGATAGTTCCGCTGATTTAAGTTTAGGTTCTACCTTTACTGGGAAAAACAGTAACGAGCATATTGGTGAATGGTCGGCGCAGTGCACTATTGACGTTTATGAGGAAAGTAGAGCCTTCGGTTGGTGCACAGGAGATCCATCGTCACCTGGGGCGCGTTGGAGATTTGAGCTTGAAAGTTTAGGGAGTGTGACACGAATCCGCCATAAGGCTGTGCTTGGCCCAGGGGCATCAGGGTTAACACGTCTAATTGAACAGCAACCCGAAAAAGAGGACCGGATCATCAATAACCGACTAAATTCGGTCGCCGCTAATATGACAAAAGTGTTAGAGGGAATGAAAGACTATTTAGAAACCTAATCTTCAATAGCCTGCGTTTCTGGCAAGCGAACTAATGGAATTTCTCGGTCTGTTCTATTTTGGTAGTTCTCGTACCATGCTCTGTCTGTGCATAGTTGCCTCCAAACCATGTTACGTTCCTCCCCTTCAAGGATTTCGGGCTCGGACCAAAATTTCCCATCTTGAACCTGACATAAGATTTTAGGGTTAGCTTCCCTATCGCGAAGATTAATAAACCATGAAGGACTTTTGTCAGCACCGGCGAATGAAGCGACTACGACCCTTACCCCATTTTCATCTTTCCAAGTTGGAAGCGCGACTTTATGTTCGTTACCTGATTTTCTGCCGATAGTAGTTAGGAGGACGTGGTGCATGCCAGCTTGGACCCAAACAAGGTCATCATCAGTCATTTCCATTGCTTGAACATGTGTCTTGGTTAGTTCAACGATTTCAGGCCTTGATGGCGTTTCCCAGATTTGTTCAACGTGTTGTTCTGTCGGCTGTAGTTCATCAGACATGTAATTATCCTTTACTCATGCGAAATCTAAATCAAAGAGCTTAATGGCATTTCCTCTAGCAATCTTATTAATGGTTTCTTGTTCTAGATGCCCGAACAATTCTTCAGCTATTGAAAGTGTTTTGGGGAAAGTCCCATCTTGATGAGGGTAATCTGTTTCAAACAGGACATTGTCTTCCCCTATTTTGTCTAGAAGATGAATACCTACTGTGTCTTTAAAGAAACAGCTATACACATGTTTCTTGTAGTAGTAGGAGGGCGGATTGGGAATTCTGTTTTCACCTTGAGCCCATTGATGCGTTTGCCAAGTGTCATCAGCTCTTTCAACGAAATAAGGGATCCATCCAATCTGACTCTCAGCGTAGAGGAGCTTGAGATTTGGAAATTCGTCAAACTTTCCAGAGAAAATCCAATCAATCATGGAAGCGGCACTATTGCAGACAATTAGATTTGCTGTGACCACAGTGGGGGCTTCCGGTGATGTTTGAACCGTTTTCGTTCCTGAACCTATATGCATACAAATGACAGTTCCTGTTTCTTCGCATGCTTTAAAGAATGGGTTCCAGTGGTCGCCATGAAGCCCTGGCCGCCCTAACCAAGCAGGTAATTCGGACCAAGCTACAGCTCGACAGCCTCTTTGAGCGACTCGGTAGATTTCATCCGCAGCTAGTTTCGGATCCCAAAGTGGGACTATGCACAATGGGATAAGGCGACCTTGACTATCTCCGCACCATTCGTCAATCATCCAGTCGTTATATGCCTGCACACAAAGTAATCCAAGTTCTAGATCATCAGCTTCTGAGAAGAGTTGGCCGCAAAATCTTGGATAGTTCGGGAAACAAAGCGATGCTTCAACGTGATTAATATCCATGTCACCGAGCCTTGCTTTAGGGTCATAGCAGCCATCTGCGATGTCATCGTAGGTAACGCCTTCCATGGTGACTTCTTCCGGCGGTATTCCTGGACAGGCAACCATTTGTTTGATCTGGTAGCGTTTGTTCTCGAAATGCCACCATGCTGCCATTTTTTTTCCTACTCCAGGAGTTTCGACCCATACACCATCGTTTAGAGTCATTTCTCCTTGCGGTGCAATAACTATTTTTGGTGCCTTTTCTTTGTGTTTGGCGGGCATCCGGTCTTGCCAAACATTCGGGGGCTCTATTACATGGTCATCGGCACTAATTATTTTAGGGATCATCTTTATCGTTCTTCTTGTTTAATTCGTTCTATTACCCATGATAATAGCAAAGCACATTTCATCGTCACTTCCATCAGCCCAAACGACATATCTGGGTTCAAGGTTAGATGGCCGAAGAGATCGATCCCACGTGCAATCAAGGCGAATGACGTCATTCTTCTTGATTTCGATTTGCTCTGTTGGGTAGTAAGCAAATTGCCATTCAAAATCCCATTTAGGAATATCTAAAAGAATTTTTTCTTCAGGAGTATCTGGGTTTAGAGTCATTCTGAAAGAAGTTCCTATATTGTGTTGGTGGCCGAGAACGGACACAATAGTTCCATTTAATCTTGCGGACTGGTCGCAAGTTGATGAGGCGATTCCATCAGTCATGTGCGCGAAATCTTCAGGGGTGTATCCGCACATATTGAGGACCATATTGGCTTGCACACCATCTCCATCATAACTGTCGAGTCGGTCTCTGATACTTGCATTCCTGTCACATAATGGGCCATCTTCGTTTACGGAACATGGTATTTCGGCAGGCGCAAAATATTGGATGAGTTCTACAGGCTCAGTGGTTTCATCAGAACTCCATTTGGTGCGGAAGGTTGAATTGTCTGCGGGAGCTTCAACATCAAAATGGTAGTGGATCTGCAGTACGAAAAAGTCGCCAGGTTCCATGAGTAATCCCAGCCCTTCTTCATATTGGACAGCGCCTCCTCCAGGACCCCAGACGGTAATCATCTGGTTCAAAGTCCCAATTTGATCTCCACCTAGTCCGGTTCCACCAAAGCAACTCCATCCTCCCTGCCCATCTGAATAATTTCTCTGCTTGGCTACTGAAAGGAGGTCATTGGGGACACGGTAGCCCACCATGTGATGTACCACCTGCAGTTGATCTGGAATGAATTCATATCCGGTTAGATATTTTTTCTCTGTTAATTCTGGGTCGTAAATGAAACAACGGTATTCATCAGTCTGCCCTTTTTCTCCGTCGTAACTACCATCAGGAAACAATTCTTGGTCATATGCAACGAGATGATTGACGCCTTCTGATGCAATGACTTTTGTTGCAGGGTCAATGTCTACAGCGCCTCCGGATCTTGTCCATTCAGTAACTAAGTCTTTATCTTCCTGACTTAAGCTCCAATCGTGACGAAATCCGACACTTAAATCTGATGCTGGCCATGGGGGCATGATCCCAGCTTCTACTACTGCGGCGACTGCAAAAGCATTTGCAGAAACGTCTGCGGCTGTTTCGAACAATGCATGGGGAGTACCGGGTCCAATCCCAGTGTGGCAACGAGCGCAAGAGGATTCGATAATGGGCATTATGTCGTTTTGGAAACTTATTTGATTCGTTGTTGGAGTTTCTTGGACTACTGGGTCCGTAGATTGTTCAACTTCGGTAGTTGATGATTGTTCATCCGAAACGACGGAAGTACCTTCAGTCGTAGTTACAGATTCTTTTGTCGCGTTATCAGTGGAGCCGTTACTTCCGCAAGAAACGATTATTAACAAAACGAAGGGTAGTATCACGAGTTTTGTGAGTGCCCGGAGGCGGCAGTTTTCCATAGTTGCTATTGGTGACCATTCTGTGAGGTATCCATTCATATCCTACTTGTATTTGATCATTTGTTATAGCACTTGTGGCAGGAGTCTTATCCCTTAATGGGATTGAGCCTTTCGCTAGTTTTTCAGAAGCTAGGTTGTGAAGCATTTTTTCGCTATCTGCGTAGCGACTCTTGCTAGACGAAGGGTGCTTTCCTCTTCCGTTAAAGAGAGAAGTTCTTTTTGAGTAACCCATCGGAGTTCTATGCTTTCATGGTTTTTTCTAAACTTGCTTCCTTCGGGAGCTCGGATTAAGTATCGAGTATCTAGATGAAGATGTTCCGGATCCGCACCTCTTGATGGTATTACGTGAACGTCACAGTCAATTCCGGGGCCGAAAAGCTCTAGTCCTTCAATTCCTGTTTCTTCAATTGCTTCTCTAAGAGCGACCCGGGAGAGAAGTCCGTCCCCATCAGCGTGACCTCCTGGTTGTAGCCAGATTTGCAATTTCTTATGCAACATTACGAGTAATCTGTCTCCCGTATGATCTAGGATCGCTGCTGATCCAGTTAAATGGCCAGCTATACAAGAACGGTGCAGGGCGTCAGGGTGGCCTTGGATGAAATTAAGTATTTTTTCTCGTGCTGTGTTAGAGGCTTGGCTAGTCGATAGTACAGATTTGATTTCAGACTGTGCAACTGTCAAAGATTGAGGTTGACCGGATTTGATGTCTATACGTCTTGGATTTCCCATAGTTTGATGAACTAGTCCCTAGTTTCCTGCTAGATGTTCTTTGAGATAATTAGGGATAGGAATAGGTTGATAATTTTCGTGATCAACGCAGACATAGGTGACTGTTGCTTCAAAGGTTTTTTCTGCATTGACTGTCCCTATAAAGAATCCATCGAAACTAGTCTTGCCCCAGCGCGTAACTTTGCATTCGATATTTAAAGTATTTGCAAATTTGACAGGTTTTTCCCAAATGATTGAAGCCTTTTTGAGCATGACCTCGCTCCCAAATTTTTCTTCGAAATTCATATCAATTTCGCGTAGCCAGCAATCAAACGCGTCATCTACGAAGGTTAGATAATGAGCATTGTAAACGACCCCTTGCATATCACAATCAACGTATCGGACACGAACTTTGTGATGGTAGCTCATAGTTTTTCTTTATTCTTAGCGATGTTCTCTTTAAAGTTTGTAATTTGTTGTTCCAATTGGCCGGTCCCACCGGCTCCGTGTGTTTTCTTATTGGATGCAATTGAGTCCAACTGGAGGAGGCTCGCGCCTCTAGAACCAAGTAACGGGTGGCTTGTAACAAGGTCTTCAAAGTCTTTACCGTTTTCAAGTGATTCTTGGACTAGACCAGCAACAATTGAGTGGGCTTCACGGAAAGGTATCCCATTTTGTACCATCAATTCTGCAAGGTCGGTAGTTGCCATATAAGGAGAAGAGGCTTGTTCATTCATTCTTTTAGTGTTAAATGTTGCCGTTTCAAGCATCCCTTGCATTGCGGGAAGCAGGTTTAAAATAGTATCCGCTGCATCAAATAGCGCTTCCTTATCTTCTTGGAGGTCTTTGTTGTATGCAAGTGGAACTCCCTTTAGGGTGCTTAGGAAACCAGTCAAGTCACCTATCAAACGCCCGGATTTCCCTCTA
>MDTG01084983.1_pt1 | contig 10525 bp, 9 predicted proteins | sample 811421 | NCBI WGS metagenome assembly MDTG01 (sample SAMN05326645, study PRJNA326480) | marine metagenome | isolation source: seawater | place: Pacific Ocean: South East | collected 2011
GCAGGACTGAACGTCCATGCGATCCTCAAGCGGAACACCGACGTTGTCGCCGAAGATTGGCGAACGAAGGTTGCAGAACGTCGTCGTTGCACTGCCAACGAGGTCGACCTCGACATCATAGTAGCGCGCACCTGCCGTGATGGTCAGGAGGTCGGGCACAACGTCGAAGCTGGCTTCGCCGAAAATTCCCCACTGCTTATCGGTGCGACGCACATCGTTGCGGAAGCCGGTGCCAGCCGGGAACGGGCCCGGGTCGCTGAAGTAGCCTGGGAAACCGCTGTTGATTTCACCGGTCACGGCTGTGTTCGTGAACGGATAGGTCGGCAGGAAGCCGCGGGTTACGCCATCCGAGCCGCGCACCTGATTGGTGGCGTAGGCAAAGTCGTTACGCTCATCCAAGGTGAGGTCCGAATAAAAGCCGCCTGCAGTGGCGCGAATACGCTCGTCCTGCGGGGTGTTGAAGCGCAGCTCCTGCGTCAGGACCGACGTTTCCGTGTAGGAGTTCACCGCCAGGTTCGGCTCGTAACACGTCGGGTCGGCCGGCGCTGAGGCGACGTAAGTCGGATAGGAGACCGCTGTGTCGCACATGTAATACGGAATGAACTGGCCGACGAAGAGATAGTCGGAATAGGCGATCGTCTGTGTCGCTTCGCGTTCCGTGTAAGCGCCGGTGTAAACCATTTCGAGGAAGCCGAGGCGCCCTTCGAGCGTCCACGACGTGTTCGAGAGGTTGTCTTCCAGTTCGTCGTCTTCGAAACGCTGCACTTCCAGATCGCCGAGTTCGGGATCGGTGAAGAACACGCCGTCGGACTCGATGGTCTGACGCATGTGCGCGACCGTCAGCGTCCAGTCGGGATTGATTTCCCAGAGCGCCGAAACGCGGAAGCCGGAATACTGCGTGTCGTTGAAGTTATCTTCGACGAGGTTGTTGTTGTTCGCTTCGAGGAAAGTCACCTCGTTGTCGAGATAGGCCAGGCTCGCCGGATCGGACTGGAAGCCGGCACGGTTGGAATTGACCGGCACACCATTTGCACGCACGGTGCCTTCCGGACGGAAACGCGCACTGTCGCGCATCGTGCGCGTGCCGGGCACGTTGTCGATGTAGCCGCCCTGGTCATCAAGATAGACGACGCCGCGAACGGCGATGTTATCCGTGACAGGCATGTTCAGCATCACTTCGCCCTTGTACGAAGTCTCGCCGCCGCGCGTGAAGGAAACGGCAGCATTCGCACCAACGTCGAATCCGGCAAGGCTGGGCTTGTTGGTGATGAGACGCACGGTACCAGCCTGCGAGCTGGCGCCAAACAGCGTGCCCTGCGGACCCGAAAGCACTTCGATACGCGCCATGTCAGCGGCATAAATATCGAGGTTACGGCCAGGCTGCGCCAGAGGCTGCTCATCAAGATAGAACGCGACGTTCGGCGCAAGACCGGCCACGCCAGCCGTACCCAGGTTCGGCGTCGTAGAAGCCAGACCGCGAATGTAGATCGTGGACTGACCCGGCCCGCTGCCACCGGCAGTTACATTGGGAAGCTGCGTGAGATAATCGTCGAAGGTGTTGACGTTAAGCTCGTTGAGCTCGTCCTCGCCCAGCGCCTGAACGGAAACCGGCACGTCCTGCAAGTCTTCGCTGCGCTTGGTCGCCGTCACGACGATGGTCTGCACGCCGCCCTGACGAGCCTGACGTGTTGGTGCCGGATCGGAATCCTGTGCCGCGGCGGGCGCGGCAATGGCAATGGCTAGTGCGCCAATGGACGCACCACTGATGTATTTCGACATTTGGGGTTTCCCTCTGTTTCGGGTGATCGCGCCGCAGCATGATTGCGCTACGCGATACGAGAAATGCGTGCCGCACAGCATGAAATAAGAAATGCGCGCGTGCGGGGACCGCCTAGAAGGATAAAGATAAAGTTTCCACCGCCAGTGCGCGGTTTTTCGCGACCAGCGAGATCATTGTTGCAGAATAACAACAATTCCTAAGACGAAAAATAATAAGTCAAATATAAATTGCTTACTATTTTCATCTGCAAGTCTCATTGTTTTTTTACTTAAGTTAGACTCAGAATAAAATTTGATAATTCAAAAAAGACGATACTATTCTGAAATCACGAATGCCAAGAGGCAAATTTCGTATTTCTTCTATTTTAAGCTTTCTACTTTGAAGGCTCCCACTCCTCGCATGCCTCGGCAGTAGTGGGGACACCATGACGCTCGCGGATCACGTCGAAGACCACCGCCTTCACGATGGAGATCGCCATCAGCGCCACCACGAGAGAGAACGGCAATGCGCCGATAATCATGGTGATACGGATCGCGTCGATCCCGCCGATGATGAGCATGGAACCGACCATGAAAGCCAGCGCCGCACCCCAGAACAGAATATGGCGGCGGCGTTGCCCGTCGGTATCGCCCGCGCCGTTGATCGTATTGACGATCAGGATCGCGCTGTCCGCGCTGGTGATGAGGTAAGTCATCAGCAGAAGCACCACGAGGCCGGACACGACCAAGGCAAAACCGGGATCGAGCAGCACGGCGAGCGTTGCGTAGAGCTGGTCCGATATGCCCGCATTCACGATGGCCCCGTCGGCCACTCCGCTCAGTTCAAGGTCGATGGCCGTGCCGCCAACCAGCGTCATCCAGACGAAACACATCAGCGAAGGGACGAGCAGCACGCCCAGCACATATTCGCGTACCGTGCGTCCGCGCGAAATACGGGCGATGAACATGCCTACGAAAGGCGCGAAGGCGATCCACCAGGCCCAGTAGAAAACGCTCCAGTCCAGCTGCCATTGCACGAGTGCATCGCCGGTTTCCGTACCGCCAGAGAACAGCGTGAGCGCGTTCCGGGGCAGCGTGCGGAGGTAATCGTAAATGCCCACGCCCAGCAGTTCGAGGCTCAGTAGCCCCGCACCGACCACCGCGAACAGGGCGAGCAATGCGAAGGACAGGCCCATGTTGATGTTGGAGAGCCACTTGATCCCCTTGCCCACGCCCGAAAGCGCGCTGATGGTGGATGCGCCCACCAGCAGGACCAGCGCAATGATAATGGCGGCAAGGGTCGAACTGCCTTCTGCGTCGACCAGCCAGTCACCCATGCCCAGCCGGTAGAGCCCGGCCACGAACTGCTCCACGCCCAGCCCCATGGTGGTGGCAACGCCAAGGATCGTCGCCACCACGGCGACTATATCCACCAGATGTCCGGGTGCACCGGACATCGCGCGACCGAACAGCGGGGCGAGCGAGGATCGGATCGTCAGTGGCAGGTTGCGGCGATAGGCGACGTAGCCGATGGCGAGCCCTACCAGGCCATAGATTGCCCAGGGTGCCAGCCCCCAGTGCAGGAAGGTGTAGATGTAGGCCGGGCGCACGGCTTCGGCGCTCAGCGGCTCAATCGTGCCGCGAATGATATCCGGGTTGTTCTGGAAATGGGCCAGCGGCTCGCCAGTGGCATAGGTGAGCATGCCGATTCCGATCCCTGCGCCAAACAGCATGGAAAACCAGCTGAACTTGCCGAATTCCGGCTCCTCATCGGGGCTGCCGATCCGCAAGGTTCCCGATTGCGGCAGCGCCGCCAGCACCAGCGCCGTCAGCATCACGGCCGCGGTGACATAGACATACCAGCCGGAAAAGGTGGAAATGATCGTGCTGTTGGCAGCCGTGAGGGTTTCGTTCGCGCTGACAGGAAAGAAGATGGCCCACATGATGATCAGCGAGACGATCACTTTCGACGGGATCGTAACCGAACGGCTGAAGCCATCATAGAAGCCGCGATTGTGCGTCCTGATTGGCAAGTCCACCAGCGGGGGGTTTATCGGTGCATCGCCCGTGTTCGCTGTCGGTACCTGTTCGGCCACTATCTGCACTCTCCTGGTTCGCTCGCCACGCTGACCGCCCGGCGCAGAATGCGCATGCCAGGACCGCCGATGCCGGGAATTGCGCCAAGCATAGGGAACTGGCCTGCTAATGCAAACGGGCGAGCCGGGCACTTGTGCCGGGCAAGCCCCTCGCAAATTCCGCCATGGCATCTATATGCCTGATCAAACGCCAATCCAGATGGGGCCAGACAGATGACCGACCAGACAGCAATCCCGGCAGGTATTGACTTGCGCGAAGAGATCGATCGCCTGCGCAAGGAGCGCAACGCGGTGATCCTCGCCCACTATTACCAGAAGCCGGAATTACAGGATCTGGCCGATTTCGTAGGCGATTCGCTGGAACTGTCGAAGAAAGCGGCGGAAACCGATGCGGACGTTATCGCCTTTTGCGGCGTCAAGTTCATGGCCGATACCGCCAAGATCCTCAGCCCCGAAAAGATCGTGGTGCTGCCCGACATGGAAGCGGGATGCAGCCTGGAAGATTCCTGCCCGCCGGAGAAATTCGCTGCGTTCCGCGCAAAGCACCCCGATCATATCGCGCTCACCTACATCAACTGCTCGACCGAGGTGAAGGCCCTGTCGGACGTGATCGTAACTTCCTCAAGCGCCGAAACCATCTTGTCGCAGATCCCGGAAGATCAGCCGATCATCTTCGGGCCGGATCGCCACCTTGGCGGCTATCTGAACCGCAAGTTTGACCGCGACATGCTGCTCTGGCCCGGCGTGTGCATCGTGCACGAAGCCTTCAGCGAACGCGAACTGCTGAAGCTGAAGGGAGAGCATCCCGATGCGCCGATCGCGGCGCACCCGGAATGCCCGCCGCACATCATCGACCATGCCGATCACGTTGGCTCCACCAGTTCCATCCTGCAGTTCGCCAAGACCTTCGCAGGCGACACGCTGATTGTGGCGACGGAGCCGCACATCATTCACCAGATGGAGAAGGCGCTGCCGGAAAAGACTTTCCTTGGCGCGCCGGGCGCAGACGGCAACTGCAACTGTAATATCTGCCCCTACATGGCGCTCAACACCATGGAGAAGCTCTACCTGTGCCTGCGCGATCTGGAGCCGCGCATTGAGATCGAGGAAGGTCTGCGTCTCAAAGCCAAGGCCAGCCTCGACAAGATGCTGGAAATGGCAAGCGGCACGATTGGCAAGGGTGATCTGGGCGATCCGGACGCGGGCTGATGCCGCTGTTTCGACTGATGATCGAGGGGCGGGACTATCCCGGCTTTCTGTTTGACCAGCCACAGACCCCCTACGGCTTTTTCACCACCCGATGGGTGGAAGCGGCCACGCGTGCAGAGGCCGAAGAAACCGCGCTGCAGGGCGTGCGTTGGGAACTGGAAGATCATCTTCCCAAGCGAAAGGCTGGCGATGCCAGGCCTTCGCTGCATCTGCTGGAAACCGAACAGGTTGCCACTTTTCCGCAAGACGCGGTTTCCATGGGCGCAACCTGGTATCCGATGAATGCCGAATAGCGGCAACCCACCCGCCCTTCGCGCGTTACCCCTCTTATGAAAGCCGAAATCCTCTGGGCGTGGCGGCGGCTTAACGCGAATTACTGGTTCTACCCGGCTCTATTCGCCTTGACGGCACTGGTGCTGGCCTTTGCCTGCATCGCGATTGACCGCAGCGGCTGGTCCAATTGGATCAACGATGTCGCCTGGCTCGCGCCCGCACGGCCTGAAGGCGCCTCCACCATGCTGCAGGTGATCGCGGGCAGCATGATCGCGGTCGCCTCCACCGTGTTTTCCATCACCATCGTTGCGGTCAGCTATGCCAGCGGCACCTATGGCCCCCGTCTGCTGACCAATTTCATGGAGGACAAGGGCAACCAGCTATCGCTTGCCACCTTCATCGGCACTTTCGTTTTCGCGCTCACGATCCTGCGAACCGTGCGGGCAGAGGACGAAAGTCCGGCTACACTTCAGGACGCAGCTGCCACGGCGCTGCCCGGTTTCGTGCCGCAACTCTCGCTGCTAATCGCCTTTATCCTGATGGTGATATCCGTCGCGGTTCTTGTCTTCTTCCTGAATCACGTCCCCTCCAGCATCCGTATCAACAACGTGATCAAGGACATTGGGGAGCGCCTGCTGGGTGCGGTATCCAAGACCTACCCCGATGAAGGCACGAGTGATACGCCGGCCTATCGTCCGCGCGGGCACCCCATGCGCGCGACAAGGGCGGGCTATGTTCAGCTGATCGATTTTGGCGAACTGGAGAAGCTGGCGCGTGAATGTGAGTGCGACATCACGCTGATGGTTCGCACGGGCGATTTCGTGCACGAAGGTCTGCCCATCCTGGAGATCGCCAATGGCTCCTGCGACGTTGGCTGCATGAAAGAACTGCGCGAGTGCTTTACCCAAGGCTCCAGCCGCACGCCGGAGCAGGACCCGGAATTCCTGATCGACGAACTGGTGGAGATTGGCCTTCGCGCGTTGTCCCCCGGCATCAACGATCCGTTCACTGCCGTCACTTCTCTCCATTGGCTAGGCGCGGCGACGGCTGATCTTGGGCGGCGGCGGCTGGTGAAGGATATTTGCGACGCCGATGCGGAGGATTGCCCGGTGCATCCGATAACGGACGACTTCAGGCATTTCGTCCAGCGCGGGTTCGGCGCGATCCGCAGCGCTGTGGCCACCAGCCCGATTGCCTCCAAGATCATGCTCGACACATTGCGCAACACCGCGCTCACCATTGAAGGGGAGAAGCGCCGGGAATTGCTGCTGGGGGAGGCTGCACAACTGCGAGAGCAGACGCGTCTGGCGCTTGAGGGACCGGACCTTCGCGAGGTGGAAGACCGCTTCGATGCCGTTATGGAAGATTTCAAACCGGATTGACGCGCGGGCGCGGTGGCTCCTGTTGACGTGTCACGCGGGCCAGCACCAGCGCGCTGCCCACCAGTACAATCCCCAGAAGGTCAAGCGGAACCAGAATTTCGCCAAACGCCAGCCAGCCGATCAGTGCGGCCACGGCCGGCTGGGTGAGGAGGGCGATTCCGATTACAAGCGGCGGGAAGGCTTTGAGCGAATAAACCAGCAACCCCTGCCCGACCAGCTGGCTGGAGAAGGCCAGAACCACTACCGGCGTCCAGTCCGTGGGCCAGAACGGTTCTCCCGCCAGTTGTGCGACCACGAACAGAACCGCCACGCTGGCGCTGCTGGAAACGGCCAGCACACTCCAGCTGCCAAAGCTTTTACGCGCGTCCTGCAACAGCAGCAGATAGCCTGCGTAAAGCAGTCCGGCGAGCAGGCAGAACAAATCACCCAGGAAATTGGCGGTCGACAATTCAAGCGACCGCCCCAGCAAGATGGCTGAGCCCGCGAGAGCCGCAATTATCGCCTGCCATTCACGCCCGATGGGCAGTCTGCGAAGCATCATGAAGCCCCAGACCATCAGGATCACGCTGCCCGCATTGCCAAACAGCACTGCATTCGCCAACCGGGTATCGCCGATGCCGACATGCCAGCTGGCAATATCGAGGCCGAAGAACACCCCGCCTGCCCGAACCAGCAGCACGGCCTTGCGCGGGATGCCGCTCACCTGCTCCCCGCGAAGGGCGGCGATCAGAAACAGGAATGGCAGAGCCAGGGCAACACGCCAAAAACCGGCGCTGACAGGTCCGGTGTCGGCAAGTCGTACCAGCCATGGCCCACAAGCCAGCGCGATATTGCCCGCCAGCAGCGGCAACAGGGAAAGAACCCGTGCGCGCGGCGGCGGGTCTTCGCTTGTCATGCGACAGGTCTATTCAGCAGCTTCAGCTTCGGCCCCCTCAACGGCTTCCGTCGCTTCCACCGGCACGGCCGTTTCCGTTGCACTGGGGGTGGGGGCGTCACTCGATGTTCCGCCCTCGCCTTCATCCTCAACCACTTCGACAAGCGGAGCCTGCGAGCGAACCTGATCGACAGGCAGCATCGCGTCGCTGATCGTGCCCTCCAGCACTTCGCCCGATGCCTCGCGCCCGTCATCCTGCGTGTCGACTGCGGGCTCATCACCGCAGGCGGAAATCGCCAGCAATAGCGGCGCGGCAGCGGCAGCGGCAAGGGTGCGGATCATAGACATGGTCAGGCGGTCTCCGTTTGCGAAATGGCGGTCAGGAATTCCCCGGCGCGCGCCAGCAATGCCTCATCCCATTCCTCCGGCGCAACTGTCTTTCCCAGCATCGCCATGCTGGTGACGCCGTATTCGGAAATTCCGCACGGTACGATGCCCGCGAAATGAGAGAGGTCGGGCGACAGGTTCACGGCGAATCCGTGCATCGTCACCCAGCGCCGCACGCGCACGCCGATGGCGCCGATCTTGGCTTCCGCACCGGTCGCGTCGTATGTCCAGATGCCAACGCGTTCCGGCACGGCGAAAGCCTCCACACCGAAATCGGCGAGAGTGGCGATCACCCAGCCCTCCAGCGAATGGACGAACTGGCGAACATCCCTGTTGCGCTTTTTCAGGTCGAGCAGAACGTATGTCACCCGCTGGCCGGGGCCGTGGTAGGTGTAACGCCCGCCGCGTCCGGTATCGACAACATCGAAGCGCGGATCGACCAGTTCGGCGGCATCTGCGCTGGTGCCCGCAGTATAAACCGGCGGATGCTCCAGCATCCACACCAGTTCCTGCCCCTCGCCCTGGGCCACCGCGACGTTGCGCGCTTCCTGTTCGGCCAGCGCCTCACGATAGGGCACCTGCCCCGGCGAGCGGCGCCATTCGATTGCAGGGTCGGGAAGATTGCTGGTGTCAGTCATCGTTTGGCGATTGCGTGGCGGGTGCGAAGCCGCTTATCAAGTGGGCAATCGCATACAAGAGGACAATATGGCGACGAAACTGGATCTTGGACGCGCCTGGAACGAGGCCATGGCATTGCTCTCGGCCAATCGCGACGTAGTGCTGATCGTGGCCGCAGTCTTCTTTTTCCTGCCGAATGTCATTTCCACCCTGATGCTGCCATCGCAGGAAGCGCTGGTGATGCAGCTTGAGGCGCTGGGAGAGCAACCCGCACCGGACGAGCTGATGGCCATTCTGGGCAGCTATTTCGGGCAAAGCTGGTGGATCTATCTGTTGTTCGCTCTGGTTCAGGCGGCAGGGGTTATGGGACTGCTGGCGCTGCTGACCGATACCTCCCGCCCGACAGTGGGAGAAGCCTTGAGCTTCGGTCTGAAAGCGCTGGTGCCTTACCTGGTCGCCCAGATCCTGTCTGGCCTTGTGATGATTGGCGTGCCGATCCTGCTGGTTGGCATCGGCGGACTGGTCAGTATTGCCCTCGCCGCGCTTCTGGCCTTTGTCGGGATCGGACTGGCCATCTATATCTGGATCAAGTTCTCGCTCGTTTCTCCGGTTATCGCCATCGAGAAAGTGATGAACCCCGTTACCGCACTTTCCCGCTCATGGCGGTTGACCAAGGGCAATTCACTGCGCTTGCTGGCATTCTATTTCCTGCTGGTCATATGCGTGATGGTGCTGTGGCTGGTCGTCAGCATGGTCCTGAGCCTTTTCACCCTCATGGGCGACGAGCTCGGTCTGTTCGCAATGGCGATCGGTGGCGGGCTGATGAGCATGGTCTTCACCACGGTCATGCTGCTGGTGCTGGTGGCCGTTCATCGCCAGCTTTCAGGCCGGGGTGGAGAGCCGCTGAGCGAGACGTTCGAGTAAGCTAGCAACGCGCGGCGGCTGACACAGGCCGGTCAGAGTATTTCCTCGACCTTTTCTACCGGGCGGCACAGGCGCACACCCTTTTCCGTCTCGACCAGCGGCCGTTCGATCAGTTTGGGATCAGCAGCCATGGCATCCAGCACCGTGTCGGTATCGGCATCCGGCAGGCCGCGTTCCTTTGCATCGGTTCCGCTGAGACGGAGCCCTTCGGCAGGGGACATGCCCGCATCGGCGTAAAGCTGCGCAAGCTTTGCACGAGACGGCGGATTCTTCAGATATTCGACAATCTCGATCTCGATGCCATCCCGCTGCTGCAGGATAGCCAGCGTATTGCGCGATTTGCTGCATTTCGGATTGTGCCAGATGGTCGCCTTCACACTATTCTCCTCAATCTCATGCGCCTTCGCCCTAGCGCGCAAATTTTTTCCCGCCAACGCCACTTTTGGTGTTGCCAGTGATAATCATTCTCAATAGAGGCTGCTTTTGCAACTCAATCGCAATAAGACTCGTGAGGGAATTTCTTATCCGTACTACCGTTATCCGACTCGCCCTGCTTGCCAGTGTCGCTGCCATCCCCGCCCCGGCTCTTGCCGATGCGGCTGAAATGGAAGATGCCCAGCGCGACTATCTGCCCAGCAATATCATTGTGACCGGCGCACGCGATAGCTATGTGAACGAAGACGGCAGCACCGGCACCAAGACACCCACGCCGATCATCGACGTGCCTCAGGCCGTGACCGTGATCACGGCCGATCAGCTGGAAGATCAGGGTGTTACCACGCTGAACGATGCGCTGCGTTTCGTCCCCGGCGTCAGCCTGGAAACCGGCGAAGGCCACCGCGACGAAGTGTTCATTCGCGGGCAGGAAACAACCGCCGATTTCTACATCGACGGCCTGCGCGACGATGCGGAATACTACCGCCCGTTGTACAACGTGGAACGCGTCGAAGTGCTGAAGGGCGCCAACGCCCTGATCTTCGGCCGCGGCGCAGGTGGCGGCGCGA